>ENA-OQOA01000414-OQOA01000414.1-human-gut-metagenome-genome-assembly--contig:-NODE-414-length-19564-cov-2.885425_pt1 | contig 19564 bp, 23 predicted proteins | sample MGYA00242633_ERZ504888 | MGnify/ENA primary metagenome ERZ504888 (study PRJEB26092, sample SAMD00036372) | human gut metagenome | host: Homo sapiens | study: EMG produced TPA metagenomics assembly of...
TCGTTACAAATAAAGCACTTCTTACATACTCCGTTGATATGGAGCTTACATAAAATTTAAATCCCTCACTTAATGAATTTGTAATAACGGAAAATAACGGTAAGACCAGCATGACGATCATAAATAAAGCACTGATCGTGATCAGGATGATCTTCGTTCGCTGTTTTCTTTTTTCAAACTTCTGCTGTTCATTCATGATCTTCCTCCTTACTGTGCATTGACTCTTCTTGCCTGTCTTACCTGTATGATGTTGATCACAAATAACATCACAAAGGCAATGATCAGCATGACAAGGGCAATGGCTGTTGCACTTTTATAGTCGATATAGTTTAATTTCTGCATGATCACATAAGAAATCATCTGTGTATGTTCCTTGGCACTGTTTCCTGAGATATAGATCACACTTCCGTATTCCCCGATTCCCCTTGCAAATGCCAATCCAAATCCTGTTAATAATGCAGGTCTTAATTCTGGTAAAATGACTTTAAAGAATGTTCTTATCGGTGTTGCACCTAACATATACGCTGCTTCTTCATACTGACCATCCATTTTCTCAAGCACTGGCTGAACCGCTCTTACAATGAATGGAATCCCAATGAACACAAGTGCGATCAAAAGCCCGATTCTTGTATAAGAAATCTTAATCCCAAAGTGTGTAAAGTATCGTCCGATCATTCCATCTTCCGCATACATTTTTGATAATGTAATACCAGCAACTGCAGTTGGCAGTGCAAAAGGAAGTTCGATCATCCCATCCATTAATCGTTTCCCCGGGAATTCATACTTTACAAGCACCCATGCAATGATCAACCCAAACACAACATTGATCAATGCTGCAATAAACGAACTTCCGATACTTGTGATAAATGCATTTCTTACTGTTTCTTTCGATATTAATGTAAGGAATTCATTCGGCGATAATTTTAGTGCGTATGCAAATACAGATGCTAATGGAATCAGTACGATCAATGATAACATCGTTACTGTAACTCCCATCGTTAATCCGAACCCTGGAATAACCCTTGCTTTTTTCGCTTTTTTAATGTCTTATTCTCGTTATTTGTATTACTCATCTTCATTCCTGCCTTTTTATTGATTTATATAAATCTTGTCAAACAACGCTCCATCTTCAAAATATTTCTTATAAGCCTGATCCCATCCTCCAAAATCACTGATCTTATATAATTTCATGTTCAGATTAAATTTACCTTGATACTGTTTTAAGATTGTTTCATTTGATGGCCGGTATCCTTCTTCGGCTGCGAGTTTCTGTGCTTTGTCACTGTAGAGATATTTTAAATACTCTGTTGCGATCTTCTTTGTTCCATTGACCTTTACGTTATCATCGACAAGGCTGACACTTGGCTGTGCCAAGATGCTGATACTTGGTGTAATGATCTCGTATTTGTCTGGATAATTTTTAACTGTCTGAATTGCTTCATTCTCCCATGCGATCAAGACATCACCTTTTTTATTTCTACAAAGGTTGTCGTAGAACCTCTGGCTCCTGAATCCATAACGGATACATTCTGATATAATTTTGTCAGGAATTGTTCTTCCTTTTTCTGATCGTGATAGGTATCAATCGCATAACCATAAGCTGCTAAGAAGTTCCAGCAGGCACCCCCGCTGCTCTTTGGATCTGGTGTGATGACCTCCACTCCTTTTTTGATCAAGTCTTTCCAGTCTTTGATGTTTTTCTTGTTTCCTTTTCTTACAAGAAAGACGATCGTTGATGTATATGGTGCAGAATCATTTGAAAGTCTCTTCTGCCACCCTTTATTTATTAGTCCTGTCTGCTCGATCAGTGAAATATCATGTTCTAAGGCCAGTGTTACAACATCACCATTGCTTCCTTCTACTACTGATCTTGCCTGACTTCCAGAACCACCATGGGACTGGATTACTTCGACTTTCTTTCCATATTTATCTTTATAATATTTGATAAAATCTTTGTTATATTTTTCATAAAACTCTCTTGTCGGATCATAAGAGACATTTGTGATCGTAAGATTTTCTTTTCTCTTATTTCCACATCCTGCCATAGAAACGATAAGAATCATACAGAAACTTAAAAGGATCATTTTCTTACAGATATTTATTCTACTGGTTCTTTGTTGTCTTATTTTCATGGTTTCTTCTCCTTTATTTTAATTCCATACTATTTCTGTATGTTTTATATGAATTGGATTATAGATGATTTCTGTATACATGTCAACAAATATCGTTATAAAAATTTATAATAACTGATTCAAAGAAATTTTTATTATGTTCATCTTTGCTCATAAAAGCACGAAAAAAGACGTTTTGACATATGTTTTCAATACGTCAAAACGTCTTTCTTTCATTTATTATTTCATATATTTTTTCAGATTCTTCTTTTGTTTGTCACTGATCTGATAAAAAGTCTGTTTTCCATTCTTATCTTCGATTCCAATGACAGTACGATCTCCGAGAAGTATTTTTGTTAATGTACCACTTGTATAGAAACGATACTCATTCCATGAGGCTGTATCCAGTGTGGCATCTTTTCCAGATAACTTCTTCGCTTTCTCAATAATCTTAGATACTTTGATCGCTGTATCATTAAATTTCATCTTCTTATCTGTTACAACGATCTGGGCATCTGCAATTCTTGCTGCTACGTTACTGTAATTCTTCTGCTCTTTGGCATCGATCAACGCATCTCCAATGATTGAAGCACCATTATATGCGTAAACATTCTCTGGAATCTCATCAAACACAATATAACTGTCACCATATACTTTGAATTCAAACGTTGTATTATCTTCATCAATCAACGCATAAGAATAACTTTGTTTATACTGCTTCTCTACATCGGTTGGTGTGATTCCAATCATTCGATTACATCCAGTTACAATCTTCTTTACATATTTGCAGACAGGAATATTCGTTACTGCAAAACTCTGATTCTTGATCGTATTCGTTGCAAAGTCAACTTTAATGATCCTGCTGTCTTTGACACGACTTTTGTAGTCTGCAATCTTTTGATCTCCAGAAGTTGCATGGATTGCTTTGATCTTCTTATTTAGTGAATTTGTTTTTTCTTTTCTTCTTTTAACTGAACAGACAGTTTATCTCTTTCATCTTTAAGACTCTGATAATATTTTGATTCCACGACAGCATCTTTTGACGGCTTAAAGCATCCCGTCATCATCACGCTGCTCATTGCGATCACCGCTGCTGTTAGTATATATTTTGCACCTTTCATATGGTTTCCCTCCATTACAGGTCCTATCGTTTTTGAGCGATCTCTCCTGCGTTCTTATAGATGCTGTTTGGTGCGATACATCCACGTACCATAGATAATGGATAAATATTGGTATCATGACCAACCACTGATCCTGGATTCAAGATAGTTCCGCATCCTACTTCTACACGAGAACTTAAGATCGCACCGATCTTCTTTCTTCCAGTCTCAATCTTTTCTTCTCCGTTTTTGATCACAACGTTTGTCTTGTCAGATTTTACATTCGATGTGATGGATCCAGCTCCCATATGAGACTTATATCCTAAAATAGAATCTCCTACATAATTGTAATGAGGCACCTGAACATTATTAAATAAAATATCATTCTTGATCTCTGTAGAATTTCCTACAACACATCCTGCCCCGATCAATGCATTTCCTCTGATAAATGCTCCTGGGCGCACTTCTGTATCTGGACCAATGATCGCTGGTCCATTGATCGTTGCCGTCTTGGCGATCGTTGCACTTTTCGCGATCCATACATCTTCTTCTACCTGATCATATTCATCTACTGATAGTGTTGGTCCAACTTCCAGTACAAAATCTTTGATCAATGGAAGAATCTCCCATGGATACGTTGTCTGTTCAAATAATTGAGCTGCAATTGTCTGATCTAAATCCTGAAAGAATTCTTTGTTTGTTAATTCTACCATCTGATTTTACCTCTTTCTGTTCTTATTATCTGTTTCAATCCACAGTCTGTAATTTTCATTTGAAATCCAACTCGATCGGACAGTGATCTGATCCCATCACATCTGTTAAGATCTTCGCATCACTGATACGATCTTTTAAACACTCTGATACAATAAAATAGTCAATGCGCCACCCTGCGTTATTCTTTCTCGCATTGAAGCGGTAAGACCACCAGGAATAGATTCCTGTCTGGTCTGGGTATAAATAACGGAAGGTATCGATAAATCCATTGCTAAGGATTGTTCTCATTTTTTCACGTTCTTCATCCGTGAAACCAGCATTTTTTCTATTTGTCTTTGGGTTCTTAAGATCTATGGATTCTACTGCCACGTTCAAGTCTCCGCAGAAAATCACCGGCTTCTTCTCTTCTAACTTCTTCAAATAAGCAAGAAAATCCTCTTCCCACTTCATTCGATAAGAAAGTCTTGCCAGTTCACTTTGTGAATTCGGTGTATACACTGTGATAAAGTAATAATCTTTAAACTCCAGTGTGATCACACGTCCTTCCTGATCATGTTCTTCTATCCCAAGACCATAAAAAACGCTGATCGGTTCTTCTTTTGTAAAAATGCCTGTTCCTGAATATCCCTTCTTCACTGCATAATTCCAGTACTGGTGATATCCCGGAAGATTCAGGTCAAGCTGGCCTTCCTGCATCTTACTTTCCTGAATGCAGAAAATATCGGCATCTGTCTCATTGAAAAAATCCAAAAATCCTTTCTTCACACATGCTCTGATCCCATTGACATTCCATGATATGAATTTCATCTAATTTCCTCCACGTCTCTTATTATAAAGAAACATAATCACTCCTGCTGCAATGATCACACAATATCCTACAAAACTCAGCATATCTGGAAGCTGTCCAAAAACGAGAAGCCCCATAATTGCTGAGAACATGATCTGTGTGTAATCATATACAGAAATTTCCCTTGCTGGTGCATACGTATATGCCGCTGTGACTCCAAACTGTCCTCCTGCAGCAGCTAATCCTGTTAATAACAAAAAGAATATCTGCCTTGCTGAAATCGGATGAAAATCCATGATCAAATATGGTACACACGCCAACATAGAAAATGTTGAGAAGAAAAAGCACGATCATTGGTCCTCTTTCTCCTCTAAGTCCAAGTTTTCTCACACAGGTATATGCAAAACCTGCACACATTCCCCCTGCAAAGCCAATCACAGCTGCTGGTGTCATCCCGCCTGCGAAACTTGGTTTACAATAAATAAACTACCGACAAAAGCTGCGATCACGCATGCGCATTGTGTCGGTGTGATCTTCTCTTTCAGTACTAAATAGAAAATACAATAACAAAAAATGGCGATAACTTATTTAGACATGAAGCATCTGAAAGCACCAGGTGATCTACCGCATAAAAGTTGCAGAAAATACCTAAGGTCCCAAAAAGGGACCTTAGAATAAACCAATGCAAATTTCTTTTCTGAATCTGAATCTTTTCCTTGCTACGAATGATCATGATAAATGCAATGACCACCGCAACTAAATTGCGGAAAAAACTCTTCTCGATCGCTGGAAGATCTCCTGACAGCTTTAAAAACAATGCCATAAGGGCAAAGGAAAAAGCTGACAGTATGATGCATATAATTCCACGATTCTTATCTTTCATAACCAGATTATACTCTTGAAGAATATTCTCCAGTTCTTGTATCGATCTTTAACGTATCACCTTCGTTAACGAATAATGGTACCATTACCTGAGCACCTGTTTCAACGATACATGGTTTTGTAGCACCCTGTGCTGTGTTTCCTTTTTCTCCTGGTTCACATTCTGTAACAAGTAATTCTACAGAGATTGGTGGCTCAACCTGGAATGCATTCCCTGCGTGAGAAACGATCGTAACGTTTTCGTTTTCTTTAACGAATTTTAAAGAATCTCCGATAACATCTGGTCCTAATGCGATCTGATCAAATGTTTCGTTATCCATGAAGTAGAATAATTCTCCATCATTGTACAGATACTGCATTTCTTTACGTTCGATATGAGCGTTTTCAAATTTCTCTGTTGGACGGAATGTTTTCTCAACAACTCCACCGTTCTTGATATTTTTTAATTTACAACGTACGAACGCTGCTCCCTTTCCAGGTTTTACATGCTGGAATTCGATGATCTGGTAAATATTATTCTCGAACTGAATTGTTAATCCATTCTTAAAATCTCCTGCTGTAACCATATTATAATTGTCCTCCTTAAATTATATCTTTTTTTATTTTATCTTAAATCTATAGTTGAATCAACTATTTATTTGCTAATTTATAGATTTCGTATATATCATTCTCATCACAGACCTTAAATGAACCGATCGTTCTGGTTCCTTCATAGGAACATCCATGTGCCATTTGCTTCACTTCTTCGTCTGTTTTTGAACCAATTTCTTTCGCCTCACGAAAACTTGTCGGCATATCAAGTGATGCAAAATATGTAACTGTTTTTCGGATTCCTTCCTGTGCTGCCTTCACATCGTCAGCTTCTTCTACATTCCAGACTCTTCTTGCATACTGCGCAAATCTGGCTGGTTTTGCATCATATACATAAGTTGCCCATGCTCCCCAGACAGCGGATAAACTTGCCCCATGTGCAATATCAAACTTCGCACTCAGTTCATGTCCTAACTGATGCACTGCAAAGTCTTTCTCAGCTCCAAGTCCTGTAATTCCGTTGTGTGAAAGACTTCCTGCCCACATGATCTCACTCATCGCATTATAATCTTGTGAATCCTTGATCGCAACCGCACCATTTCTGATCACTGTACGAAGCAGACCTTCTGCAATCTCGTCTGTCAGTTCATTATTCTCTGTCTGTGTAAAATAACGATCCAATGTATGCATCATAATATCCACAATGCCGCATCCTACCTGATACTTTGGTAATGTATATGTAAGTTCAGGATTCATGATCGCAAATGCCGGGCGGTTGAAATCTGTGGAAAGACCTCTCTTGATCTTCGTCTCTTCATTCGTAAGTACTGCTGAATCGCTTGTCTCACTTCCTGCCGCTGCAAGTGTTAATACAACTCCAACAGGAAGAGATTTCTTCACTGTCCGTTTCTTAGACCAGAACTCCCAGATATCTGTATCCGGATTCGCCGTTCCATGTGCAACAGCCTTTGAGGTATCGATCACACTTCCTCCACCTACTGCCAATACAAAGTCCGTTCCAAATTCAATGGATTTCTTCACTGCTTCTCTTGCAAATGAAAGCCTTGGATTCGGCTTCACGCCTCCAACTGTCATATATTCAAGACCGGCTTCTTCTAATGAAGCAATTACCTCATCAAGTAATCCGCTTCTTACAACACTTCCTCCACCATAGACAACGAATACTTTGGAAGCTTTCAGGCTTTTCGCAAGTTCTCCTGCCTGCTTCTGTGTCTCTTTTCCAAAAATGATTCTTGTTGGTGTATACTGGGTAAATCCATGCATTCGCTCATCCTCCATCTGCCCATAAACAGGGGCAAAACTTGTGTGTTACTGATTAATCTGCATCTCTTGTTAACTTCACAACGATCTCTTCTGCGATCTCTTCCACAGTCTTATAATCTGTGTTCACTACAACATCTGCTGCCGCTTCGTACTTTGGACGGCGTTGTTCCATCATATTAGAAATAAATTCAGTATTCTTATTCCCACGTAATAATGGTCTGTCATCATTGTCTTTGACACGCTCTAAGATCACTTCTGGAGATGCTGTTAATAAAACGACCTTTCCATTCTTCTTCATCTCAGCAACGTTCTCATCACGAAGCGCAACTCCACCACCACAGGAGATGATCTGGTTATTCTTCTTCTGAAGCTCAATCAAAAGGTTTGTCTCACAGTTTCTGAAATATGTCTCTCCATATTCTTCAAAAATCTTATTGATAGACATTCCTTCTTTCTTCACGATCTCTTCATCCATCTCTACCTGTGGAGATGCAAGGATCTTACTTAGATATGTAGAAACAGTACTCTTACCTGCTCCCATAAACCCGATCAATAAGATGTTATGTGTAAATAATGTCTTTGCCTGAATTCTTCTGCTGTTTTCTACAATATAAGTAAATATATCAAGAATCTCATCCTTATAGGTATTCTCATCCACATGTGTAAGCAGCATCTTACGCTGTCTCTTTTCCTGTTCTGGCTGAAGGATTGGCAATCCATTCTCTTTCTTGTAGACCATGATCTCTTTGATGATATCCATTCTCTCTTCTAATACAGAGACAATCTTCTTATCACACAGATCTAATCTCTCTCTAATCTCTTCTAACTGACTCATCTTCTTGTTCTTCCTTTTCTATACTAAATGTCCCCATACTTCTCAGATAATGAAGTGTGGTCTTGTTCAGTATATCATACATTCCTATATTTTTTCAATTCATTGCCTCTATAATTTAGGCAAATTCACTTTGATCTGTGATAAATGAAATAAAATCTTTCACAACCGGTGTCAGATATTTTCTTTTTTAGTACAAGATATATATATCGTTCGATCTCTGGTGATATGATCGGACGAACACACACATCCATTGTATCAAGAAGCGGAATCTTTGGAACAATCGCAATTCCAAATCCTGCTGCAACAAGCCCTGCAACAGAAGAATCTTCTTCCCCTTCATATGCGATCGTTGGTTGCCTTTTAATCCTTGAAAAACAACTGTCGATCACTGGCCTTAATCCACTGTTCTTTGTAAAATATACGTAATCATATTCAATTGTATCCAGAAGATCTATTTCTCCTTTTGAGCCAATGGATGGTCCTTTGGTGTGATCAAAACCAGTTCTTCCTGACCAACCGGAATAAATTCAAGTTCATCTTCCCCTTCCACATAAGAGAAAATGCAAGATCATATTTCCCATCTTTTAATTCTTCCACGATTTTCTTCGTCGTTCCCCTGTCCAAATGAAAAATGAATATGATTCTTCCCTTTTTCTTCCAGATAACCTTTGATCAGATTTGGAATAAAATGACTTCCCAAAGTAAAGATATACCCCATATCAATAAATCCACCGCTGGTTCCTGATGTTTCTGTTACCACCCTTTTTCCTTCATCCAACATATCCAGCGACTGCTCCACATAACGTAAAAACAATGCTCCATATTTCGTTAATTTTGCATTTCTCCCCTGTTTTTCGAATAATTTCACTCCTAATTCACTCTCAAGACATGAGATCGCATGACTTAAACTTGGCTGCGTAATGGACAGCATATCTGCAGTTCTAGTATAGTGTTCTTCCTTAGCTAATGCCCGAAAATAGTACAAATGATTCAAATTCATAATCTATTCCCTTTCAATTCATAAAATTTATTTATGGATAGTATACCATATTCTTCATTGCATTTTATATATCTACTTTTGCTATAATTATTTTTAGAAAACTATTAAACAAATTGGAGGATCATAATTATGGCAGCAAAGAATTTCCGTAAATTATTTGAACCGTACACAGTAAAATCTATGACATTAAGGAACAGAATTGTCATGACTCCCATTGGAACAAATTTTGCTGAGCATACCGGAGAAGTAAATGAGAGAATCATTGATTATTATAAACAGCGTGCAAAGGGCGGAACAGGTCTGATCACAATTGAAGCTGCGAGTGTTTATTCACCACAGGGAGCAAGCGGATCATACCAGCTTCGTATCGACCACGATAACTATATTCCTGGATTATACAGATTATGTGAAAGCATCCATGACTGCGGATCCAAAATCAGCATCTTATTAAACCATGCTGGTTCTGTAGCAAATGGTAAGATGACAAACATCCAGCCAGTATCTGCATCTGATATTCCATCCAGAGTTGGTGGTGATATTCCTCGTGCTTTAACAACAGATGAAATCTACACGATCGTTGATAAATTTGCTGAAGCAGCAAAACGTGCAGTTACAGCAGGATTTGATGCTGTTGAGATTCAGGCTGGACATGGTTATTTATTAAACCAGTTCTTATCTCCAACAACAAATGACCGTACTGATGAATTTGGTGGATCTAAAGAGAATCGTGCACGTTTCACTACATTAGTATTAAAAGCTGTTCGTGAGACAGTTGGTGAAAATATTCCTATCTTCTTAGGAATCAGTGCTGATGAACTTGCTGAAGGTGGTAACACATTAGATGATACATTAGAGATCGTTGAATATTTCAAAGATTACGTTGATGTATTTGATGTTTCTGCTGGACTTACATGTTCTATCCAGTACCAGTATGATGCAGATTACCTTCCAGATGGATGGAAATCTTATATGTCTAAATCAATCAAAGAAAAGACTGGAAAACCTTGTCAGACAAGTGGTAATATCCGTGAACCAGAAGTTGCAAACCGTATTCTTGAAGATGGTGAAGCAGATCTGATCGCAATCGGACGTGGACTGATCGCTGATCCTGAATGGGTAAATAAAGTTCAGTTTGGTAACACAGATGATATCAATCGTTGTATCTCATGTAACAATGGATGTACAGCAACATTAGGGGATGAACCTATCCGATGCAGCATCAATCCTGCTCTTGTTTCAGGTTCATTATATAAAGATAAGAAATTAAAGAAACCATGTAACGTTGTCGTTGTTGGTGGTGGTACTGCTGGTCTTGAAGCTGCATGCACAGCTGCTGAAGTTGGATGTGCAACTGTTCTGATCGAGAAATCAGGAGAACTCGGTGGACTTGCCAGACGTGTAGGAAAGATGCCTAACAAACAGCGTCTTGGATATTTCCCTCAGTACTTAGAACGTCGTGCAATGAAACTTAAGAACCTGTTTATCTGTAAGAATACAGAAGCTTCTATCGAATTTATCGAAGGTTTCAAACCAGATATCGTTGTTAACGCAACAGGATCCGTTCCTCTTCTTCCAAATATCCCTGGATTAAAAGAGAACTTAGAAGCAGGAAATGTATCTACGATCTTTGATCTGGTAGATCACGTAGATTCTTATCCAGAAGATTTATCTGGTAAGAAAGTTGTTGTGATCGGTGGTGGTAACGTAGGACTTGACGTTGTTGAATTCTTTGTTCCTAGAAAAGCTGATGTAACGATCGTTGAGCAGAAATCTCACTTTGGTGAGAACCTTGACTTTATCACTAAGACTGGTTCTATCGAATTCATGAATAAGAATAAAGTAAATCAGTATCCAAATGCTTCTTTATTAGAAGTTAAAGATCACAGCTTTATTGTAAGACATGACTATAAAGATCTTGAATTAGACTTCGATTATGGATTTGTATGTCTTGGAATGCAGTCTGCAACTCCTTCTCTTCAGGAATTATACAACCACTTCATCTATGAAGGTGTTGAAGTACTTAATATCGGTGACAGTGCTCAGACACGTCGTATCATCGAAGGTGTAAAAGAAGGTCGTGACATTTTAGTTGCATTAGAACGTCAGGATTTCATCTAAGATCATAATTTTGATTTCAAACCTTTCTTTAAAAGATAAGAAATATATTGTAAATATATAAAAAACATGGACCAGATAACAAAGATCTGACCCATGTTTTTTATTATTTCATTAATGTTTTTTCTTACGGTACTGCCACAACACAATCTTTTCAAAATAACGCTTTATGACGATCTGAATCTCTTCTTTCGGATTCATCGGTGTTACAAGAATACTATGTATACCTGTTCTGTTCGCTCCATAAACATCTGTAAACAACTGATCTCCAACGAAGAATGTATTCTTCTTATCCGTTCCCATCAGTTTCATTGCTGTCTCATATCCTTTGATCGATGGTTTATTTGCTTTGTATACATAATATTTCCCACCGACTGCCTCGCAGAACGCTTTTCACTCTTGGTTCTTTGTTGTTACTTGTAAAACAATACTGCATCCCCATCGCATCCAGTCTCTTAAATAACTTCTTTGCACGTTCATCTGCTGGTGCATTGTGTGGTACTAACGTATTATCGACATCAAAGATCACTCCTCGATATCCTTCTTTGTAGTATCGTTCGAAATCAATATCATAAGTACTTCTGATATCTTCGGACGGGTAGAATTTCTGAAACATAATTTATCTTCCTTTTTTACATCTTTACATTGTTCAATCTTGTTTATTTTATAACAGCTTTTTACAATTAGCAAGAAGAAAACAAAATATGAGACCAGTTTTTTCAAAAATTCTAGTCTCATATCATTCATTTTATTTCTCTGCACCGCTTAAATATGCATTATAAATATCTCTTGAGATATTCTTCTTGATCGCATCATAAACTGGCCGTGCCTGCTTACGCATCTCTTTCTGTGTCTTTGCATCAAGTTTCACAATCTTTGTACCACTGTCTTCAATGGTTTTGATACGGTCTGCGATTCTCTTGTCAGATGCTTCTCTTGCATACACTTTCGCTGTCTGCGATGCCTGATTGATGATCTTCTGCTGGTCTTTTGACAGACTGTTATAGAATTCATCACTGACAATCAGCGAAATATAATGTGGCAGATGGTTTGTCTCTACAACATAATCCTGCTGCTCATATAATTTGCTGGAAACGATAACTTCGTAAGGATTCTCCTGTGCATCGATCGTTCCCTGCTGAAGTCCGATATAAACTTCGCTGAACGTCATTGGTGTTGGATTCGCTCCAAGTGTCTTCCAGAACTTCAAATGATAGCTGTTCTCCATCGTACGAATCTTCTGCCCTTTGAAGTCGTTAATACTCTTAACATTCTTATTGGTAGACATAACACGGAATCCCTGATCGGCATATCCAAGTAATTTGTATCCACCCTTCTGATATACTTTCTCCATCTTCTGATAGAACTCTTCATTATCAACAGCTGCTCGTGCCTGTTGGATCGTTGTAAATGCACTTGGCAGGTCAAATACTGCGGTATCTGGAAGGAATGTTACCTGTGGTGCAGTATTCTGTACGACAAATGGGATATCCCCATCTTTACAACTCTCAAGAAGCTCACGGTCTCCTCCGAGCGTACTGTTTGGATAAACTTCGATCTTCATCTTTCCATGACTTAATCTGGAAACTTCTTTTGCAAACTTCTCTGCATAAAGCTGTGTTACCGTATCTTCCGGACTGGAAGTTCCAAGCGGCCATGCATATCTTTGTACTTCGTCTTTCTTTTGTTTCTTCTTACATCCGGATAAACTGAATAATAAGACTCCTGCAAGAAGAACTACGACGGATCTTTTTATGATTTTTCTCATGAAATCCTAAACCTCCTTATAAAAGTGCCAGACTGATCTGTGGAATAAATGTGATCAGAAGTAATGCGATCAGGAAGCAGATAATCAGCGGCATTGCTTTCTGTGCGATCTTCATCACTGGAATATCCGTTAAGGATGATGCCACAAATAAGTTGACTCCAATTGGTGGTGTAACGAAACCAATTGCAAGGTTTACAACCATCATAACACCAAAATGAATCGGATTCATACCGATTGCTGTAACGATCGGTAATAAAATTGGTGTCAAAATAAGAATCGCTGGTGTCGTATCCATGACCATACCTACGATCAACAAGAATATATTGATCACAAGCAAGATCACAATCTTATTATGGAAGTTACCTAAGATCCATGCACTAATGGACTGTGGTACACGCATCAATGTTAATACTCTTGAGAATGCAATGGATGCTGCCAAGATAAACAGAATAGGTGCATATGTTCTCACACCTTCTACCATGATTCCCCAGATATCTTTAAATTTCATGGATTTATAGATAAATAAACTGACTACTAAAGAGTAAAATACAGAAATAACCGCTGCTTCTGTTGGGGATGCGATTCCTGTGTAAATACATCCAAGGATGATAACCGGACTTAAGATTGCAAAAAAGCTTTCTTTAAATACTCCAATAAATCCTTTTGCATGTAACTGATCGATCTCTGCTGCGATCTTTTCCTTATCTTCTCCATGTTTTTTACAATAATAAATGGCATACACCATCAATAAGGCACCAATCAATAATCCTGGTACAACTCCTGCCATAAACAGATCACTTACAGATTCCCCAGATGCCATACCATACATGATAAATGGGATACTTGGCGGTATGATAACTCCAAGCCCGCCCGCAACTGCTACGATTGCTGTTGAAAATGACTTGTCATATCCTAAACGAACTAAGATTGGAATTGTCATGCTTCCTACTGCTGCTACAGTTGCAGGTGCAGATCCTGAGATTGCTCCATAAAATAAGCAGGTTACAATTACTGCACATGGCATTCCTGCCGTTAATTTTCCTATAAAAAACGCAAAAACGTCAAAAATCTTCTTAGAGATTCCCCCTTTTGCCATGATCATTCCAGATAATACAAACATTGGAACTGCAAGTAATGGGAAACTATCAATTCCTCCAAGCATAGAACGAATGACAAATGTCCCACTTGCTGTAAATGATGGATCAAATGCTCCTGGAAGTACAGATACGATCCCAAGGGCGATCGAAATCGGAATTGCAATGATCAGACAAATAAAGAAGAGTAAAAAATACGACTGCTGCTGACATTTATTTTCCTCCTTTTCTTCATCTTTGCGGATCACAATCTTAAATTCAATGATCCAACGTTGGACGATACGAAATGCTACTAAAACAAAACTAAATAGCGGGGCTGCCTGAATATAATACATTGGAATCTGACATGCGGGACTTACCTGTCCACTTTCAAATGCACTCTTTAAATAAAGAACTGCATATGGAATCAGATATAAAAACAAGGCAAGTTCGATCGTGTGGTTCACCACTTTGAACAATGCTTTCCCTCTTCTTGGAAACATTGCTACAAACTGTTCGATTTTAATGGAAATACATTTCTTAGTACAATAACTAACACTGATAAAGCCTGACCAGATAAATAAATATCTTGTCAGTTCCTCTGACCATGAAAGGGACGCTCCAAGTGCATATCTTGCAAATACCTGAATTCCCATGATCACTGTCATGGCGATCAATAATGCTACCATTAGAAATTCTTCCAGATTCTCATCAAGCCATTTTAGCATGATTCACCTCTTTCTACTTTCTATAACAAAAGTCTTTATTTTCACAAACTATGGCAAAACTTTAACAATTTGCTCTACTAAATTATACTGAAAAAATAGGATTTCAGCAAATATTTTTTATGTATTTAAAAAAGAGGAAAAGAATAACCAAGAATCTTCTCCTCTTCTACATTTAATTTTTAAAGATTCAGTTCTTATAATCCCTGATTTTCATGAAGGAACTGAAGCATATTATTTAAGTCATTGACTGCTGCCTGTCCAGGTGCAGATGCTTTTTTCGCTGCTCCGAATGTAAGAGCAGATCCGAATACTTCACCGCAAAGACGGCTGATCAGCCCTGTTCCTGCCATAGACATTGTGATGATCGGACGATCTGCATGTTCTGTATACATTTCTTCTGTTGCACAGAGAAGTGTTAATACGTCACGTCTGCAAGTTGGCATAACTGCGATCTTAGGGATATCAGCACCAAGTTCCTGCATTTTGCAAAGTCTTCTTACGATTTCATCTTTTTCAGGTGTTTTGTCAAAATCATGGTTCGATGCAACAACTTTTACTCCACATTCATGAGCAGCTGCTACGATTGCTTTTACGATCTCATCACCTGTGAATGCTTCTACATCTACAAGATCAACATATCCTGTTTTTGCAGCAGCGATGTTTAATTCTTTGTAAGGTTCTGCTTCGATTGCTTTTTCTCCACCTTCTTTTGATGTACGGAATGTGAAAAGAATTGGTGTTTCACCTAAAGCTTCTCTTAAGTCTTTTAATACGTCTTCTACTTTATCAAATTCGAATACTCCTTCGAACCAGTCAACACGCCATTCCACAACGTCTACAGGGATGCTGTCAAATGTTTTCGCTTCTGCGATGATTTCATCTTTTGTAACACCTACGATAGGTACACAGATTTTAGGAACTCCGCTTCCGATTTCAATATTTCTTACTTTTACTGTATTCATTGACAATTTCCTCCTATTGTCCGAACGTTCTCCCGAAGCATAAACCTCGGGAGTTCCTATTACCAATACTAATTAATTTTTAGATGCCTCTTCTGCATTCTTTAATAATACACCATAACGTACGTTTACGAAAAGTGCTAATAAGATTCCGATTGCTGTAATTACGATATTCATCATGATTACGCTTGTAGATGTCATTTTTGCAGCTGCTGTTAAGATTGTGTAGTTACATAAGCTAGATGCGATCATAACTAAACTTGTGATTGTTCCTTTGATTTTAGGGAACAGATCATTTACAACGGCTGTTGCCATCTGAAGTACTCCGCCTGCTGCTGCATATCCGATCACGAATGCTCCAACATAGCAGATCATAGGTGTCTTAATAATGTAAACTAATGCTAACATTACAAGAGAGATTGCTGGATAAATCACTAGGAATCTTACCTGTTTGAATTTTGTGATCAATACACTTGTTACGAATAATGCTACCATTGTACCTGCAGAATAGTATGTCTGCATCACAGATACGTTCTGAGATGGGATTTTTGCAATTTCAGTACCAAATGTCTGAGCACAGTTTAACCATAACTGGAATGTAGCTGTACTTGTGAATCCGATCAGGATCAATGCAATACTCTCGATAGAAAAATGTGCATTCTTTAAGTTGCTGATGAAAGATTCAGATTTTCCTGCTTCAGATGTTGCTGGGAATGGAGCAAAGATTGCTAAGATTCCCATGATACCGATGCATACACCAGCGATAACTGGAAGCATTAAGTATGACATGCTTGTTCCTGCTACAATACCTAAGAAGAAAGGCATTAATAACTGTGCAACAGAAATGAAGAATTTGATCCCCATTGTTGCGATACCTGTATATTTGTAAATAATTTCAGTTACAGCTGGATATGTTGCTGTATCTAAGAATGAGTTCGCGATACCACCAAGAACTGCTGCGATATAAGCAATTGTTGTGTTTGGTGAGAATGCGATCCCTACTAAGAAAATAACGTATGAAGCACATCCAATGATCACTGATAAACGACGTCCTAATTTGTCAGATAAAGGTCCTGCAAATGGAAGGGAGATCAAACGTCCCAATCCTAATGCTGCTGCAATGGAAGTTACTGCCATAACATCTTTTAATCCCCACTGGCTTGCGAGCATTTCTTTTACTACCTGCTGACTTAAGATGGAACATCCAATTCCATGAATGAAATAGTTCAGATAAAGAACTAAGGCACTTGGTATGTATTTTTATCCATTTTAATAATTCCTCTCGTTTGCTATATGGTTATGACTGATCTTAGTCATATTTGATATCTAATACTTCTTTCATATGGTCGATCGGCATATGTTTTCCTGTCCATAAGTGGAAAGCAGCATCACCCTGGAATAACATCATTCCAAGACCGTTCATTGTCTTACATCCAGCTTTCTTAGCAAGTCTTAATGTTTCTGTCTCTCTTGGAGCGTAAACTGTATCTGTTACGATCAGGTCTGGACGGAAGTATGTTTCATCAGGAACAACTGTCTGTCCTTCTAATGGTTTCATTCCTACACCAGTTGCCTGTGCGAATAAGTAGCTGTCTGCAATTTCTTCTCTTAATTTATCTTTGTCATCAAGATCGTAAAGATTTACGATACAATCTGTGTTTTCACGGATCTTCTTTACTGTTTCTTCAGCGTTAGCCCAGAATTTATCTTTGATATTGAAGATTGACATTTCTTTGACACCGTCTAATGCAGCCTGAATCTCGATTGCTGTCGCAGCTCCACCAGCACCAGCGATTGTCATTTTTTTACCGATCACGTCAATATCGTTGTCTTTTAATGACTGCATGTATCCGATACCGTCTGTGATATGTCCGATCAGTTTTCCGTTGTCATTTACGATCGTGTTAACAGCTCCTGCCATTTTAGCTGCTGGAGATAACTCGTCTAAGTACTGTCCTACAACTGTTTTGTTCGGCATTGATACGTTAGATCCAACCATCTTTAAAGCACGAAGTCCCTTGACTGCATCCTCTAATGTGCTGTTGTCAACTTCGAATGCTAAGTATGCATAGTCAAGTCCTAATGTTGCGAATGCTTCATTATGCATTGCAGGTGAGCTTGAATGTCTGATTGGATAAGCCATTAATCCGATTAATTCAGTATGTCCTGTAATTCTCTCTGCCATAATTTTACTCCTTAAATAATATGCTTGTTATAAGTTTCATTTACCCAAAAGTTAATTTTTTAACAACCTTATGGTTATATTATATGCTATCTTAATTGATACTTCCAATATATCTTTTAGTGTTTTTTGATAGCTTCAGGCTATCAATCATGTTATAATGAACTTAACCATTAATTATTATAATAAGGAAGGTATGTATGAATTTAAATCAACTGTACTATTTTCAAAAAGTTGCACAATTACAACATTATCACCAGGCAGCCAAAGAATTAAATATCTCTCAACCTAGTTTAAGCCGTTCGATCGCTAATCTTGAAGAAGAATTAGGTGTTTCTTTATTTCAGAAAAACGGACGCAATATCGAACTTACCAAATACGGCTCTATCTTTTTGGAACATGTCAATCGTATTATAGATGAAATCAAAATTGCTGAAAATAAAATGAAATCCTTAGCTGGAAGTTCCAGCGGGCACATTGATATCGGATATGTATTTCCACTTGCCAAAAGTTATATTCCAAGACTTGTACGAAGTTTCTTAAATCAGCAGGAAAATCATGAGATCACGTTTTCTCTAAGTCAGGAGATTACAAAAAATCTGATTGCGGATCTGAAAAATGAAAAATATGATGTCGTTTTTTGGTTCTCTCGTTGCCGATGAACCGGAAGTTGAGTTTGTTCCGGTTGTTAATCAGGAAATGGTGATCATTACCCCGCCAGAGCATCCTTTAAAATATAAGAAGAAACTCGTTTTTAGAGGATCTGCTGGATTATCCAGTCATTGGTTATGATAAGACTTCTGGTCTTGGACGTTTTACTAATTCTATTTACAAACAAAACCATATCAAACCGTCTATCGCTTTTGAATCTTCGGATGAAAATGCCATCGCTTCCCTTGTTGCAGAAGATTTTGGGATTGGTTTTGTTGCACATGTAGAATCATTACAGGCATATGATGTGGAAATCCTACATCTTAGTAATGTAAAACCTTACCACACTGTTTATATGGCTTATCTTAAAAATATGCCGATGATCCCTGCTGTTCGTAAATTTATTGAATTCACAAAAGAAACAATAGATATTTTTTATTGATTCTTCAAAAAAGATTTATTTGTTAAATAATTAACCGTATGTTATACTAAAGCCATCATAAATCATTCACCCAATTTTTATGATTCTAACAACCTCGGATTATATGGAATTTAATTTTTTGATTTTTTGGATTTAATTTTTGGAGGTTCAATTCTAATGAAAAGCAACTATAAAAACATTTTCACACCATTAACAATTAAGAACATGACAATGAGAAACCGCATCATGATGACACCAATGGGAACTAACTACGGTGAACAGACAGGAGAAATGAGTTTCTTACACATTGATTACTATACAGAAAGAGCAAAAGGTGGAGTTGGTCTGATCATGGTTGAAAACGCAAGTGTTGATTCACCACTTGGATCTAACGGAACAACTCAGATCCGTATCGATCATGAC
>ENA-OQOA01000417-OQOA01000417.1-human-gut-metagenome-genome-assembly--contig:-NODE-417-length-19465-cov-7.490020_pt1 | contig 19465 bp, 13 predicted proteins | sample MGYA00242633_ERZ504888 | MGnify/ENA primary metagenome ERZ504888 (study PRJEB26092, sample SAMD00036372) | human gut metagenome | host: Homo sapiens | study: EMG produced TPA metagenomics assembly of...
GATAATCATCATTATCTGAGCGTTCGGATTTTTCGTAACCAAGATGATCATCCATTTCAGCTTCCATCATTTCCTTAATGGTGCCGCCTAAAAGATCCTTGAGCGCATCCTGAATGTCTTCTGCAGAATGGATATCGTACTCTTCCAGGAGCTGATGGATGATGTTTCGTTTTCCTTCTGTCATTTGTACACGATGTACAGGTTTCTTTTGTCTTGCCATAATAAAAGGCCCTTCTAATGATATTTATTGTATCATAGAAGAACCTTATAAACATTATTTTACAGAAAAAGTTTCATCCTCTCAAAAAAGGAATGGAAAGTTACTGTTTTAGTAGCTTCCATTCCTTTTTTGAGAGAGAAGGGTAATTTCTTTCTGATTAAAAAGGTTGTTACATTCATCTATAATAGCTTCAACTGTGCGTACCTGTGAAGGAGTGAGTCGACGGAGCTTATCTGAAAGAATCAACAGATCCTTATCTATAATTTCACCAGTGAGTAAATAATCGGCACTTACTTCTAAAGCAGAGGAGATTTTTAGCAGATTTTCAGGCCTCATTGCTCGCTTCCCTGATTCAGCATAAGAAACAAACTGGGTAGTGACTTCCCCTTTTTCTGCAAGTGCTTCTTGAGTGAGTCCCAGCTTTTTTCGACGATCCATAATTCTTTTTCCGATTTCCTGTAAACATAATTCGCTATCCGACATTAGTATAAGACATCTCCTCTCGTATTGTTAAATTATATCCACAATAGATGATAAAAATAAGCGTCTACTGTTGACTAAAATCAACAATACGATATATAATCGGAGATAAATATTGAAAAATCTTGGATGCATAACAAGTAGAAAAAGTAGTGTATGGGAATACAAAAAAGCGAACAGCTATAATGAAAGAAAATGAATTCTCAGGAGGACTATGATTATGGAACAGATGGATTTTTCAATAGAGCTATCAGAAAGTGAGATAGAAAAATTTGCAGATTATCTATACCAGAAAGAAAATGCAAAGGCAACAATCAATAAATATATGGCAGATATAAAAAAGTTTTTATCTTTTTTGGCAGATGATAAGCGGATCAATAAAAAAGTATTGTTGCAATATAAAGAATGGCTTGCTCAAAAATATGCTGTCAATAGTGTTAATTCAATGCTTGCCGCCTTGAATCAGTTCCTGGAATTTTTGAATGTAGGAAAGCTGAAAGTGAAAAGAATAAAAGTGCAGAAGCAGCCTTTTTACAGGATCAGAAAGAATTGACAGAAAAAGAATGCAGGAAATTGATTGCAACAGCTATGGCAGAAGGAAAAGAACAGCTTGCATTGTGTATTGAAACAATAGCATGTACAGGAATTCGGATTAGCGAAATAAAATTTTTTACAGTGGAGCGTGTAAAATCTGGAAAGATAGAGATTTATAATAAAGGAAAGTATAGAAGGATTTTTTTGCCGAAGGTATTGTAAAGGAAACTTCTTTCCTATTGCCATAATAACCAAATAGCAGAAGGTTGGATATTTGTCACGAAAAATGGGAAGTTAAAAGACAGAAGTAATATTTGGAGAGAAATGAAACGATTAAAAGAAAAGGCAGGAGTAGCAGAATCAAAAATATTCCCGCATAATTTTCGACATCTATTTGCAAGAATTTATTATAAAGTGACAAAAGATATTACAGGTCTTGCTGATTTACTTGGACATAGCAGTATCAATGTAACGAGAATATATACAGCAACTACAGAAACAGTGTTCCAAAAGAAGCTGGATAAGATTGTCGAACAGGAAATATTGGAATGTACAACATAATATCTGTTATGTTGTACAGTGCCTCTATTAACCTGTTCTACCCTATTTCTGCAAGTCATTCATTTTCTCTAAAAGAGAACTTTAAGCAATAAAAATAATAAAGATTATAGCCAATTTACCAAGAGCGGTACTTAAATAGGGCACAGCTACCAAAAAATCAGAAAGGAACTATGTAATATGAACAGCATAACAGATAGCAGGGTGTTATTTAACATTATATCGTACGAAACTTAATCTGTCCATAAACAACATAACAGATATTATGTTGTATTGATTTGGCAATGGATAAGGAGTAACGATGGCATATACTGTAAGAAAATTACTTGAATCAGAACAATTTCCAAAAATGAAGCTGCTTTGCGGTGAAAAAGGTCTAGATTTGGAAGTGAAAGGCATTCGAATAATCGAAATTGAAGATATGGAGCGATACCTGACGGGTGGTGAAATACTCATAACCAGTCTTCAGGTATATTTATCATGCAGTGATCGAGAAGTAGAGCAGCATTTTGAAGATTTAGTTAAAAGTGATATAAGTGGATTCATTGTAAAGAAAGAAAAGAATATGATCCTACAGGACGCAGATTGAGTTTATTAGAAAAACACTGCAAAAAATATGAAATTCCTCTGGTAGAAATTCCAGGAGATTTATATTACTGGGGAATTATCCGTCATGTTATGATGCAGGTATTCGATAAAGACACTGCACGCTTAAAGTATTTTAAAATTACACATGATAATTTTAATACGTTTATTTTAAAAAATAATGGATCAAGCAATACAGCAAGTGATATTATCAAATTTTTAAGCATCATGATCGAGAATCCTGTTGTATTGTATTATGGTAATCTTAATTGTATGGTTTCAACAAACTTGGATAACTCCAAGTTAATATTGTCAGATGAAATTCAGCCATATAAACCCAATATTATTACGAAATTTCAATATATGAAGCAGATGAAAGGAAGCTGTGTTCAATATATAGTGAAATTTGCCATATTGAGTGAGGTGGATATATATATAACAATAACAGAAGAAAATAGAGAACTGATAGAACTTGATTATATGGCAATCGAGAATGCGATTATTAACTTGCAGTATGAATTTTTGAGTGAATTTGCACAGGATGAAGTGAAAAAGAAGTATCAGAGAGATATTATCCATAATATTCTGAATGGATTACTGAGTTCGAAAGAAATGACTGAAGCGGCAGCACAGCTCGGAATGAAAGAAAGCGATACTTACAGGGTTGTTGATTTTCATACCATCACAAAAAATGTACAAAGAAAATATACAAAAGAACAGCTTCACGAAGTAGGTGTTATCGAGGGTGAATTGATGCATCTTTTGCCGGATGCGCTTATTTACAGAAATATGGATCAGATTGTTATGATTCAACAGGTAGATTCCAATCAGACAGAACTGGAATATCAGAAAGAGATGGAAGAAATAGAGGAGGTTATCCAGCGAAGCATCCTTTATAGAAAGAAAGATACAGACTTTCAGATTGGTATAGGAAAAAGTGTGGAAGGGTATCAACGATTGAAAGAATCTTATTACGAAGCAAGTCAGGCTATCAAGTATATTGAGATTATCCGCCTGGTGACTGGTGATAAGAATAAGTCAGTAGTACATTATTCGAACCTCGGATTTTTCCAGATATTCGGCAAAGTTGATGATATGACGGAATTGGAAAGATGCATTCCGGAAACATTAAAGAAATTATATTTATATGAGGATGAACATAAGGGAGAATTGATTACAACCTTGCAGATGTATCTTAGAAATAACCAAAGCATCAAGAAAACTGCAGGTGCAATGTTTGTTCATTATAGAACGATATCTTACAGACTTGAAAAAATAAAACAAATTTCTGGAATTAATTTTGACAATGCAAATGAAGTGCTGGCAGTCAGTAATGGTCTGATTATTTATAAAATGTTAAAAGAAATAGAATAGAAAAAGAAAGAGAAATCGTGTTGAGGCATGGTTTCTTTTTTTTGAACGAAGTTCATAAAAAGATATTAATGGAGAATATCGATACAATGGAACAGATTTTACAAAAAAACGGATAAATATTTTCATTGATTGTACATTATATTAACCGGTTTCAATCTGTATAATTGGGAAACTGATGAGAAAATATTTCAGGAAAAGAATCACTGCTACAGAGGATAGTATTTTTTTGATACAAACTAAGACCTTGCAGGGTTTAGATTAGAGGGATAACGATGCAACTAAAAAATTCAACAGATTACGCAATTAGAATTGTGTGTTACTTAGCAGCACAGGAACGGATGGTATCTACATCAGAATTATCACGGAAGCTAAATGTTTCTGCTAATTATGTTCCTAAAATAGCGAAAAAACTGAAAAATGCAAAAATAGTCACTGCCTGTGAAGGTACAAATGGTGGCTATATGCTGGCAAAACAACCGGAGAACATTTCTTTAATGGATATTATATCGTGCGTAGAGGAAACAATGGCAATTAATCGTTGTTTGGAAGAAGATCGATTTTGTTCCAGAAATTTAGAAGATACCTGCAAGATACATAAAATATTGTTGAGTTTGCAGAATACATACAATAATAAATTAGAGAGTGTAAAGGTTTCAGACGTTATTCGCCCTGGAGAAGATGAATATTTTGGACGATTTTATGTTGTATTAAAACTGAACTTAAAGGAAAAAAGCTACGAGTGTGTGTATTCACATATCCGTGAAGTGTACGAGAAAGTAAGAAAAACAGAAAGCTATGAAGAGTTCATAAGCCAATATGTAGAAAGATACGTGTATGCTTCTGACAAAAAAATGGTTCATGACTTCTTATCAAGTGAAGGATTAGGAGAAAGACTAGTTGATGGATGTGAGGAACAAGATCTTCCGTATCGCAGAATTACTGGAAAAGATAAGAATGCATATGTTTGGATGGAAGCAAAAAAATATATAGATGCAAATGAGAATACTGCAATTATTACCTTACATAATGAGAAAATTGTCCAGAACACAGTTATAAAGATGGAACGAGAACTCATAAAAAAGAACAAGATATGACAAAGCAGTATTGGGATATGGTATCACTTTTAACTACTGTATTGAATCATAATCATTTAGTTGAAGTAGGGTACCAAGATGACATCAGTTTCTATACGAAACAGGTATATCTTCAATTGCAGAAAAAATATCCAGAATACGGGATTACGGATGAAGAAATTGCGTCAGTAGCTCATTTGGCACCGATTCATGATATTGGAAAGATAAAAGTACCAATTGAAATTTTAAATAAAAATGGAAAATTGACGGATGAAGAAATGAATGTAGTAAAGCAACATCCATTAGTAGGTGCAGCGATGACCCAGAGATTCCCAGAAGGGATAACAACGGAAAAGCTGAACCAGTATAGCTATGAAATATGCAGACATCACCATGAAAGATATGATGGTTCAGGATATCCGGACGGTTTGAAAGGGAATGCAATTCCAATGTGCGCACAGGTCGTTGGGATTGTGGATGCTTACGATGCATTGATCAATGATCGTCCATACAAAAGAAAATATGAACCGGAAGAGGCAATACAGATGATTTCAAATGGTGAATGTGGAGCGTTTTCAAATCAGCTGATGCAATGCTTTCAGGAGGCAGCAAAGCAGCCAGAGTGGTTAAAAGTAACAAAAAGTCAAGCATGACAGAAGATTTGAGGCGATTTTGTGAACAAGAAATTGAGTGTTTTAAGACGAATTACAGCAGTTGTTCTGTGTGTTACATTATTATCTTCGCAAGTCGTAGTTGCGAATGCTGAAGATTCAGAAAGAATGAATGTGCAGACCAATAGTGAAATTACAGATATATCGGAACAGGATGGTTTCGGCAGTGATACATCTGAAATATCTGATATCACGGAAAGTGATATTCCTGATTCTTTTGAAGGAGAATCAGAGCAAAATACAGATATTAGTACTGAAGTAACAGAGAAATTTGGTAATTCTGAAGATCAAGGATTTACAGATGGAGAAGAAACAATTATCGAGGATGAAAACACCTCAGATACTTTGGAAGAAGCAAATCCAGATTATGAAGATGGAAAAATATGTATCTACAATTACCAGCAACTTCTGCAAATCGGTACAGGAACACAGATGTTTTCCGGAGACAAAGATGGAAATGTTGGTGAAGGGGATAAGGTTCTTGCAGATGGTGCAGAACTTACCTATGCATCAGACGCTTCCTATTGTTTGATGAATGATATTCCAATAGATAATGAAAATGTCTGGAACTTCCCATCAGATTTTACAGGTAGCATCACTTCATCATCAGAGCGCACGGGCAACACAGTATATGATTCAGTGACTGATACGATTTATGTGTATAACCGATACCAGCTTGAATTGATGAAAGGGGAATCTTCAGACAGCGAACCTGTAATGAGCGAGGATTATATTGCTGAAAAAGTTGGAATGGGACAGGTTTTTACACTGGAAGATGGTACCTATCTTACTTATAGCAAAACACATAATTATGTGCTTGCTTCTTCATTTACAACAGAAACACCGGAGCTTCTTGCAAATAAGGCTGGGACAGAGGAGACAACTAAGGATATTACTAGCGCTTATCCATCTGATTATGAAGGAAGAAATTATTTCGGTCAGGTGGTAAAAAAGATCGGTGATAAAAATTATATTCTGATTGGAAATGAAACACAGCTCCGGGCAATCGGAACAGATGCGGATGTGACAGAACCAATCTGGAAGGTGTATGAAACAAGAGAGAAAAAAGGGGGATTACTGGGGGGAGCACTGAGTGGATATACAGACTGGACACCGGCTGCGGATACAGCAGAATACAAAACAGAACTGTATTATCCGGGTGATGCGGATCTGGCCAATTTTAAAGATGGAGACAAAGTATATGACTGGTCAAAAACTGCATTGTATGCAAATGATAATGGTGGACACGAAATTGGAAAAGCGGAATATTTGGATGCCCCATCCTTAGACGTAGCTGGTTTGAATGCTACAAAGCGTTATCTTTATGTGGGCAGTACGATCCAGGATTCTGCAAATATGATAGTAACTGCATCTGAGGACAGTCCTTCTGATGATTCTACGGAGGAGGCCTCCGGTGAAACAGAAGAAGTTTCTGGTAATACAGAAGAGACTTCCGGTGAAGCAGATGGAAATGCAAAAGGCAGTGATCTGATTGATATGGTTCCGGCAGAAAACAATGAAATATCTGTATCTGGAAATGATGATATTTCTTCAGAAGCTGCAGCATCGGACACTACTGTATCAGATACTGAAAACGAAGAGATTTACGATGAAGATGCTTTTATCAGTGATGAAAGTGAAAGTGATTTTTCAGATGATGCGGATCCAGAAAGTATACAGGTTGAAGAGGATAAGACCTACGTTCTTACTTATGATATAAGCAAAACGACTAATAAGGTGAATATTGCAGGCACCGGATATAAATATAGCAAGGATGCGGATTATATTATCTTTCGTGATATTGATCTTTCCAAAGAGGGCACCAATTCCAATGGGGAAGATGATGATTGGGATCCTATTGATAATTACCAGGGAAACATGGAAGGCCGAAAGGGAATGGTTGAAGGTCAGAGTATAACAATCAGCCATATCAATATTTCACAGAATAATCCAGTCGATCAGGACAGGCAGGCAGAATATGGTATCGGATTTTTCAGAAATTTGACAACACCATATTCTACATCCCTGACAATATCCCAAAACCCGATCACTGTGAAAAACATTACTCTTTCTGATGTGACGGTTTCTACAACAACACAAAAGGTTAAACAAAATGTCAGTTTGATTGGAAGTGTGCTGAAGCTCCTGCTTGGAAATTTAAGTGGACTGAAACCGGATCCGCAATCCCTGGCAACGGGAGGATTTGCAGGCGTCATAAAAGGAAACATCCAGATTGAAAACTGCAATGTAGAAAATTTACGTGGAGTTTCAAATGTAAATGATCGGACCGGTGGCTTCGCAGGCTATGTCAGTGGTATGACACAGTATGACCTCATATCAAATGGATTAGGAGGCCTGGTTACTACTTTAACAAAAATCCTGAATCTGATTCCTCTGCTTGGAGCCGGTGACCTGCTGACTGTCCTTTTAAATGGAGGATTACTCAGTGTAAAAAATCTGATTCCGGTAGGCTATGTCAATCCATGTATTCAGAATTGTTCTGTAAGCGGTGGCACTTCTGTTACAGGTCAGAAGAGTACCGGTGGATTCGCTGGGGAAGCCATTGGTGCAGTGATGAAAAACTGTTCTGTGGGTGGCACTGCCACAGTGTCTGGAAATGATTGCTCTGGTGGATTTGTGGGACGTTCTGCGAATGCAGTTGTGGCAGGCGCATTAAGCAGCCTTGGTATTGAACTTATGGGGAACTTTCCGGTCAATACAGTTATGCTGAACTGCAGAATTGATGGAACGGTAAACGTATCCGCACAGGGAAGTTTCGCTAAGGAAAGTGGTTATGCAGGCGGATTTATTGGCGAAATGCGAAATAGTTACGCTGTAGACTGCAGTATTTCTTCTTTGGGTACAGTGTCCGGAAAAGATTATACCGGAGGATTTGCCGGTATAGCAACCCTTGGTGATGTAGCGGATATTGATGAAAGCCAGGGACTTCTGGTAATTGTAAAGGATCTTCTTACAGGGTTGTTAAATGGTAAATTTACCAACATGGATATCCTGAACCTGGTAGGACTCCGGCCTTCTGTTATAAGCGGATGCACCATTGCAGGAGATAACATTTCTGTAACAGCGAACGGTAAAAATGCAGGTGGACTTGTGGGATATGCAGGTGCTGTCCAGATTTCCAATACTTTAGAACTTGCAGATGACTCAAAATCAACTACAAAAGCCCTCCAGCGAGTGCTTAATAAGACGGGTCTTACCTACGAATTTTCAGACCGTGTGAATCAGATCAATGCAGCTTCCTCTATGAAGGTTTCAGCAACAGAGAATGCAGGAGGAATCTTAGGTTACGCTAAGATGACCAGTGTCGGTGATGTCCTCGGTGGAACAGTTACAGCAGCAGACTATATGCGTTTTGAGTGCAAGGACTGTTCCGTAAACGGAGGCTCTTCCGGGCTTACGGTTACTGCGTCAGATCAGGAAAATGGTCGTGCAGGAGGTGCTATCGGTTATGGAACAGGTGGAGAAGTAAGGAAAACATCCGTCACAAATCTGAATTCCGTAACGGCCGGAAAGTGTGCCGGAGGTTTTGCCGGGTATTTCGGAAGCGGCACCCTTGCCAATGTTGGAGGTATTAAACTTCTGGGATTACCGCTACTAAAAATTGACAGCCTTCTTTCTGTAGGTCAGATGATTGAGACGTTTGCAGTTGAAAGTACTGTTTCAGGTGTTGCGTCAGGATATAGTGTGTCTACCCAAAATGAGAAAGGTTACAGCGGTGGCTTTATTGGAGAATGCATCAGTGGACGAGCAAGGGACACAAAGATCAGCAACCTGAAAACGGTTACTGCATCCGCAGTATCAGGAAATGCCGGAGGCTTTGCAGGTTTTGCCAAGGCCGGAGATGCATTAAGTGCCGGGGATTCCACTACATCACAACTGACAGGAATCGAATTGGAGAACCTGCTAGGCGTTGTCAGTGCCCTGAGACCGGAGTTCAATAATACTTCTATTGCCTATGTTTCGAATGGTTCTGACCCTCAGGTATCCGCTGATATGGCGGGCGGCTTTGTGGGAGATGGACAGGCAGTAGATATCAACTATGGAAACAACAATTCCGGATTCAAAGCAGACACAGACACAAATCCATCTTCGAGTGAATCTACAGATGAAAAGAATAGTGAAGAAGCAGATTTCATTTCAGCAGACACGAATAGCGAGGACGGAACAATCGAAGGCGAGAGTGGTGCGATTACAACAACAAATATTACCGGACTTTCCTATATAAAGGGAACCAGCTATGCCGGAGGCTTTGCCGGAAGATTGATGCCTGGTGATGTGGCACAGACAGGTTCTATTAAGTTACTGGGGCTCTTAGATGTAACTCAGCTTCTCAGTGTCATGGATGTGGCATATCCGAGGATTTCCGATTCTTCTATTGAAGGAGACAGCTTGGTCGTAACAGCATCCGGAAAAAATGATGATGTGGCCCTTGGAGATGCCGGAGGATATATCGGTAATGGAAAAGCAGTCATGGTTAAGAACTCTGATGTGACCAATGTAAAAGAAGTCACTGCACCGTATCATGCCGGTGGCTATATCGGAATCATGCGGTCCGGAAGTGCAGCGGAGGCAGGAGATGCCACAGGAGATCTTTTGAACAGTGTCCTTGGTAAGATTCTGAGTCTGAAAGAGTTGGCGAGTGTCTTGCAGGCTGCATCCAGCAAAATTACAAATTGCAAAGTTGCTGGTACCGCAGATGGATTGACTGTTACAGCTGACAACGGATTTGAAAACGCAGAAGGCTATGCAGGTGGCTTCGTTGGAGAGATGCAGAGCGGTCATGTAGATAATTCAGCAAATGCTGTTGATTCCGGAAAAGGAACGGCAGTAGAAAATCTTCTGAAAGTAGAAGGCCTTCGTTATGCCGGAGGCTTCGGAGGTCTGGTAAAAGCCGGAGCGGTTGCAGAGATTGGATCTAAATCATCAATTCTTACAAAACTGGTTGATCTGACAGGATTACTATCCCTGGTCAATGCTTTTGTTCCGGTGATCAGTAATGCCAGTGTTAATTCTGTAGAAAAAGGGTTTACCGTTACCGTTACAGGTACTCTTGAAAAAGATAGCACCAACGATGCGGATGCCGGAAGTGCCGGAGGCTTTATCGGATGCGGAACTGGTGTACAGATCAGCAATTCCGATGTAAATAAATTGCAGCATACAGGTGTCAGTGAGCCGAAGAATCTGCAGCAGGAAGATGGTAGCAGTTATTACGGAAATGACAGTGCATATGCGGTAAATGGTTATCGTTATGCCGGCGGCTATATTGGTAAAGCTGCTATGGGAAGTACGGCAGCCATCGGTGGAGCAAGCGTTCTGGATCATGTTCTTTCTACGACAGGACTGTTATCAGCACTGACTGTAGTTGCATCTATCATAGACAGCTCAGATGTTTATGGAGCAACAGGCGGATTTAATGTTCTTGCAACAGACGGAGACGGTGTTACGGGAAAAGCCGGTGGATATGCAGGAGAACTTCTTGGAGTTCAGATTCAAAATAGTAATTCTTATAATTTTGCACATATCATAGGGCGTGAAAGTGCCGGTGGATATGTTGGAATCATGGAGCCGGGGAATGCGGCAGATGTGGTAAATGGATTAAGTGCTCTTGGAGGACTGATCAAGGCAGATAATCTTCTTGGCGTTTTACAGGCATTTGTTCCTGTGATCAAAAACAGCGAAACAACCTGTGTACCTTGTGGAGGTGCTGTGAGGGCTCAGGCTGAAAGTGATGACAGCATTTACCGTGGACTTGCAGGAGGATATGCGGGTTACAACTATGGCGGTCAGATCTGGGGAAACAATACGGATAACTGGAAAGGTGCTGCATATACAGGAACCGTAAGAGAATGTGCGGCCTATCGTATCCGTTCCGTATATGGAACGGAATATGCTGGAGGCTATACCGGACTGATGCGGTGTGCGAATGTTGCAGACACAGGAAGTCTGAAGGTTTTATTCGGTCTTATCAAACTAGATAATCCGCTGACGCTTCTTCAGGCAGTGTATCCGACAGAAAAGAATACAGCTGTTTATGGACCGCTTCGTGGACTGGATACGGATACCTGGAATAAGTGGGTTGGTGCTGTCGGTTCTTATGGAAGTTACGGTAATAAATTACAGGCACTTGGTGAAGTCAATGATCAGAATCAGTTAAATGAGATTATTTCCCAGTATGCATATGGATACGCTGTTACAGCAGGACGGAGCATTCTGGCAAGTAAAGCAACACAGGGTGGTTCTGCCGGAGGCTATGTGGGTCGGATGGAAGGAGGAACCGTTACAAACGGTACTGCTGTAGATCTTCAGTTGGCAGAGGCTTATAGATGCAGTGGTGGATTTGCTGGTGAGATGCTTACAGGTTCTGTGGCAAACACAGGTGACGTTTCACTGGCAGGCCTTAAGATTATAGGTGCAGACAGTCTGGCAGCATTAAAAACCTTTGTGCCAGTCGTGAAACAGTCCCATGTGGAAGGATATCGTTCCGGTGCAAGGATCAAAGCAACCGGTATTGCAGACAAAGATCCGGCAGGATTTGCCGGAGGCTATGTGGGAAGAATGATCGGCGGCCAAATCTGGGGAGATGAAACTTCCTCCTGCAGTATCACAAATTTAAGGCGTGTAGATGGAACTTCTTATGTAGGCGGTTTTGCCGGAAAAGTAGATCCGGGTAGTGTGGCAGCTATTGATACAGCTACAAAACAGGGACTTTTGAATAAACTTCTGGATGTTCTTATGGTAAATGCTCCGGCAGAGCTGATTAAGGTTCTGAATGCTACTGTTTCCACCATCCGCTGTGCATCTGTGTCAGCCTGGGATGACTGGGGCGTGATCGTAAACGGAACCTATCAAAATGGAAGCAATACAGGGTATGCAAAAGCAGCTGGAGGATTCGCAGGAAGTCTTTGTGGAGCAGTTCTTGGCGAGAAGGATAAACCGGAAAGCGGAATCCGTGCAGACAAGATTCGCTCTGTAGTAGCCGGTGAATATGCCGGAGGATGCTTCGGTATTGCGGATGTTTCCGGTGCTGCAAATATTAGTGCCAATGGTGAGACCTCTGTCTTACAGTATCTTTTAAAGCTTGGAAAAACCGATGTGCTGGATGCATTCCGAAGCTATGTATATTACGGAAAGATCACCGGCAGCCCAGATGCAGGGCTTGGCGTCAGTGCTAACACAGCGACAAAATCCGGCCAGAATAATGAAGTAACATATAGCGGAACGGCGGGAGGTTTTGGCGGTTCACTGTTAAATGGCTCTGTCAAAAACAGCAGCGTAACAGGATTAAATTATGTAACTGGTCTGAACAGCGTCGGCGGTTTTGTAGGTTACTCCGGAAAAAGCGGAGTTGTGAAAATGGAAAAACTGGATGTGCTTGGAGATAATGCAGGACAGCTTCTTGGCGGTGCCCTCGGTGTTCTGGATATTTTTGGCTCCCATATTGATGACAGCAGTGTGGCAGGCATACCTGGTGGTTATACCGTTCAGAGTAAAGGTGGAGAGGAACAGATCGCAGGAGGATTTATCGGCTACGCAAGTCTTTCCAGAATGTCAGGCTGTAATGCCGGAGATGCCCAAAATCAGGAAAACAGCCTGAAACTGGTAGAATCCGGTGGAACAGCCGGAGGCTTTGCCGGAAGAACAAGCTTTGCCTATCTTGCGGATGTAAAACTGGATTCCACGGTGGTGGATGCGTTGCTCGTAGTTCTGGATAATCTTGTAAAGGTGCTGTATCTGGATAAAATTCAGGATTCCAACCTTTTGCATATCAATCTTGGAATTGTGAAGGTCGATGCGCTGTACGATGGAAATCTCATCCATGTGAATTTGCTGGGACTTGATATTTCCGTTGGACTGTCCAAAATGTCGCCAGACAACGGCCAGCAGACAGATTTTGCAATCATTAAGATCGGAGATTCCTCTATTAAGCTTCCATGTGATAAAAATGGAATCATAACGAAAGATAATGATGTAAAGTCCAACATCAGTGTCAACCTAATCAAGGCAAACAGGACAAAAATCACAGACAGCAATGTGTATGGAATCACCATCGGATACAATGTCTACGCAGGCGGCGCAGGAAATGATGCGGATGGTACTGCAACAGATGGGCGAAGCGGAGGCTTTGTTGGTTACAACGACGAAGGTCTTCTTCGGAATAATGACATGTATTACTGCGATGTGGTCCGTGGAACATCCAAGCTGGTGGGACCATTCAGCGGAAATAGTAAACTGGACTCCGTATATGAGTTTAATACAAAAGCAGGTGTAGAAGGTGAGGATAACATTTACCGAATCTACCGAAAACCGACGATTACGGTCAATGAGATCAAAAAGAATTCAGCTGTCCTGACAGATACGTTCAGCCAGGAAAATGGATGGAGCATCTTTTCTGTAAAACATGTAGTGCAGGTAGATACATATGACACCTTGCAGAATGCGGTCATGGCAACAAAAGATTCTTCCGAAACGGCAGATCTGAATGCTTATGTATCAGATGCGAAAGCGGTTCTGATGTCAGATGCCAAAACTACAGTAAATACAGGGGACAGCACATCACCGGAACCATCTGACACACAGGATCCATGTGATGAATTTGTAAATCTGACCATTAATAAGGTCTGGAAAGATTTCCGAAATATGGATGGTATCAGGCCGGATTCCATTACAGTCACGATTTCCAGAAGCTGGACAGACGCAGATGGAGCGGAACAAACAGAAGTTGTGCCAGGATATGAAAACTATGTGGTAAAAGGCGATATCTCAAAATCCACATGGCAGGAGATTATTAAGTCAGAAAAACCCGACAAGCTGCTCCCAGCCTATACAAAAGATACTGACGGAACTTTGCATTATTACAAATATTCTGTTACGGAAACGGAAATAAAAGGATATACAACTACAATCGAAACTTCTAAAGATGGTTTTACTTTCACGATTACCAACCGGCATTTTGCACTGCTTCCGGATACCGGTGGCGAGGGCATTATGATGTTTATCATAGCAGGTGGTCTGTTGTTAGCGTTTCTGCTTTATACCGGACGCAGAAGGAAACGGAAACAGGCGATGTAGGAAAGGGGGAGCAGGGTCATGAGAGAGATATGGCTGCGTGGGGAACTTCCACCGTAAAGGCTGAAAGAATCCAAAGCGAACCAATAAAAAATCAAAAGAAAGTGAGAAGAGGAACATGAAGAAATTAGTATCAAGATTTATGGCAGTTCTGATGGCAATGACCATGATACTGTCCATGAGCATGACTGTATTTGCAGCAGAAGCTCCAAAAGGAACCCTGACAGTCAACAATACAGTGGCAGGAAAGACCCTGGATCTGTATCAGATTTTTACAGCAACAAAAAACGGCGATAATGTAGCATATACACTGAACAGTGCATATGAGGGATTTTTTAAGAATAATATTAGAATATCAGGATCTGAAAGTTTAAAAGGTGAAGCTTTAAGTGAAGCGGCATATAACTATGTTAAAGATCAGGTCGGAAAAGATGGAAGTAATGGCGCAGCGTTTGCAAAAGATATCTTGGACTGGATTCTTAAGAATAAAACTATTGTAGATGCTACTCATACAACTGCACCTACAACCGCTGGTACTACGGTAATTAATAAGCTGGATTATGGATATTATGTAGTGTATCCAGTAGGTGCAACAGATACATCTACAGCACCTGGAGAACAGGGTTACACATCCGTAGCATCTTTAGTCAGCGTTACAGGTGATACTTCAATTAACATGAAGAGCAATTACCCGACAGTAGTAAAAAAAGTAAATGACAACAAAAATGCAGATGATGTCAACATTGGTGATACAGTAACTTACACACTGACATCTAAAGTACCAGATATGACTGGATATACTTCTTATGTATTTAACTTCAAGGATACATTATCCACAGGACTTACTTTTAAAGGAATTACTTCTGTGACAGTTGGATCAGGTGAAAATGTGCAGAATGTTACTGCAGGTACTGGCGATAATACTTATACATTAACACAGGACGGACAGAACATTACAATTACAATGAACAATTTCCTTGCTTCTAATGCAAACAAAGCAGGACAGGAAATTAAAGTAACTTATACGGCAACCTTAAATAAAGATGCCGTAACTGGTTTTGATGCAAACAAGAACTCTGCTACCGTTGAGTACAGTAATAAACCAGGAACAGATAACAAAGGTGAATCTGAACCAAGCATCGTAGATGTACATACTTTCAATTTCACAATCTTCAAATATTATTTAAATGGTGCGGATAAGACTGGACTTGCAAAGGCAGAATTCGAGCTTTACAAAGCAAATGGTGAAGTAGCTGGAGACAAGGTTAACATTAAAAAGTAACTGATGGTGAATACCGTGTGGCAACACCTGAGGAAGCTACAGCAGAAAGTTTCAAATCCGATGTAATTGTATCTGGTAATAACGGTAAAGTTCTTGTAAAAGGTCTTGATGCCGGAACTTACTACTTAAGAGAGACAAAAGCTCCAGAAGGATACAATAAACTTCTCAGCGACATAAAGGTTGAGATTAAAGCAAACTATGATCCAAAAACCGGAAAACTGACAAGCTATTCAGTTGATTACACATACAATGGAACTACAACAACAGGTACAGAAATTAAAGATACAACAACTTCTCCAGAAGTACCTGTAGAAAACAAAACAGGTGCACAGCTTCCATCTACTGGTAGCAAGGGTGCCCTTATGGTAACACTGGCTGGTATCGTTCTTTTCGGTGTATTAACAGCAAGCAAAGCTTTTGGTAAAAAGAAAGCAAAAAACTAAGACATTCTGAAGTTTAAGAATGGATAAAAAGACAGTTCATCTTCCCGGTATTGTACCGGGAGGATGTCTGCTTTTTCTGAAATGTTCAGTGTAAACTGAGTATTTCAGAAGAAACAGACGAAAAGGTGAAGGATATTATGAAGAAAGTAGTGAAAATACTAAGAGGAATCGGATATCTACTGGCATTTTCTTTAATCCTGTATCCGGTGGTGAGCAATTATATCAATCAGATGAACAGCACAACCATTGCTACAGATTATGAACAGGAAGTTTCTCATCTGTCGGAAGATCAGGAAAATGCCATGATCAAGCAGGCACAGGAATACAATGAAAGCCTGATTGGAATTGGTTCCATAGCAGATCCATTTTCAGAAAGCAATGAAAACCAGACAGAAGATGATGAGTATAACAAACTTTTGAAAATTGATGATACTGGAATGATGGGATATATTGATATTCCAAAGCTTGATGTTGTTCTTCCGGTTTATCATGGAACATCCGAAAAAGTACTGCAGTCAGGTGTAGGACATCTGAAAAACACCTCGCTTCCGGTAGGCGGTGAGAGCTGTCATGCGGTATTATCCGGACACCGTGGACTTGCAAATGCCAAGATATTCACCGACCTGAACAAAATGGAGGTTGGAGATGTATTTTATATTAAAGTTCTTCATCATACCTTTGCCTATCAGGTGGATCAGATTCTGACAGTATTGCCATCAGATACAGATTCTTTACAGATTGAAAAGGGCAAGGATTATGTAACACTGGTCACATGCACTCCTTATGCGGTTAACACGCACAGACTGCTTGTACGTGGCACTAGAATTCCGTATGAAGAGGCACAGAAGATAGATGAGGAAGTTGGTCTTCAGCGTACAATTCCATTCAATTTGATTCTATTGATTGGTGGAATTATTGCTTTCATCATCATATGGGTGAGCATTAAATATCATAAACGCAGGAAGGAGAAAAAACATGAGCAGAATAATTAAACGTAAGCGAATATATATGTGTATGGCCAGTGTGATGTGTATGCTTTTACTCCTCATTCCGTTACCTGTGTCTGCGAATGATCTGGGAAGTATATTATTAAAAGCAACTGTTGAAGATGAGACCACGGTATATAAGCTAAGTAATACTGAATTTACGATGTATCAGGTTGGAACATATAAAAATAATTCATGGGCATTAGTGAGTGAGTTTGTAAAGTCTGGAGTCATATTTGATTTTGATGATTCTTCCGCTCAGGCAGAAGCTGCAAAAAAACTGGAAAAATATGTACAGGATAACAACATCAAAGGAATGCCCGGAAAAACCAATTCAGACGGAGAAGTCATGTACAGAGATCTGGAAAAAGGAGTGTATCTTTTTGTCCAGACACAAAAACACAAATTAGCAATCAAGTATATCAAAGCGAACCTTTTATCATAACAGTTCCAGGTAATTATGATGATCAGATAATTTGGAATGTAACGGCAGAACCTAAATTTAAAAATGAATCGATACCACCAATTACTACGAATACGCCACCAGTTTCAGAAGAACCATCGGGTGATAATAGCAGTCATACTTCAAATGTAAAAACGGGAGATGATACGAATGTAATTATGTGGCTTTCTTTAATGGGAATATCCTTAGTCATATTTAGTATTTGTAAAAGAAAAGTCCATAAATAATATGAGAAGATCGGGAAATCCCGGTCTTTTCGTTTCGTTATACAACTGGCATCATATAAAGGTAAATACCTCCGGAGGTGCACCGTATGGCGTCACCTGGGAGAAAATGGGTTTTAAACCATGGGAAGATTTGAAAGAAAATGAGTGAGTTGCCAGTGCAATCTTATTTATCTCTTGTGACAGAAATAGGTTCCCGTTTTGCTGGAAGTAAGTCTGAACTGATCTCAGGAGAATTAAGCAGTGCTGTGAAATTCTGTCTGATGATATCCAGTGTCTTCTGCTTTTTCTGTAATTCCTGCTTTTCACGGACAGTAGCAGCCTGTTCAGATTCAAGATTTTCTATCCGCTTCTGGATTTTATTAGAGCTTGGGATTTTGGTAACACCGAGATCCTGAAGCTCTTTTTTAGTGAATCGTGGAGTTGGTATTCTGCTTGATGTTTGGTCCGGTATGCGTTTGGATTTTTAGCAGATTTGCAATCTTCAATCACTTTACGGCAGAGCCGGTAAGAATCACAATGTTTTTGAATGACTTTCTGCGTGTTCAGCTCATTGTTGATTTGTGTTATTCTCTGTTCAGCCGCTTTAACAGAAGCATCAACATCAGAAACATGCTGTTGAAAATCTTCATAATTCAGCAGATTATTTTCAGAAAGATAGTTGAAGGTGCGGGTTGCCTCTTTTAGATTATTTAGTTTTGCCCAACGTTCAAATCCTTCTCGATTGCCGGTTGTAACATAAGTGGAAATATTGATATACAGGCGAGCATCTCTGGACAGATGCTTTGGAGTTTTCACTTTGCTACGATTTTTTGCCAGACGGATGCGGACATTTTCTTCGCTATAATAACTTCCGAGAGATTTCATGTAAGTGAAGTCCTTCTGCTCCGGTGCACGGAAGGACAGGTGTTTTCCTTGGCGGACTTCATATCCGGCTAACTGCATTTTTTGTAGAAATTCCTCATAGTTGATGGAAGTCCAGATTGCCTTATCAACTGCAACACGTAGCTTGACTTTCCAACTGGTGCCATGATGATATTCCATGTTCTCTTTATAGCTTTTTCCTTTTTCTCCGGTTGGCATACTGGTGGCAAGTCCATTTTCCTGGCAGATGCGATTACTGATCCGGCAGATTTTATGGTAGCTCCGCTTATTGGAAATGATCATTAACGCCCATTGTCACTGTAACCTGTTGGATGAATCTTGTATTCAGGTCGCAGTTTATGATGACAGACTGGAGGTGACTTCTCCGGGTGGATTATATAACGGATTAACTTATGAGGAAGTCATGAATGGTCATTCGAAGATCCGGAATAAAGGCATTGCCAATATATTCAGTCAGATGGGACTTGTAGAAGCATGGGGAAGCGGAATAAAAGATCCTTAATGCTGCAGAAGAGTATGGACTTTCGAAGCCGAGATTTCAGGAATTCGATATATGTTTCGGGTAGAGCTGTTCCGTAGTTCATTTCCGATGACAAATGG
>ENA-OQOA01000418-OQOA01000418.1-human-gut-metagenome-genome-assembly--contig:-NODE-418-length-19385-cov-2.891162_pt1 | contig 19385 bp, 26 predicted proteins | sample MGYA00242633_ERZ504888 | MGnify/ENA primary metagenome ERZ504888 (study PRJEB26092, sample SAMD00036372) | human gut metagenome | host: Homo sapiens | study: EMG produced TPA metagenomics assembly of...
GACCGCTCTGCAGGACCCGAATTCCGCCCCCGATATCTTTATGGCGCGTGGTGGCCAGAAGCTACGTGATGTGGTCGAAGCTGGGCAAGCCATGGACCTGACCGACAAGATCTCCGACACCGTCAAGAACCAGATGGCCACTGCTGAAGCCACCGGCACCATCGATGGCAAGATCTACAGCGTGCAGCAGTCAGTGCTTCCCGGCGGCATCTGGTATTCCAAGGATCTGTTCGAGAAGGCCGGTATTACTGAAACTCCGAAGACCTGGGATGAGTTCAAGACCGTGGTGCAGAAGCTGAAGGACGCCGGCATCACGCCGATTGCCGTAGGCGGTAAGGACGCCTGGCCGGCCGCCCACTGGTGGTACTGGTTCGCACTGCGCGAATGCTCTGCTGACACCTTCGACAAGGCCCAGTCCGATAAGGACTTCAGCGATAAGTGCTGGACCCGTACCGGTGATGATGTGCAGGCGCTGCTCGACCTCGATGCCTTCAACGATGGCTTCCTGACCACTCCGGCCCAGCAGGGCGCAAGCTCCTCCGCCGGCCTGCTCGCCAACCACATGGCAGCTATGGAACTCATGGGCGGCTGGGGAGCCCGGCGTGATCAAGGACCTGACTCCGGACAAGAAGGACATGGCCGACCTCGGCTACTTCGCATTCCCGACCATGGACGGTGGCGAAGGCGATCCAACTGCCATCATGGGTGGTTCCGATGGCATGGCCGTGGGCGAGTGGGCGCCTGAAGAGGCTGTGGACTTCCTCAACTTCGTCTCCGAGAAGGAATGGCAGGAGAAGTACGCTGAGGCGTTCTCCACCATCCCGGCCAACAAGGAAGCCCAGGATGTGGTGACCAACGAGGCTCTGAAGCAGGTGCTGACCGTCTACAACGACGCATCCTCCGTGTCCATGTGGCTCGACACCGTGTTCGGCCAGAACATCGGCAACGCACTCAACGAAGGCGTGGTCAACATGATGGCCGGTCAAGGTTCCGCCCAAGACATCGTCAAGGGTGTTGAAACCGCTGCGGCCAAGGGCTGATTCGCTCTGCCCCGACCGTAATTCCCGGGCCGCGGCGAATGCTTGCACAGCAACAACCGCGGCCCAATTTGTTTTCTTAGGAAGGCCTCAACAATGTCAGTTTCAGCAGGCGCGAAGGTACAGCGCCGCACGTCGGGCTTAAGCGACAAGGTTCGCAAACGTATCGAAATCACCATCCTTTTCGCTTCCTGCCCTGATCATGTTCCTCGGATTCGTCATCCTGCCGGTGTTCATGGCCGGCTACTACGGATTCTTCAAGTGGAAGGGCTATGGCAAGCCCACCGTCAACGGCCAGTTCATCGGTTTTGAAAACTACAAGGTCATTCTGACCGACCCGAACTTCCAGCAGGCATTGGGACACACGCTATTCGTGGTCGTCGCTTCGCTCGTCATCCAGGGGCCGCTGGCCATCCTCTTCGCCCTGCTGCTCAACCAGAAATTCAAGGGCCGCGCACTGATTCGTACCCTGATTTTCGTGCCGTACGTCGTTTCCGAAGTCATCGTTGGCACCGGCTGGAGTCTCATCCTCCAGACCACAGGCGCATTGAACGCGCTACTCAAGAAAATAGGACTTGGCGGGGCGGACTGGATCTCCGATCCGAAAATCGCCATCTGGACATTGATGTTCATCATTTCGTGGAAGTACATCGGCTTCGCCGTCATCCTGATGATTGCCGGCATGCAGTCGATTCCCGAAGACCTCTATGAAGCCGCGAAAGTGGATGGTGCTGGATTCTGGCGTCAGCAGTGGAGCATCACCCTGCCACTGCTCGGCCCCACCATTCGTATCTGGGCATTCATGTCGATTATCGGTTCTCTCCAGCTGTTCGACTTGGTCTACATCATCTGGGGCCAGTACGTGTCGTCTACCGCAGGAACGTCCACCATGGCAACCTACATGGTGCGCGAAGGTCGACTCGCCAACAACTATGGTTACGGTTCCGCCGTGGCCGTGGTGATCTTCATCATCTCGCTGGTCATTGCCTTGACCTACCAGCGGTTCGTACTTAACCGAGATCTCGAAGGTGCGCTCACCGACGAGAAGGATGCCAAGCGTCGTGCCAAGCGTGCGGCGAAGGAAGCGGCCAAGCTTGCCAAGGCCAATGGCAATGCCGCAGCAGTTGCAAATGAGGTGGTTTCACAATGACGACCGCAGTCTCCCCGTCCGTGGGCAAGGGCAAGAACAAGACCTATGATCCGTATGCATTGAGAAAATCCGCAAAGACCCCGTGGGGCAACCCGGTCGTCTACTTCTTCTCACTGCTGCTTGTGGCGCTGTGCGTTGGCCCGGTGCTGTACATCATTATCGGCGGCTTCCGCACCAATGCGCAGATTACGAGGGACCCGGCCGGCTGGCCCGATCCATGGAACTTTGAGAATTACAAGACGGTGTTCACTTCGAACATCTTCTGGCCGGAACTCGTCAACTCCCTGATCGTCTCCATTGGCACAATGGTGGCATCGTGGTGCTGGCCTTGATGGTGAGCTTCGTCATTGCCCGATACGAGTTCAAATTCACAAACTGCTGTACTCGCTGTTCGCCGCCGGCATGATGTTCCCCATCACCGTGGCCATCACCCCGTTGTATCTGCTGCTGCGCAATCTGCACCTGATCAACTCGCATCTGGGCATTATTCTGCCCCAGATAGCATTCGGCCTGCCACAGGCCATCATCATCCTGGTGCCATTCCTCAAGTCCATTCCTAAGGAACTGGAAGAAGCGGCAGAGCTGGACGGCTGTTCTCGCATCGGCTTCTTCGGCCGTATGGTGCTGCCGTTGAGCTGGCCCGGCGTGGCCACCGTCGGCATCCTGAGCTTCGTGAGCAGCTGGAACGCCTACATGCTGCCGCTGTTCCTGCTCAACGATTCCAGCAAGTACACCTTGCCGCTCGGCGTGCAGATGTTCAGCTCCCAGCATTCGGTCGATACCGCTCAGGTACTGGCCTTCACCTCGCTGTCGATGATCCCCGCGCTGATCTGCTTCACCATTTTCCAGAAGAAGATCGTTGGCGGCCTGACCGGTGCTGTCAAGGGCTAGTCGCAGCAACCATAAACGTGCCGTGGAAAGGTACATGGCTCTTTGGGCCGATTCCTTTCAACCTCTTCCTTTCCTCCTTCCCACGGCACCCATTCTTTTCAATGAGGAGAAAACCATGAAGATCTCCAATCCCGTACTCCCCGGATTCAACGCAGATCCCTCGATGATTCGCGTCGGCGACACCTACTACATCGCCAATTCCACATTTGACTGGTGGCCGGGAGTCCGTTTGCACGAATCCCGCGACATGGTTCACTGGAATCTGCTGCCCGGGCCCTTAAACCGCGTTTCCCAGTTGGACATGAAGGGCAACCCGTCTGGCGGCGGCATCTGGGCGCCTGACCTGTCCTACGCGGACGGCAAATTCTGGCTCATCTACACGGATGTGAAGATCGTCAACGGCGCGTTCAAGGATTGCGCGAACTATCTGGTCACTGCCGAGGACATCCGCGGCCCGTGGAGCGAGCCAATCCGTGTCAATGGCGTGGGCTTCGACGCCAGCCTGTTCCATGATACCGATGGACGCAAGTATCTGGTGCAGCAAACCTGGGACTTCCGTGAATATCATCATCCGTTCGACGGCATCACCTTGACTGAATTCGATGTCAAGACCATGCAATTGAAGCCGGAAACAGCCCGCACCATCTGGCGCGGCACCGATGTGAAATTAGTCGAAGGGCCGCACCTCTACACCATCAATGGCTGGTACTACCTGTTTTTGTGCGGAAGGCGGCACCCAATACGAGCATCAGGAGTCCGTGGCCCGTTCGCGAACCTTGGATGAGCTTTCGTTCGAAAGCATGCCGAGCAATCCGTTCATCTCCAACTTCGATACCCCCGGCACCTACCTGCAAAAGCAGGGGCATGGAGCACTCGTGGATACGCCCGGCGGCGAATGGTATTACGCTTCACTGTGCGGCAGGCCCTGGCGGCACGAGAACGAGCCGGCTCATGGCGTGCGCGGCTGGTGCACGCTCGGCCGAGAGACTTCGATTCAGAAGGTCGAGTGGGATGGCGATGGCTGGCCGTATGTGGTCGGCGGCCATGGGGGAGAGCGTTATGTCGAAGCCCCGGCCGACGCCATCGCAACTGAGGCCCCTACGGATCATAGCCAGCATGACGAGTTCGAATCGAGCGAACTCGACCTCAACTGGAACACCCTGCGTGTGCCATTCACCGAGACCATGGGCCGCGTGGGCGGCGGCTCGCTGACCTTGCGTGGTCAAGGGTCGCTGGCAAACCTGTTTGAACTGTCGCTGGTAGGACGCCGTTGGCAGGCGTTCGATTTCAACGCCGAAACCAAGGTGACATTCGATCCAAGCAACTACATGCAGATGGCCGGCCTGACCAACTTCTACAACCACCTGTGCTGGTCATGGGCATTCATCACCTGGGACGAGAAGCGAGGGCAGCGCGTAATCGAAGTCGCCCAGAACGATTTCGATACGTACACGTCGTTCCTCAAAGACACAGCCATCGCCATTCCTGATGACATCGAATCCGTATGGTTGCGAACCAAAGTGCGTACTCGTACCTACACCTACGAGTATTCGTTCGATGGCAAGACATGGCATGAGATTCCGGTGACGCTGGACGCCGCCGTGCTCTCCGATGATCATGTGGCCCAACGTTATGGCGGATTCTTTACCGGCGCGTTCGTCGGGTTGGTGGCCGTGGACCTTTCCGGATACGGCAAAGAAGCCATTTTCAGCCATTTCGATTACATGGAAATATGATGACGCCAGGCGGCTTTCCTGATAATCAGGGAAAGTCGCCTGACTATTCGGCACTGGGGAATGAAAGGCGACACTTGTGGCAAGCGACAATGAACGTTGCGGCGACCGTGGCCGCGAATGTACCATAACCGTCTCCAACCCGGTGTTGCGTGGCATGTACCCGGACCCGTCCTGGATATGGGATACGACGCGCGAGGAAATCGTGCTGGTCAACTCCTCGTTTGAATTGGTGCCGGGGTTGCCCATTCATACGACCCGTGATCTTGTGACGTGGACGCGCACGGCGAATGCGGTGGATGAGACGATGTCTCATCGGCTGCTCATTGATGGCGTCGAGGATTCCGGCGGCCTGTACGCGCCGACCATTCGCCGTATCGGCGGGCGATATGTGATCGTATGCACCGTGGCCCGCGTGGATGAGGTGAAGGCGCTCGCTGCGGGATGCTCGCAGAAGGATATTGATAACTGCCGTGACGCCCAAGGCAATTTCGTCGATCGGAGGCCGATGAGTTGACCGGACCATGGCGCGGCCCGTACTGGGTGGCCGGGGCCGAAGGCATTGATCCGGACATCTTTGGAAGACGGCGATGGCACAGTGTGGTGGACGCAAACGCGCCCGGCATTACACCCGCAGTGGGATGGTCAAACCGAATCTGGACGCAGCCCATCGCCCCAGGCACGTGGACGTTGCAAGACCATAAAACCGTGATTTGGCGCGGCTATGGCATGGATGCGGTATGGGCTGAAGGGCCGCATTTGTACCGGGTGGGCGATTACCTCTACCTGATGACCGCCGAGGGCGGCACCAGCTTCGAGCACAGTGAGATGATAATGCGCACGCACGCACCGCGCGGATTCGCGGCGGCGCTCGCCGGTTTTGAGAAGAACCTTGCTGCGCAAGATATCTGGATTGAGCCGGCGCGTGACGGTGAACGAAGCGTGGTGGGCCGCGATGACCGGCTGTTTGAGGCTTGCAAACGCAATCCGATCCTCACACACCGTCATTTGGGAGCGGGGGAGCCAGTCCAATGCGTTGGGCACGCCGATCTGCTGCTGCATCCGACCGTCGGCTGGCTGCTCGCGTGTCTTGGCGTACGCGAGACTCCGGGCGAGGAACCCGGAGAAACGTTCAGCTACTGTGGCCGGGAAACGTTCGTGGCACCGGTCGTATGGCAGCACAATCCGGTCTCGTGGAAGCTGGACGGTGGGGAGCCGAATAAGCGTATCGATATCGTCGATCCCGGTTGGCCTGTCGTGGCTCCGGGGCTTGGCCGGCTTCCCGAGAAGTTGGTCGTGGAACGTTGACGAGGATGGATTGCCATGTGCAGTGAGGGGTGTGGACTCTGCGAGGTGTGATTGCGCTGCTGGTGATAATGCCGCATGCTCTGCTGAGCTCATCCAGCTCGACGATACCCGCCTAGTCGGCGTTCGAGGCCGTGACGATTACCGGTTCCTGCGCGTCGACGGGCAGGAATATGCCGCGTTCACCCGGCCCGAATACACGATGATGATGCATCAGGATTCCACCCATGTTGTCATGGTCATGGCGGAAGCGGAATCCGGCCAATTGACGGCCGAAATCACCGATAGGGGAGATAAGCGGTGCATTGCGCTTGGAGCGCTTAGGGCCAACGAATGGTTCGGATTGCGCTTGCATGGCAATCGTTTGGAATTCCTTGCCGGGCAGCCTGCACCTGACAGCATTGATGAGGGAACAATGCCTGATATTGCACTAATTGCGCATGCGGACGTTACTTATGCTCGTATCATGGCAGATTGTGATGCGCGATTCCTCAGTACCGAATGGGCCGGCGGATTCGTGGGTTGCCTGATCGGCGTAAAACGGCGGTAATGGTCTCAGCCCGCTCTACAATATTGTACAATCATATTGTTTAATCGTTAAACAAATGCAAGGGGGCAATCGATGGCGCACGATCTCGAACAACTCAAGCAAGATCACCCGGATGTGGCGAAACTGTTCGCCGATGACTGGTTGCAGTACCGTAAGTCGGAGATTTTGCCGGAACTTACGCGCGAGGCGCAGTCCACGTGCGACCGCATCAATCGCATCTACTTTGAAGACACCGCCGAAGCTGAGCGACTGTTCCGCGAACTCGTGTCCGAGGCCGGCGAGGGCGTGGACTTCCGCCCGCCAATCCGGCTTGATTACGGGCTGGGCCTGAAAATCGGAGACCGTACGTTCATCAACATGGACCTGCTGATTGTGGGCGGCGGCCCGATCTCCATCGGCTCCGATTGCCTGATCGGCCCGCGCGTGAGCATCTATACGCCAAACCACGCCATCGCCCGCAAGCCTCGACTGGAAGGCTGGCAGCACAACGCCGACGTGACCATCGGCAACAATGTGTGGCTGGGCGGCAATGTGGTGATCTGCCCCGGCGTCACCATCGGAGACAACTCGATTATCGGTGCGGGCGCAGTCGTCACCCACGACATTCCCGCCGATTCCATCGCTGTGGGCAATCCGTGCCATGTGATTGCCGAAGTCCCGGATGACTGGACTCCTGAAGAGCGGGCCGCTGCCGAGGGTCGGTAGGTTTGCTGCTCTGGCCAACTGTCACGGCGAAACCGGGATACAGGAGAGAAAGGAACAATGCAATGACGCAATATCATGTTTCCGCGCAGGCGGCGAAGACGAACGGCGCCGGCAGCGCGGCCGACCCGTTTCTGACCATCGGCCAAGCGGCGGCCATCGCCCGAGCCGGCGATGAGGTGGTTGTGCATGCCGGCACCTATCGGGAATCTGTCGACCCCCGATTCGGCGGAGAGAGCGCCACGAACCGCATCGTCTACCGCGCGGCCGCGGGCGAACCGCGCCCGGTAATCACCGGCTCCGAACGTATCGACACATGGCAGCCCGAAGGCGATGGCGTGTGGAAAGCCGTAATCCCGAACGCATTCTTCAACGGATACAACCCGTACGTGGAAACCGTATTCGGCGATTGGACCGTATACCCGGACCCAAAGGTCGAGGTACGCCACCTGGGCGATGTGTATCTGAATGGCAAATCCTTCTACGAAGTCGCCTCGCTGGACAAGGTGCGCAACCCACAGCGTTGGGATACCGGCCGTGACGCCGCCACCGATTCCATCGTGCCGCTGATTGATCCGGATGCCACCGTGAACGTGTGGTGCTGTGCGGTCGATGATGAGGCCACAACCATTTTGGGCCAATTTCCATGAAGCCGACCCGAATGCGGAACTTACCGAAATCAACGTGCGCGAGACCTGTTTCTACCCGAGCCGCCCGTTCGTCAATTACATTACGGTCTCCGGCTTTGAAATGGCGCAGGCGGCCTGCCCTTACACGCCGCCGACTGCCGATCAGGTCGGGCTGGTGGGCCCGCATTGGTCCCGCGGGTGGGTTATCGAAAACAATCGCATTCATGACGCGAAATGTTCGGCGATCTCGCTGGGCAAGGAGATTTCCACCGGCGACAACGAATCGACGCGCACCCATCGTAAGTCCGGGTACCAATACCAAAAAGAGGCCGTCTACAAGGCGCTGCATGCCGGCTGGGAGAAAGGCGTAGTCGGCGGGCACGTGGTGCGCGGCAACGTAATCTACGACTGCGGCCAGAATGGTGTGGTTGGTCATATGGGCTGCGCCTTCTCGCTGATTGAAGGCAACCACATATACCGCATCGGCTCCAAGCGCGAGTTCTTCGGCTGGGAAGTGGCCGCCATTAAAATGCACGCAGCCGTCGACACGGTGGTGCGCGGCAACCGGGTGCATGATTCGGTGCTGGGTATGTGGCTCGACTGGCAGGCGCAGGGCACCGTGGTGGATTCGAACGTGTTCTACCGCAACACGCGAGATGTGATGACCGAGGTGACCCACGGGCCCGATTACGTTTATGAACAACGTGTTTGCCTCCGAGTTCAGTTTCGACGATTATGCGCAAGGCGCGGCGTTCGTCAACAATCTGTTCGCCGGTCGCATTCGTCACACCGCCGTCTTGGACCGATCCACGCCATACCATTTCCCGCACGTCACCGATGTGGCCGGCGAGGCATTCGTCTACGGTGGCGATGATCGGTACGTCAACAACCTGTTCTTGGCTGTGGACGATTCCGCCAAACCGTTGTGTACCGCGGATGCCGCCGGTGCGGCCGGTATGGCGGAAGCTGGAACCGCGTTCTTTGACGGCTATCCGCGCTCGCTTGAGGAGTATGAACAGCTGATTGAAGAGGCTGGCCTTGGCGATGAGGAGTTGTATCGCAGCGTGAAGCAGCCGGTATTGCTGGCTTCGAACGCCTATGTTTCGGGCGCGAAGGCCGCTTCCGGCGAAGCCGAGGCCGTGGTGAGTGGTGACGGCTCTTCGTTGGCATTGCGCGAAACCGATGATGAGCTATGGATGACCGTTTCGTTGCCCGAATCGATTCGGTCGGCAACTGGACCGGTGATCTCCACTGCTGATCTTGGCCAACCGCGTATTGTCGAGGAGTATTTCGAGAATCCTGACGGTTCGCCGATTGTTGTGGACCGGGATATCACCGGTGCTGCGCGCGGCGCATGCTCGGCTCGAGGCCCATTGGCGGCGTATGGCGATGGGGAAGTGCTCATCTGGTCGAAGTGACGGGATCGCGGTTTCGACTGTTGCCTCTGCCTCGGCCTTTGTGTGGCACTGAGTGGGGCTGGGCTGCCAGTATTTGGCAGGCCGGCCCCTTTTCGATTTGCATTGGTAACAAATATGATATATGGTTAAATCATTAAACTAAATACTGTAAGTCCATGCATACCTACGCAACGTCAATGGAGATACTGCTATGCGCGCACATCATGTTCTGCTGCTGTCGCTCTGCCTGTTGGCCGCAGCCTACGCCGTACTGCTATTCGTTTCACCAGCCGCTGCGCCGATTGGCGTCACGCTAACCGTTGTTGGTCTGGTGCTGGTCTCGACGCGCTATGCGTGGCGCGCCAAATTCCTGGCTCTATTCAACGAAGCATGATTTGATGAATCTTCTTCCTCTCTTCTCCTTTTAAGCCCGGCCGCTCGCCGGGCTTTTTCTTTTGACCGAGGTCGAAGTGGGGAAGGGTGTGCTATGGGCACTTTCGTGTCGGGGGTGCCGTGTTCTCGACAACGGCCTACCGACTTGGGGTGTATTTCGACAATATGATTCGGCGATGTGCCTCAGCGGATATGTGCGGCCAATGAAAAAGCGGGATACCGATGTCGATATCCCGCTTTCAGCGAATAGGTAAGGCCAGAGCTTACTTCTTCCTGGCTTTCTTGACGCGCTTGGGGGTGGGAGCCATTTTCTTGGGTTCGAAGAACGGCCACTTGTGCAAAGCCCAGGCGTGCAGTGCGGGGATCTTGGCAACGGCGAAGCCGATGACCAGACCGATTACCATGGCCCAGGTCTCCAGATCATGGCCTGCGACCAGCAAGCCGATGAACACTATGGCAACGATGAAGCTCACCATCTGCGAGGCCTTTGACTGCTTGGCGGTCACCAGGTCGGCCTTCATGGGAACAAGCCCCAGAAACAGGCCGCAAGGTATGCAGATGACGGCCAATATCGCGCTGAGGGTTATTGACAATGTGGTTGCATCCATGATGTTCCTTTAGTGCTGTGGGTTGTGGTTTTCTTTGGCGTCTGCGGTGTCGGTGTCTGCGGTGTCGGCAACGTCGTCGTGTTCGTTTTCTTCGGCTTGTTCGGCTTCGGCCTCGGCGTCCGTGCTGTCGGTTTCGTCGTCATCAGCCGCGTCATCCTTGCCGGGCTGGCGCCACCACAGGATTAGCGCGTTGGCCGCGCAGTAGATGGCCGCGATGCCAATGCATACCAGAAAAATGATGTTCGAAGTGCTGATGATCGTGCCGTCGTTCATCGACTCTTTGACAGACTGCCATATCCACATCACGCAGGCGACGGCGGTCAGGGCGTACAGCATCATACGGGAGCGGTCGTTCATAGGATCATCTCCAGACTTGTTCAAACGACTTGATTATAGCCGTATTTGTGGATTGCGTGGGAAACGAAAATGCCGCCATGTGTGCTTCAGCGAGGAGCGCGGTATAACAGCGGCTCTTCGCGATGCTCGCCATGGCGGCATTCATCAGGAATCGTTATTCAGTTGTTATCTCATGGATTTGCTGGCAGCGTATCAGCCGCGGGCCTTGGCGTACGCCTCGTACACGGCTTCGGTGGGCTCGCCGGTCTCCACGCCCTCGATGGTGAGCTGCCAGGTCGGCGGTTCGGCCTCGCCGGACAGCACCCAGGCGGCCTGACGGGCGGCGCCGATGGCCACGTATTCGTCGGTGGCCGGACGGGTCACGTCCATGCCGAGGATTGAGGGGGCCAGCGTGCGGATGGCCACGGACTTCGCGCCGCCACCAATGAGCAGGATGCGGTTGATCTCGGCGCCCAGCGAGCGAATCAGCTCGAGGCAGTCGCGCTGGGAACACAGCAGGCCTTCGACGAACGCACGGGCCAGATTCTCCTTGGTGGTGTTGTGTAGGGTCAGGCCAGTCAGCGAGGCGGTGGCGTCCGGACGGTTCGGCGTACGCTCGCCGTCGAAGTACGGCACCAGGGTGATGCCGCCGGCACCCGGCTCGGCCTTGAACGCCAGTTCGGCCAGTTCGTCGTAGTCCACGCCTAGGGCGGCGCGACCGGCGTCCAGAATGCGCGAACCGTTGATTGTGCAGGCGAGCGGCAGATAGTGGCCGGTGCAGTCGGCAAAGCCGGAAATGGCGCCGGTCAGGTCGTACACCGGGTTTTCAGCGATGGCCGCGGCCACGCCGGAAGTGCCGAGCGATACGGACACATCGCCCACGGCCATGCCGAGGCCCAGCGAGGCCATGGCATTGTCTCCGCCGCCGGGGCCGATGATGCAGCCGCCTTCAACGTCCTTGCCGGCAATGGCGGGGTCGGCCTTGACGGCGGCTGCCTCACGCGGGCCCAGCACGGTGGGCAGCACAATGGCGTCGGCGTGGACCTTGGCGGCTTCCTCGCCCTCGGCAGGGGCCAGCACCATGGCGATGAGATCGCGGCGGTACTCGTCATGCGCGGCATCGTAGTAAATGGTGCCGGAAGCGTCGGAACGGTCGGTGAACAGGGCTTCGAGATGAGCGTCCTCGCCCTCGGCCACCGGGCCATAGCCGGCGATACGCCAGCTCAGCCAATCGTGCGGCAGACAGACGGCGGCAATCTTCTTGGCGTTCTCAGGCTCGTTCTCGGCCACCCATGCCACCTTGGTCAGCGTGTAGGAGGCGACGGGGGAGGATCCGACGGCCTTGACCCAGCGTTGCTTGCCGCGGGCGGTCACGTCGTCCGGTTCGTCGCCCTCGGCCGGAGCTGCACCGAGCTTGTCGATCAAGGCGGCGGCCTGCGGGGCGGAACTGGTGTCATTCCAGAGCATCGCATCGCGAATCACGTTGCCCTGCTTGTCGAGAATGACCATGCCATGCTGCTGGCCGCCAACCGCGAGGGCCGCGACATCGTCAAGCCCGCCGGCCTGCTCGGCGGCCTTGGTGAAGGCCTCCCACCAGAATTCCGGGTTGACCGAGGTGCCATCCGGGTGCTTGGCCTGCCCGAACCGAACCTGTTCGCCGGTGGCGGCGTCCGTGATGCGGACCTTCGTTGATTGGGTTGACGTATCTACGCCGGCAACCAGTACTCTCGTCATGCATTCCTCCTCGATGAGGGTCGCGCTCAAAAGTTTCGGCGCGCCATAGCCAATAAGTTAGACGATTAAACTATACTGTATCTCAACGTTCGATTGCAAACGGAAACACGCGAAGGTGCGGTCCGATTCAATCGTTTGACGCACAATATCATGGTGTGATAGACGGATGTGAGCGCCTGTGCGGCGCTCGAGACTAGGGGTGCGAGGAGGTAGGGGCCAATGGCAAATCTACGCAGGATCAATCAGGAGGATCTGCGCAACCATAACCTGTCGGTGACGCTCGACACCTTATTGCGTGCGCAGAAACCGATGAGTCGTGCCGATCTGGCCAAGGAGACGGGCCTGACCAAGGCCACGCTCTCGCTGTTGGCCTCGATGCTCATTGAAAGCGGCGTGGTGCAGGAAGGCGAGCCGGTCGTTTCCACCACATATGGGCGGCCCAGCACGCCGCTGGAGATTCGCGGCGGATCCATCGCCGGCATCGGCCTGCAGATCAACACCGATGGTTACGGTTGCCTGGCACTCGATCTGAACGGCGACACTCTCGGCCGGGAGTGGGTGAGTGAGGATATGACCGGCACTGACCCGTACGAGATCTTCGCCAAGCTCGATGCGATGACTTTCCCGTTGGAAAGCCGGCTCAAACGACGCGGCTGCAAGGTGGTGGGAGCCGGGTTTGCGCTGCCGGGCATCGTCACCGACGACATGTGGCTGTTGGTGGCCCGCAATCTGGGTTGGGAAAACGTCAACCTCACCCGGTTCAACGTGGTGCGCCGGCTGGATGTGGTGGCCGGCAATGAGGCGAAGATGGCCGCCATCGCTCAGATTCCGGGGTATGCCACCGAACGTGCGCCCTTCCTGAATGTGGTGGACCGCACGGACTCCTTTATTTACCTGTCTACCGATATCGGCATCGGCGGCGCGGTGGTGCGCGACGGCGAAGTGGTGATGGGCTCGCACGGATTCGCCGGCGAGATCGGCCATCTGTCCGTGGCGATGGATGGGCCGTTGTGCAGCTGCGGGCGTCACGGGTGTCTTGAGGCGTTTGCGGGCCGTCGCGCTTTGGTCGAGGCTGCCGGCATTGCCGAGGATGGGGATGCCACCAGCAGCGAGGCCATCGATATGTTCCTCCAGCGTTGGCGAGCCGGGGATTCGGATGTGGCTAAAGTGGTCGATCAGGCCGCCGATGCGCTGGTTTCCGCCATCGCTTCCGCCGTGAATCTGGTGGATGTCGATACGGTGCTGTTGGGCGGACTGTGGACGCACTTCGGCGACGAGCTGGCCACCGTGCTTGAAGGCCGGCTGCGTTCGGAAATTCTGGGATACCCGAATGTGAAGATTCGCGTGTTTGTGCCGCCGGTGGCGCTGCATCCCTCGCTATATGGCGCGGCCGAAATGGGCTTGCGACGGTTCATCGAGAACCCGTTGGGGTACATGGGGGAGAAGTAGCGCCGGGAGATGCTGCTTGTTGCTGGCGGGTGCATGGTATGGGTGCATGGCGCGCGTGCCGGCATTAGCGGGCTCGTGCTACACTTTGGCAAGTTGGCTGTTTTACGCAGCGAACGTGGGGCCGTAGCTCAGTCGGTTAGAGCATGCGACTCATAATCGCCCGGTCCAGGGTTCAAGCCCCTGCGGCCCCACTCTTTTGCGTCGTCTCCTGCGGCGGCGCAGCGCGTCTTCACGTCCAGATAGGCGTGTACAATCCCTTAGGTTCCGGTTCACGTCTTGCCATAGGGGCATGACGACCCGGGTCCCCCGAATCCATAGGAGACGTAAAATGCAGCAGGGTATCCATCCTGATTATCACCCCGTTGAGGTGACGTGCTCGTGCGGCAACACCTTCGTGACCCGCACCGCTGGCAAGGAAGATCACATGTTCGTTGACGTGTGCTCTCAGTGCCACCCGTTCTACACCGGCAAGCAGAAGATTCTTGACACCGGTGGCCGCGTTGCTCGCTTCGAGAAGCGCTACGGCAAGAAGAGCAAGTAGCATACTTCACGCCAGTCCGATTCGATTTGGCATGCTCCGGCATACCCGATCGAGGACTGGCGTTTTTGTATTCTTTGACAAGTTTTGTTGCAGCATTGACCTGCGCAATCGAATAATCGAACAGAACAGCACCATACAGAAGAAAGTGTGTTATGGCAGACGAACAGTTCCCGGCGGCGGCAACCGCGCTTGAGGAGTACCAGTCCATCGAAGAGCAGATGGCAAGCCCCGAAGTCGTGTCCAACCCGGACAAGCTGCGCAAGCTGGGTCGTCGTCACGCCGAACTGGGTGCCATCGTGGGTGCCTACAAAGCCTGGTTGCAGGTGAAGGACGATCTGGCAGCCGCTCAGGAGATGGCCGGCGAGGACGCCGACTTCGCCGAGGAAGCCAAGCGTCTTGAAGACGAACTGCCCGGTGTCGAGGAGAAGCTGCGCACCGCGCTGATCCCGCGTGACCCGGATGATGCGCGCGACACCATCATGGAGATCAAGGCCGGCACCGGCGGCGAGGAAGCCGCACTGTTCGCCGGCGACCTGCTGCGCATGTACACCCGTTACGCCGAGAAGCGTGGCTGGAGCGTGAACGTGCAGTCCGAGAACACCACCGAGCTCGGCGGCGTCAAGGACGTGCAGATCGCCATCCGCGCCAAGGGAACGCCCGCTCCCGAAGACGGCGTGTGGGCTTCGATGAAGTACGAGGGCGGCGTACACCGTGTGCAGCGCATCCCCGTCACCGAATCGCAGGGCCGTATCCAGACTTCCGCTGCCGGCGTCATCGTGTTCCCCGAGGCCGACGAGGACGACGACGAGATCGAGATCGATCCGAAGGACCTGAAAATCGACATCTTCATGAGCTCCGGCCCCGGCGGCCAGTCCGTGAACACCACGTATTCCGCCGTGCGCATGACCCACCTGCCAACCGGAATCACGGTGAACATGCAGGATGAGAAGTCGCAGATTCAGAACCGTGCCGCCGCGTTGCGCGTACTGAAGTCCCGCCTGCTGGCCATGAAGCATGAGCAGGAGGCCGCCGAGGCCGCCGACATGCGTCACTCGCAGGTACGTTCGCTTGATCGCTCCGAGCGAATCCGCACATACAACTTCCCGGAAAACCGCATCGTCGACCATCGCACGAACTACAAGGCGTACAACCTTGACGCCGTGCTCGACGGCGACCTGCAGGCCGTCATCGATTCCGACATCCAAGCCGACGAGGCCGACCGTCTGGCCAATCAGAAATGACTTTGCCGGATGGCTCCCCTCTGTGAGGGGAGCTGTCAGCGAAGCTGACTGAGGGGAGCCTAATGTCCGATCAACGGAGACCGCCAGTGCTTATTACCGACATCATCAACCAAGCCTCTTCGCAATTGCGCGAAGCGGGTATTGAGACGCCTGAGCATGATGCCAAGTTGCTCCTTGCCGAGGCGGCAGGCGTTGAACTGCGCGACGTCGACAGGGCTCTGCTTATGGGGGAGGAACTTGGCACAACCGGACAGCTTGCCGTCTTCCGTGCCATGCTCGACCGCCGTGCCAAGCGCGAGCCGCTGCAATACATCACCGGGCATGCTCCTTTCCGCTACCTTGACCTGAAGGTCGGTCCCGGAGTGTTCATTCCTCGTCCGGAAACCGAAACCGTGGTGCAGGCCGGCCTTGACTGGCTGACAAAAAACGGCATGATCCATCCTTGTGTGGTCGATTTGTGCGCCGGCTCCGGCGCGATTGGGCTGTCCGTTGTCAGCGAGGTGCCCGGCAGCCAGGTGTGGGCGGTGGAGCTGTCGCCGAACACCGCCGAATGGACGCGAAGGAATCTGTCGGAAAACCGCGAAAAAGTACCCATCCATTGCCTCGAATTACCATCTGGAAATCGCGGATGCCACGTCCTTCGCCACATTGGCCCAATTGGACGGCACCGTCGATATCGTCATCACCAATCCCCCCTACGTGCCGCAGACCGATATTCCCGAGCAGCCGGAAGTGCGTGATTGGGATCCGGAATTGGCTTTGTATGGCGGCTCGATGGACGGTACGTTGATTCCCGAGCGCATTATCGAGCGGGCCTGCCGTCTTCTCAAGCCTGGGGGCGTGCTTGTCATGGAACATGACGTGACCCAGGGGGATCGTCTCGTGGCCTTTGCCAGGGCCACCGGATTCGCTGCCGCATCGACCGGCCAGGACTGGACGGGTCGCGACCGCTACCTGTTTGCAGTGTCCTAAGCCCCACGAATCCCACATTTCCTTGGGATTGTATTCTCGTTTCCGTAATTGCGCTGTCTCATAATAAGAACAATTTATTGCGGGTTCAAAGCCGGTCTGGTTATAACAGTCCGCGACAAACATCGGATGAGAGAGACGTGAATGACGGTCACAAGCCGTGTGATGTAGTTCTGTGGTATGCGAATTATGTGAGTGGAACGTCTCACGCGCACATCCCGCGCGTTGGTTGACAGATGAACGATGTTGAAATATCCCAAGGAAGAAGGAAGAGGATGAACGTGAAGTTCTCCACTAAGTTCGTTGCGGCCAGCGCGGCCGCTGTTATGGCGTTGTCCCTCGCGGGCTGCTCCGGCGGCAGCATGGATGATTCCTCCAGCTCCAGTGCCAAGGCCTCCGGCGACTCCATCACCATCGGCACCGTGACCACCAACTCCGGTACCGCCGCCGCTTACGGCGAGGCCGAGGTCAAGGGCTTCGAGCTGGCGGTCTCCGAGATCAACGCCAAGGGCGGCATCAACGGCAAGAAGGTCAAGCTCGAGTCCATGGACGACAAGGGCGACGCCACCGAAGCCTCCAACGCCTACAACAAGCTCGCCGGCGACAACAACGTGCTCGCCGTGGCCGGCCCGACCATTTCCGCCACCACCGCAGCCGTGGCCCCGCTGGCCGACCAGTCCAAGCTGGTCACCATCGCCCCGGCCGCCACCTCCGACTCCATCGAAACCGGCAATTACCTGTTCCGCACCTGCTTCAAGGACTCCTACCAGGGTGAGGTGGCTGCACGCTTCGCCGCCGAGAACCTGAAGGTCAAGAAGGTGGCCGTGCTCTACGGCACCGGCGATCCGTACTCCTCCGGCGTGGGAGAGGCCTTCGCCAAGGCCGCCGAAAAGCTCGGCCTCGAAGTGGTGGACAAGGAAAGCTCCTCCTCCGCCGACGACACCGAGTACTCCTCCCAGCTGCAGAAGATCCAGGCTTCCGGCGCCGAGCTGCTCTACGCTCCGTACTACTACTCCGTCGCTGGCCCGTACATCATCCCGCAGGCCCGCTCCGTCGGCTACAAGGGCTATGTGATGGGTCCTGACGGGATACGATGGCCTCAAGCTCACCGGTGACAAGTCCCAGTACAACAAGACCTACTACACCACCCACTACTCCGCCGACGACAACACCAACACCAAGGTGCAGGACTTCATCAAGTCCTACAAGTCCAAGAACAACGCCGAGCCGAACACGTTCGCCGCTCTGGGCTACGACACCATCTACATGATCAAGCAGGCCATCGAGAAGGCTGGCGAGAACGCCACCCGTGAGGATGTGCGCAACGCCGTGGCCGGCATGACCTTCGACGGTGTGACCGGCAAGTTCACCATGGACAAGTCCGGCTCGCCGACCAAGTCCGTGACCGTGCTGGAAATGAAGGACGGCAAGCCGGTGTACAACACCACCGTGCAGCCCAAGTGAATTCCATGAATTCCCACCGCATAATCACGATGTCCTAGCATGACTTCCGCATGAACAGGAGAGCGACCGGTTTTGCCGGTCCTCTCCCTTTCGTGTTTTCACGGGCTCGGATGCATAAGGACAGCCGTCGATATGCGGATATCGCCAGGCGCGGGCGTATCGCGCCATCAATCGCAAGACATACGAATATCTCTACGCGCGCAGCGGTAGAGAACCACAACATTGATAGAAAGGGGGAGCTATGACCGATCAGATCATCATGTTCATCAGCCAGCTGTTCAACGGTCTGAAAATCGGCAGCGTGTACGCGCTGGTGGCATTGGGCTACACCATGGTCTACGGCATCATCCGACTGATCAACTTTGCCCACGGCGATTTCATCATGGTCGGAGCCTACGTGCTCATGCTCACCATTCCGGCCATCGTGGCCATGGGACTGCCCGCCTGGGTGGCGGTCATTCCCGCCATCCTGGTATGCGTGGCCGTCGGCGTGATCGTCGAAAAGGCCGCCTATAAGCCGGTGCGTGAAAAGGGCAACTCCATGACCGCCCTGATCACCGCCATCGCCATGTCGTTGCTGCTGGAGAACGGCTCACAGGCCATCTTCGGCGCCGACTTCCAGACCGTCCCGACCATCTTCCACCTGCCGTCCATCGCGTTCGGCAAGCTCAAGCTGCCGGGAGACACCCTGCTGACCATCGTCATCGGCCTGGTCATCATGGTGGGCCTGCAGCTGTTCGTCAAATTCACCAAGCAGGGCAAGGCCATGCGCGCGGTCTCCGAAGACAAGGAGGCCGCCGTGCTCATGGGTATCAACGTGAACTCCACCATCGCCCTGACATTCGCCATCGGCTCCGGTCTGGCCGCGGTCGCCTCGCTGATGTACTGCGCCGCCTACCCGCAGGTCTCGCCTATGATGGGCGCCATGCTGGGCCTGAAGGCGTTCGTCGCCGCCGTGCTCGGCGGCATTGGTTCCATCCCGGGCGCCATGATCGGTGGTCTGGCCATCGGTCTGATCGAAAGCCTGACCAAGGCGTATATCGGCACCATCACGGCGGGCATCATCACCTCGGCGTTCTCCGACGCCATCGTGTTCGCCATCCTGATCATCGTGCTGCTCGTCAAACCGTCCGGCATTATGGGCAAGAACGAAGGGGAGAAGGTCTGATCAGATGAAGAAGACAATGCTTTCCACCAAACAGTCCTATCTGGTGTGCTTCATCGGCATCCTCGCCGCGTTCGGCATCGTGATGGCG
>ENA-OQOA01000419-OQOA01000419.1-human-gut-metagenome-genome-assembly--contig:-NODE-419-length-19369-cov-2.906195_pt1 | contig 19369 bp, 28 predicted proteins | sample MGYA00242633_ERZ504888 | MGnify/ENA primary metagenome ERZ504888 (study PRJEB26092, sample SAMD00036372) | human gut metagenome | host: Homo sapiens | study: EMG produced TPA metagenomics assembly of...
GAAGTAATGTTGGAGCAAAGCTTAAAAAGAACCACGGTAGGCTCATCAATTAAAGCTGCCAAACCTAAAGGCTTACAAGCCTTCCGACTTTAAGCTTGGCACAGGTGTAAAGTTTTGAGCATGAATCTTAATGGTACTATTGCTTCATTGCCTAATGCAGCCGGTAATCTTACAGTAAAATGGGTATACTAAACTCTAAGGTTAATATTCGCGACCTTGAAATTATTGACGAACCTGATATTAAGGCACCAGGCTTTAACCCGTGGTTCAACAGGCAAGATTAAAATGAACAAGTCTATGAATATTAAAACTGAAATTAATTTAATTGGAAAAACAGTTGACGAAGCTATTTCACAGCTTGACAAATACTTAGATGATGCTTACATTGCACATTTGCCACAGGTATATGTTATTCACGGCAAAGGCACCGGAGCTCTTAGAAATGCAGTTCAAAACCATCTTAAGAAATGTAGCTATGTAAAATCCTACAGAACAGGTGAACATGGCGAAGGTGGTGCAGGTGCCACAGTTGTAGAATTTAAATAGATTTTTTTAACAGGAGGATTTTAAAAATGGCAAAACAAACAGAAAATCTTAATAGTTGACGATGATGAAAACATTGCAAAACCTTATATCTTTATATTTAACTAAGGAATGCTACGAAACACGTATTGAGCATGATGGCCAGTCGGCTCTTGATGCGTTTAAAGAATATGCTCCAAATCTTATTTTGTTGGATATTATGCTTCCGGGACTTGACGGTTACGAAGTATGCCGTGAAATAAGAAGAGAATCAAAGGTTCCTATTATTATGCTTTCTGCCAAAACAGAAGTTTTCGACAAAGTTTTAGGTCTTGAACTTGGTGCAGATGACTATATTATTAAACCTTTTGACTCAAAGGAACTTGTTGCCCGTGTTAAGGCAGTTCTCAGACGTTACACTGAAGCTCCGGCCCCTGTCGCAAAGAAGCCTGATGAAAAACGTGTTGAATACAAGGATCTTATTATTAATCTTTCAAACTACGAAGTTATTTACAAGGGCAAACCTGTTGAAATGACTCCAAGAGAGATTGAATTATTGTACTTCCTTGCTTCATCACCTAATCAAGTGTTTACAAGAGAGCAACTTCTTGACCATATCTGGGGTTATGAATATGCCGGAGATACAAGAACTGTAGACGTTCACATTAAACGTATTCGTGAAAAATTGCTGACACGGATCAGTGGTCAATTGGTACAGTTTGGAGTGTAGGATATAGATTCGAGGTACATAACTAAATATGAAAAATTCTATTTTAACTAAATTTTTACAGGATATTTTCTTTTGCAATATTAGGTTTTTGTTAATTTCTTATTGGTCAAATAACTTGATTTATAATCATCTTCTGACCAATAACATTAACACCCTTTACAAATATGCCTCTGTAATAGGAAGTAATGCTGTGGACTGCGTGGACAACTCACTTGATGATTTAGACAATCCTAAGCAGTTTTTAAATGATTTTAACAACGTGCTAGACTGTGACATACTTATTCTTGATAGTAACCGCAAACCATTTTATTACACAGGCACAACAAATAATCTTTCAAAAGATTCTTCTGTTTTTTCTTTGATAATAGATTCATATGTATTTTTTCCAGGGATAATATAATTATTCAAAACATATGTCATATACGATGTTTTAAAAGAAAAAGCTCTTGGTTTTGCAAGTTCATCACTAAATGGTTGTTTTCTTCTATTTTTAGACGTTGCCGCTTTTGGAGCTGCTCCTAGATAGAGCGTATCTGCTTCTGATAATTCGTGTGCTCTTCCATCTTTAATTTTCGTTTTATTACTTCAAAATCTTGTCTTATAATCTTTATATCTTCTTCTGGTGGTGTAAACAAATTCACATGTCCGATTTTATAATCCAATCTATTTTTAATTCTTTTTGATACAGATAATAAACCAATAAAATCAATTTTGATTTTTGCCACATATGACTTTTTTCAAAATCTTCATCTACAACTTTAAAATAGTCGATCATTGTAAGTATCAATCTTTCTTTTGCTGAAAATGAACCATTTTTATTTTGTTTATATGGAGTTACTTTTAATTCGACACCTGCTTTATCAAAATCTGGCCGCGCATCATATTTGATTGATAATGGAAATATCTTTCCTCTATGATTTCACCTAATCCGCCTTTTCGCTTCTTATTTTCATGTTTGATTTCATAATCAGCTGTTTCTCTGACAATATTTGATTTTTTAATGTCATCTTGATCACATACATCTGCAAATGTCATACCAATCAATTTTTTACCATATTTTTCAATTGAAATTGGTTCTGTTTCATCGTATTCTAACATCCTATCATCTACCTTTATATTTCTTCATCATCTGTTTCGCCAATTTTCAGATCAAATATTGTTTCTTCTATTACTCGTATACATTCATCAGGATTTTTTAGAATATCTTTTCCCCAAAAATGTAATACTGTCCAACCCATAAATTTTAAAACTTGGTCTTTCTCTTTATCCCTTTGTATATTACGTTCAATCTTCTTAATCCAATAATCCGGATTTTTCCTTTTTCCAATTTCTTTTTAATGTATCCCAATCTTTTCCATGGAAAAATTCACTGTCACAAAAAATCACTATTTTATACTTTGTAAGTACAATATCTGGTCTTCCTGGCAATTCTTTATAATTTTTACGATATCTATATCCTTTACTCCACAAGGCTTTACGAAGTGCCACTTCAATACTTGTATCTTTTGCACGAATCCTACTCATATTCTTATGGCTTTTCTCGGTTACTTCTCCATGAAATCTTGGTTCTTTCCCTGACATAAATCTACATCACCTAAACAAACAATTTATATTCAATTTTCTTATTTTTATCACATATTTAAAAAGGCACACACCCTAATAGATGTGTGCCATAAAAATTCAAATTCTATTTAATTCCAAAACAAAGAAATCAAATTATTTTAACTGAGCAGCAACCTCAGCCGCAAAGTCTTCTTCTTTCTTTTCAATACCTTCACCAGTTTCAAAACGAACGAATCCTTTGATTGTAACATTAGCTCCGTTTGCTTTAGCAACCTGTTCTACGTATTTTCCAACTGCCTGTTTTCCGTCTTCAGCTTTAACATAAGCCTGATCTAACAGACATACTTCTTTTAATTCTTTGTTCAGACGTCCAACGATCATCTTTTCGATGATGTTTTCTGGTTTGTCTGGGTTTTCGTTCATAGCCTGAACTTTTAAGATTTCTGTTTCATGCTCGATGTAATCTTTAGAAACTTCATCTCTGCTTGTGTATTTTGGAGAAATAGCTGCAACCTGCATTGCTACGTTTTTAGCCATCTCTTTGATCTCGTCGTTAACTACGTCTGTAGCAACTTCTACTAATACACCGATCTTACCACCAGCGTGGATGTAAGATGCAACAAATCCGTCTGCTGCAGATACTTTAGCGAATCTACGGATGTTTAAGTTCTCTCCGATAACAGCGATCTTACCATCTAATGCTTCTTTAACAGTTTTTCCAGCTTCTGCTTTAGAATCTTCTGCTAAGAATCCTTCGATGTCTGCTGCTGCTGTTGTAAGAGCCTGATCAGCTACTTCTGCTACGTATGTTCTGAATGTATCATTCTTAGCTACGAAGTCTGTTTCAGAGTTAACTTCAACGATAGCTGCTTCTTTTGCATCATCAGATAATGCTACTGCAACAAGTCCTTCAGCTGCGATACGTCCAGCTTTCTTTGCTGCTTTTGCAAGACCATTTTCTCTTAAAAATTCAACTGCTGCGTCCATGTCTCCTTCTGTCTTTGTAAGAGCTTTCTTACAATCCATCATTCCGGCACCAGTCATTTCTCTTAATTCTTTTACCATTGCTGCTGTGATAGCCATGATTCTTTTCCTCCTAAAATGAAAATGTGAATAAATTATTCAGCGTCTTCTGCAACTTCTTCAGAGTCTGCATCGATTCCCTGGTTTGCTTCGATAACTGCATCAGCCATAGCAGATGTGATCAGTTTTACTGCACGGATCGCATCATCGTTTCCTGGGATGATATAATCTAATTCTTCAGGATCGCTGTTTGTATCTGCGATTCCAACAAGAGGAATTCCTAAAGTATGTGCTTCCTGTACACAGATGCTTTCTTTCTTAGGGTCTACAACGAAGATCATGTCTGGAAGTCCACCCATTTCTTCGATTCCACCTAAGTTCTTCTGTAATTTGTCTTTTTCTTTGTTAAGTTCTAAAACTTCTCTCTTTGGAAGTACGTCAAATGTTCCGTCTTCTTCCATCTCTTTGATCTTTTTCAGTCTAGCGATTCTAGATTCGATTGTCTTGAAGTTAGTCATCATTCCACCTAACCATCTCTGGTTTACGTAGAACATTCCGCAACGTTCTGCTTCAGCCTGAATAGAATCCTGAGCCTGTTTCTTTGTTCCTACGAACAGAATCTTTCCACCCTGTGCTACACAATCTTTTACTGCGTTGTAAGCATCGTCAACCATTCCTACAGATTTCTGTAAGTCGATGATATGGATACCATTACGCTCTGTGTAGATGTATGGTGCCATTTTAGGGTTCCATCTTCTTGTCTGATGTCCGAAATGTACACCTGCTTCAAGTAACTGTTTCATTGAAATAACGCTCATTTTAAATCTCCTTTAGTTTTTGCTTCCGCTATTTTCATCGTTCTGACAAACCTCTTGGGCACTTACCAGAATTCCAATAGCGTGTTTATTTTTACCTATGACAGTATATCAAACCTTGTCCTTCTTTGCAAGAACTTTTTCTTTAATTCTAAAAGAATTAATCAAGCTTTGTGATCTCGTCAAATATAAAGTCATTCACTACCTTAATATATGTTCCTTTCATACCAGAGGATCTTGTCTCAACAACTCCGGCACTTTCAAGTTTCCTTAGTGCGTTTACGACAACGGATCTTGTGATCCCGAATCTATCTGCGATCTTACTTGCAACTAAGACTCCTTCATTGCCTTCTAATTCTTCTAAGATATGGATCACTGCTTTGTGTTCTGTGAAGGATAATGTACTGATCGCGGAATCAACGATTCCTTTCTTTCTTCGTTCCTGTTCCACTTCTTCGCTTACAGATCTTAACATTTCAAGTCCGACAACGGTTGTTCCATATTCCGCTAAGATAATATCATCAATGGAATAATTTTCTCTCTGGCGGTACATAAATAATGTTCCGAATCTCTCTCCTGCGATATCGATCGGTGCGATGATCGCATAGTAATCATCAACGTCTGACTCAAATCCCAGTGTGGAAAGGCTGACGTTTTCATTGGTGGAAAGAATCGTTAATAGTCTTTCATTTAATGAAAAATCAACATAATCTTTGACATTTCCTGAGATCAGCTGATGAAGCACTTCGATGTGGTCTGCTTCATTTTTACCTAAGATCTTTCCTTTTTACTGATGACAAGGACGTTTGAATTCATTACTTCTGTCAGAACTTTACAGATATCGTTAAATACAACTTTCTGTGAATTGTTATTATGAAGTAATTTATTAATCTTTCTTGTTTTATCTAGTAATTGTATACTACTCATCTATATTTTTTCTTCCTTATTTTGACACTGACTCCCCAGAAGTCTCTTTCTCTTTTGCATCTTCTGGCATGCTGCATACGAATCCACATTCCTTGCTAGAGCATACAAGCTTCTTACCTTTTTCGATCATATAGCTTCCGCATTTTTCACATTTGACTGTGGATGGTTTCTGCCATGACATAAATTCACATTCCGGATTATTTTCACATCCGTAATATTTTCTTCCTTTTTTCGTTTTCTTTAAGACAACTTCTCCGCCGCACATTGGGCATGGGATTCCGACTTTTTCAAAATGTGGTTTTGTATTTCTGCATTCTGGGAATCCAGGGCATGCAAGGAATTTCCCATATGGTCCGTACTTCACGACCATATTTCTTCCACATTCATCGCAGATAACGTCTGTGACTTCGTCTTCGATCTTGATCTTCTCTAATTCTTTTTCTGCATTCTTCACTGCGATCTCAAAGTCTGGGTAGAAGTTTTCAATGACGGATTTCCAATGGACTTTACCTTCTTCTACCATATCAAGCAGGCCTTCCATCATCGCTGTGAAGTTCACATCGACGATACTTGCAAATGCTTTCTTCATCATGTTGTTGACTGCTTCTCCAAGCTCTGTGACATATAAGTTCTTCTTTTCTTTGACAACATAACGTCTTGCTGTGATCGTTGAGATCGTTGGTGCGTAAGTACTTGGACGTCCAATTCCAAACTCTTCTAGTGTCTTAACTAAAGATGCTTCTGTATAATGAGCTGGTGGCTGTGTAAAATGCTGTTTTGGTTCTAAATCATTCAATGTAAGTTTGGTATCTTCATCGATGGATTTTAACATTACATTTCCTTCGGATTTCTCGTTGTTAATGTTGTATACGGATAGGAATCCATCGAAGGCGATCTTGCTTGCGGATGCATTAAAACGATAATCTCCGGCAGCAATCTTTACGGATGTATTCTCGTATTTGGCTGGTGCCATACGGCTTGCCATGAAACGGTTCCAGATCAGCTGGTATAAACGGAACTGATCTCTTGATAGTTCATCTTTGATGCTTGCTGGTGAATTTGTCATGTAGGTTGGTCGGATGGCTTCATGTGCATCCTGTACTTTCTTGTCGTCTTTCTTGGCAACAGTTCCTGCTCCAACGAACTCGGCTCCATAAGCTTCCTTGATATATTCTTTCGCTGCGGCATCGGCTTCTACAGAGATACGTGTGGAGTCTGTACGTAAGTATGTGATCAGACCGACGGTTCCCTGTCCTTTGATATTGACACCTTCATATAACTGCTGTGCGATACGCATTGTTTTCTGTGGTGCGAAGTTTAACTTGCTGGATGCATCCTGCTGAAGAGTACTTGTCGTAAATGGAAGTGGGCTCTTCTTTAATCGTTCTGTGACTTTCACTCCTTTGACGGTGAATTCTTTTCCTTTTAAATAGGATAAGATCTCATTCATCTCTTCTTCGCTGTGGATCTCGATCTTCTGTTCTTTATTGCCAATCAGTTTGGCTTCTAATGGCTTTTTGCTTCCTTTGACATCTAATAAGGCTTCTAAGGACCAGTATTCCTGTGGAATAAACAGGTTGATCTCTTCTTCCCTGTCACAAATCAGGCGTAGAGCTACGGACTGAACTCGTCCAGCACTTAACCCTCGTTTGATCTTTGCCCAGAGGATCGGACTGATCTGGTATCCTACGATTCGGTCCAGAACACGTCTTGCCTGCTGTGCATCGACTAAGTTCATATCGATGTCTCTTGCGTGTTTAATGGAGTCTTTGACAGCTGTTTTTGTGATCTCATTAAATGTGATTCGGCTGTAATTTTTGTTCTCTAGTTTTAATGCGTAATATAAATGCCATGAGATGGCTTCTCCTTCACGGTCCGGGTCAGTCGCGAGGTATACTTTGTCTGCTTTTTTACCGCTTTACGAAGAGCTGCTAATACTTCACCCTTCCCACGGATCGTAATGTACTTTGGTTCAAAGTCATTCTCGATATCTATTCCTAAGGTACTCTTTGGCAGATCGCGAACATGCCCGTTGGACGCGATCACTTCGTAATTCCTGCCCAGGAACTTTTTGATTGTTTTGGCTTTCGCCGGTGATTCGACGATAACTAGATATTTTGGCATATAGTATTACCCCTTGTTTACATTTTTTTGATATATAAGTTCTGATGGATCTGTTTGATATATCCTTTTCGCTTCTAATTGAAATAAAGCTTGGATCACTTCTTCATAAGAATCTTGGGATGTACTTAAGATCTCATCAATATATTTCGGTTTCAAACTCAACATATCATACACCCTTTTTTCTGCCTTTGCAAGAGATTTTGCACTATGCTTTGGAAATTTTCGTGAAAATCCCGTGAATTCTGAAAATTCTGTTAAAATATCGTCGACATTTTCAACTAATTTTGCACCTTGTTTGATCAATCCATGACACCCTTGGCAATGTTTGTCTGTGATCATTCCGGGAACTGCGAACACTTCTTTGTTCTGATCAAGCCCGCAATCCGCCGTGATCAGCGATCCGCTCCTTGCTCTGGCTTCTGTGACGAGGATTCCATCACTTAATCCACTGATGATTCGGTTCCTTTCTGGGAAATGCCATTTGAGCGGTTCACTGCCTGGCGGATACTCAGAAATAACTGTCTGATTCGCATACATGTCATAAAATAACTGAAAATTTTCTTTTGGGTAAATGAGATCGATCCCACATCCTAAAACACCAACAGCCTGTCCTTTTTTGTCGATTATTTCACGGTGAACCGTCCCATCTACGCCCCTTGCGAGTCCACTTACAATCTGTACGCCTTGCTGAGCCAGCTCTTTTGCGAACTTTTTTGAGATTTCGAATCCACAAGTTGTCGGATATCTTGATCCAACGATCGCTATTGACAGTTCTTTTTCTTCATATGGCTGACCTTTTTGAAAAATCCCATACGGAGCATCGTAGATCTTCCTCAATCGATTCGGGTAAGCAGCTTCTTTTTGAATGATAAAACGGATATTTTCTCGATGCAGAGCTTCATAACCTTTCTTGATCGCTGTTTCATCTCTGGAATGAACGAAACGATCGTATTCAAGTTGTGTCATGTGTTCTTTTAAGATTTCGGGGTTGATCTTATAGAGTTCTTTTGGATGAATGAAGATATCCATCAATTCTTTTGCTTCTTGATTGGCAATCGGACTTTGCCGCACAGCCAGTACCAATATAATTTATCTTCCATATTCAAGCACCTCTTTGATAAATCCTGTATTTCTGAAGGTCATAGCTTCCATCAGGTGGATTGGTTTAATCTCTGATTCATTTTCCATAAGCATGATCGTCAATGCTACTTTTAAAATCTTATCCATTCCTCGCCTTGTGATCTTGCCAGATCGATAGGCGATATCTAAAATCTCTTTGCATTCTTTGGATAAATGAAGGAGCTTGTTTAACTGTATGTGGCTTAAATGGCTGGTATCACTGCATTGATAGTTTTTTAATAACTTTTTTTCTCTTTGGATGGTTGTTTCGATGCGTTCTTTGATCTGATCGGATGTTTCTTGACTCTCTTTTTGTATCTTCTGTGTATCAGCCTCTTTTTTACTTAGACATAGGACCATGTCAAAACGGTCTAAGATCGGACCGGACAATTTCTTTAGATAACGCTTTTTTTCATGATAAGTACATCGGCAGATCCCATCTTCCAATCCATAACCGCAAGGACATGGATTCATGGTGGCGATCAGTTGAAAGTCTGCCGGGAACTTGTGGTAGATCCCATTTCTGGTGATATCGATCGTTCCATCTTCCAATGGCTGTCTGAGTGCTTCGATACATTCTGTTTTAAATTCCATAAATTCGTCCAGAATAAAATGCCATGATGTGCTAATGTGATCTCTCCTGCCGTCGGCGTCTTACCGCCTCCAAGGAATGCAGCTTTCGGGATCATTGGATGTGGCTGGCGAAATGGTCTGGTATCATCTTCTAAATACCGTGGAATTCCAGTGGCATCATAGATTGCCTGAACTTCCATCTTCTCTTCTTTTGATAGTTGTGGAAGAATGGTCGGGATCCTTCTGGCTGCCATTGTTTTCCTGAACCTGGGGAACCAATGATCAATAGATGATGTCTTCCAGTGACCGCGATCTCCATCGCTCTTTTTAAATGTTGTTGTCCGATGATGTCACTGAAGTCTTCTTCTGACTCTTCCTTTTGATAAGTTGTTGCACTTCTGCAACTTTTTTGATGATATGTTCCATGAAAATAGTCCAGGACATCCTGTAAACTGTCCATAAATACCACTTCAATATCTTCAATCCCTCTTAGAGAATTCTCATCTTCACTTGCCGCAAAGAACTTGTGAATTCCTTGTTTTCTTGCTTCTAAAACGATCGGAAGGCAGTTTCCTACACCTCTGATCTTGCCGTTTAGTCCTAATTCTCCCATGATACAGATGTCATCTAACTTGCTTGCATCGATTAAATTCAGGCATCCTAAAAAGGCCACGGCGATCGGGAAATCGAACGCGGTTCCGTTCTTTCTTATATTGGCTGGGGATAAATTAACGGTGATCTTCATCGACGGTAAGGGATGGCCGATGGAGCGCAGTGCTGATGCAACCCGCTCTTTTGCTTCCATAGATTCTTTGGAAAGATAGCCTACCATTGTAAAATATGGCAGGCCGTTTCTGATCTCTACTTCTACGTGGATGAGCTTTCCACTCACTCCACTGACGATTCCTGTGATTACTTCCTGATAAATAATACTCAACTCCTTCTCTTCTCAAAAAGGAAGCTGGTTTCAAAATGATATGGTTAGTTTATCACAAAAGTAATATTTTTACAATCTTGTTTATTCAAAACAATTGTGATTATTTTAATAATTTCTTTAATTCACTCATAAATGTGTTCACATCTTTGAATTCACGGTAAATAGCTGCAAATCTTACGTATGCAACTTCATTTAAATCCTTTAATTTGTCCATGACCATCTCTCCGATCACGGATGTTTCGACTTCTCTTGTTCCCATGTTATAGATCTTTGTCTCGATCTCATCGATCGCTGCTTCGATCTGCCCCATGGATACTGGGAGTTTGTGACAGGATTGTACGATTCCATTCCGGATCTGTTTCGATCGTAGAGTTGTCGTGTCTTATCTTCTTGATGACACTCAACGGTTCTGTCTCTATCTTCTCATAAGTTGTAAAACGTTTTCCGCATTCGTCACATTGTCTTCTTCTACGGATCGCATTGTTGTCTTCTGCCGGTCTGGAATCTACGACTCTGGAATTCTCACTTCCACAATATGGGCATCTCATCTTCTTGTACCTCCGTGTTTTTACTGCTTGAAGTATATCATTTTTTTGTAGAAAAGAAAGCTTTTCTTTTATTTCAGGCATTCTTTTTCGTTGATATCGACTAGAATCGTATCTCTGCCGATCCTTACAATGCATTTGTAGGGAATTTTGTAAACTTTATTCTTACCAACGCATATGAGCATCTTCGTTGTTTTGGGAACGATCAGATAACAGATCTTACCCGTATGGATTTCAAATTCGAGGTCTAGGACAAAGCCTAAACATTCTCCTGTATTACAATTGATCACATCTTTTTGCCGAAGTTCGAGAAATTTCATGTCAGGAATCCTTTTTTCTTCCTATTATAATAGTATTCTTTTTTTCCATGAATAGAAGCAGAAAAAAAGCAGGAGATTCTAATCTCTCGAATCTCCTGCTTTTTTATTATTATAATGATATAAAGAAAGATTTAAGCTTCTTTCTTTGGTGCTGGTTTCTTAGGAACTAATTTCTTTCCTGTAATGATTCCTTTTGGACATTTACCTGCACATAATCCACAACCTACACATTTATCGTAATCGATCTGCGCGATGTTGTTTTCAACTTTGATCGCTCCAAGACGGCATACTTTTTCGCATGCTTTACATCCGATACATCCTGCTTTACATACAGACATAACGTTTTTACCGAATTCTTTAGAGCTGCACTGTACTCTTGTTTTCTTGTTTTCTGGTACAAGGTCGATCAATGCTTTTGGACATGTTTCTGCACATTTTCCACATCCTACACATGCTTCTTCATCGATGTGAGCGATTCCGTTCACGATAGAGATCGCATTTTCTGGACATACTGCTGCACAGCTTCCAAATCCCATACATCCAAATTCGCATCCTTTTGGTCCTGCACCTGGTACGTTCATCGCTTCGATACAGCTCTGAACTCCTGAGTACTGGTATTTGTCAGATGCTTTTTCGCAAGTTCCGGCACATTTTACAAATGCGACTTTCTTCACGAATTCTCCTGCTTCTACACCCATGATCGCACTGATCTTCTCAGCTGCAGCTGCTCCACCAACTGGACAGCCGTTCACTGGTGCTTCTCCATTTGCGATTGCTTTTGCAAGTCCATCACAACCTGCGTATCCACAACCACCACAGTTATTTCCTGGAAGTTCTGCACGGATGGCTACTTCCTTCTCGTCTACAGGAACTTTAAATTTCTCTGAGGCAATTCCCAGTAAGATTGCGATAAGCAGACCGGTTCCTCCGACAACAACCATGGCAAGTAAAATTGCTGATATATTCATCTTCTTTACCTCCTAAATAAGTCCTGAGAATCCGAAGAATGCGATTGCCATTAATCCTGCTGTTAACAGTGTGATAGGCATTCCTTTGAAAGATTCTGGGATGTTGTTGTATTCCATCTTTTCACGGATACCAGCAAGGATAACAATAGCGATCAGGAATCCTAAAGAGATACCGATACCATTGACTACGCTGGCGATGAAACTATAGTCGTTCTGTACGTTTGTTAATGCTGTACCAAGAACTGCACAGTTTGTTGTGATCAGTGGAAGGAATACTCCCAGAGATTCATATAATGCTGGCATAGATTTCTTTAATACCATTTCTACGAACTGTACTAATGCTGCGATTACCAGGATAAATACGATCGTATTTAAGTATGTTAAATCTGTTGGTACTAATAAAAATGTATAAATTAAATTTGTAACTGCTGATGCGATAGTAATAACGAAGAGAACGGCTGCACCCATTCCGGCTGCTGTCTCAACTTTCTTAGAAACTCCAAGGAAAGGACATAAACCAAGGAACTGGCTTAATACGACGTTATTTACCAGCGCTGAACCGATGGCAATTAACAGTAAACTTTTCATCTTAATCCTCCTTATTTGTCATCTACAGTTGTATCAAAAAAGCTTCTGGAACCGCAAGCGCTGTTTCCGCAGTGAGCACAATCTCCGCATCCACCGCTCTGTACTTCTCCGGCTTTTTTTAGGTTTTTTGCTCTTAACTTTATTCTGGATCGCTACTAAGCATGCAAGTACGAAGAATGCTCCAGGTGCCAGGATAAAGATTGTGATTGGTTCGTATGCAGATGGCATTACCTGCATTCCGAAGATCTGACCTGCTCCTAATAATTCACGGAATGCTCCTAAAATTGTTAAGGCTACAGTAAATCCAAGTCCCATTCCAAGTCCGTCAAAGAAGGAGTTAATTGGTCCGTTCTTTGCTGCAAAGGATTCTGCACGTCCAAGGATGATACAGTTTACTACGATCAGTGGAATATATAATCCTAATGCGTCGTTAACTGCTGGAACATATCCCTGTAATAGGAACTGTACGATTGTTACCAGAGATGCGATAACTACGATATATCCTGGAATACGTACACGATCAGGGATGACATTTCTTAATGCTGAAATGATCATGTTAGAAAACATTAATACGGCTGTTGTTGAAAGTCCCATTCCTGCACCGTTGATCGCAGATGTTGTTACTGCTAATGTAGGACACATACCTAACATTAAGACGAAGGTAGGGTTTTCTTTTACGATACCATTAATCAATCGTTCCATTGGATTTGGTTTCATGTTTAATTACCTCCCTTCAGGCTCTTTGAATATGCAACACAGCTGTTAACTGCACTTGTGACAGCACGGCTTGTGATCGTTGCACCACTGATGGCATCTACTTTAGAATCATCGTTCTTACCAGATCCATCTTTTACAACTTCAAATTTGTCTGCTTTTTTGTTTTTAAAGTTACTCTTGAATTCTGGTTCTTTGGCTTTCATACCTAAACCAGCTGTTTCGCTGATGGATAATGTTTCATAACCATTGACTGTTCCATCATCTCTAACACCTACAGATAAAGATACATCTCCACCGTATCCTTCTGGGTTTGTTACAGAGAATACGTATCCAAGTTCTTTTCCGTTTTTGTCAACTGCTTTTACAACTTCAGAAATCGTGTTCTGTCCAAGATCATTTTTCTTTAAGACAGCTGCTACGTCTTTCTGGTCTAATTTTACTGTATCGAATTTCGCTGCATCTTTGAATACGGCTTTGTAAGCTTCCTGTTTTGTCTTTTCTTCCTGTGCGGCGATCGGTGCTTTTGTTACATTATATACGATACCTAAAAGGAGTCCTGCAATTAATGTGATCACACATAATTTGATACAATCCATTACGAGATTCTTATTCATTGCTCTTACCTCCTTTTTTACGATTCCAAATGGAGTTGGTACTGTCACTCTCTCGATCAGTGGAACTAATAAGTTTGCAATGATGATTGAGTAAGATACACCTTCTGCCATTGGTCCGAACAGACGGAATAATCCAGTTAAAATACCAAGAACGATCGCATAGATGATCTTTCCGTTCTTTGTAATTGGAGATGTTACATAGTCTGTTGCCATGAAGATCGCACCTAACATTAACCCACCACTGAAGATCTGTGCTGCCATGTAAGATAGATCAAATCCATGACCACCGAAGATCAGTACGAAGATTGCTACAACTGCAACGTAAACACATGGGATGATCGGAGAGATAACTTTCTTAAAATACTAAGTATGCTCCACCGATGATCAGTAATAATGCAGATGTTTCACCAATTGTTCCAGGAACGAATCCTAAGAATGATTTCATAACATCTACGCTTTTTCCCTGTTCCATAACAGCAAGTGGTGTTGCTGTTGTTACACCATCATATGTAAATGTTGTCATTCTTGCTGCAAATGAGATCATTAAGAAACATCTTGCACCAAGGGCTGGGTTCATAAAGTTCTGTCCCAATCCACCGAACACCTGTTTTACAACGATGATCGCGAAGATTCCACCAAGGATCGGCATCCAGAATGGTGCTCCTGATGGTAAGTTTAATGCAAGTAACAGTCCGGTCAATGCCGCACTTAAGTCACCTACAGTGATTGGCTGTTTCATAAGTTTCTGGTAAATATACTCAACGACAACACAGGTAGCAACAGAAATTGCAACTGTCAGTGCCGCAGATGCTCCAAAGATATAGATACCAAAATTGTAGCGGGTAGTAATGCGATGATAACATCTAACATAATCTTTTGTGTTGAGCCGTTATCTCTTACATGAGGGTTGGCTGACACATGATATAATGTTTCGCTCATATGTATCTCTCCTTTATTTCTTTCTACGGTTAGCTAATACCTGTTTACGACCTGTCTTCATGGACTGTGCAAGGTTACGTTTTGCTGGACAGATAAATGAACAAGATCCACACTCAACGCATTCTGCTCCATAAAGTTTCTCAAACTCGTCAAACTGATTATGATCTGCTAATACAGATAATTTCGCTGGCATCAGCTTCTGCGGACAGACGCTTACACATCTTCCACAACGAATACAATTGCTTGGTTGGTTCGCAGCAACTTCATCTTTTGTGAATGCTAAGAAGCATGAGAATGTTTTGACAGCTGGTACGTCTGTTGTAAACATTGCCATACCCATCATAGGTCCACCAGAAATGATCTTCTCAGGCTGTGTTTTAAATCCACCGGCTGCTTCGATCAGTTCCTGTACGTTTGTTCCTGTACGTACTTTAAAGTTGCTTGGATTCTTGATCGCATCTCCAGTAACTGTCACAACACGTTCATATAATGGTTTACCATCTTTGACAGCTTCTTTGATCGCTACGATCGTAGCTACGTTATCTACGATGCATCCTGCATCTGCTGGTAACATGCTGGAGTTGATGCTTCTTCCTGTTGTTGCATAAATCAAAGAACGTTCTGCACCCTGTGGGTATTTTGTCTTTAATGTAGCAACGCTGATTCTTGCATCACCTTTTACTAATGCTTCTACTTTTAGCAATTGCATCTTTTTTATTATCTTCAATACCAATGATACCTTTTGCTTTTGGGAACATATCAAGTACGATATTTAATCCTTCAATTAAAAGTTCTGGTGTCTCCATTAAGATGCGGTAGTCACCTGTGATATAAGGTTCACACTCAGCTCCATTTACGATGATATATTCGATCGCATCTCGGATCCTTTTTGGCGCTAACTTTTCGACCAATGTGTTGGGAATTCCGGCTACCACCTAAGTCCTACGTATTCCAGCTTCTTTGATCGCTGCTAAAACATCATCTTTAGACATCTGATCATAAGGTTTTGCCTCAAAGACAGCCTCTTTGAATTCTCCATCATTCTCAATTACGATAGAGTTAACTTTTGCTCCGGCTGGAGTCATTCTTGGCTCGATCGCCTTTACAGTTCCTGAAACAGAGCTGAAAATATTCGCGGATACAAATCCTCCAGCTTCTGCCACCTTCTGGCCTACTAACACCTGGTCTCCCTTGCTAACGATTGGCTGTGCAGGAGCACCGATGTGCTGACCTAAAGGTAAAACAACATCTCCTTTTGGCAGGTATTCGGTGATTGGTGAATTCTTTGCAAATTCTTTACCATCTGCCGGATGAACACCGCCGCTAAATGTAAACAATGCCATTTTAAGCCTTCCTTTCTTCTTTACATTTTTTTCCATTGCGAAAAAAAGAGTTCTCATAAAATGAAAACTCCTTTGAACACAAGACTTATAATACCATAGTCTCTTTTATTTTTCAATGTTTTTTTAACAATTTCTTTGCATTTGCATACAAAAATATATGTTTTTCTTCAGATTTTCTTAAGATCCTGAAATAACTTGTTGATTTCAGCTTTTATATTCTATTATTTACGGATCTGTCCATTTCCATAAATGATGAATTTGCTGGTTGTCAGTGCATCTAATCCCATTGGTCCTCTAGCATGAATCTTCTGGGTACTGATTCCGATCTCTGCTCCAAATCCAAATTCAAATCCATCAGTAAATCTTGTGGATGCATTAACATAAACGGCTGCTGCATCGATCTGATTTAAGAATTCCTGTGCATTCTGGTAAGAATCTGTGACGATCGCTTCCGAATGCCCCGTATTGTAATGATTGATATGTGCCACTGCTTCGTCAAAGCTGTCGACAGTTTTCACAGAGATGATAGAATCTAAGTATTCTGTTCCCCAGTCTTCTTCTGTTGCAGGAATGACCTGGTCATTTAAAGCACAAACCCTCTCATCTCCACGTACTTGCACACCTTTGGCTAATAAAGCTTCAATGATCGCTGGACCATGGCTTTCTATGATATTTTTATGTAATACTAGAGACTCACATGTATTGCATGTTCCAAGCCTCTGTGTCTTTGCATTGATGATGATGTTAACTGCCATGTCTTTCTGGGCAAATTCATCTACGTATACATGACAATTTCCTGTTCCTGTCTCGATCACTGGCACTGTAGAATTCTTTACAACACTCTGAATGAGTCCTGCACCACCTCTTGGAATCAGAACATCTAAGTATTCATTTAACTGCATCATCTTCGTAGCTGTCTCACGGCTTGTATCTGTCAGCAGCTGAATGCTGTATTTTGGCATATTGCAGGATTCTAGTGCACTCTGGATCACATTTGTGATCGCAAGATTTGAATTGATCGCATCACTTCCACCACGAAGAAGGCATGCATTTCCTGTCTTAAAACATAGTGCAAATGCATCTGCTGTTACGTTTGGTCTTGATTCGTAGATGATACCGACAACTCCTAATGGTACTGTTTCTTACCGATCAAAAGTCCATTCGGTGTTTTCTGCATATGTTCTACAGAACCAATTGGATCATGAGTTCAGCTACCTGACGAAGTCCTTCTGCCATTGCTTCGATACGGTCAGGATTCAAGGATAAACGATCGATCAACGCCTCGCTCATATCATTGCTTTTTGCACTCTCTACATCTTTATAATTCTCACTTAAGATATATTCCTGATTCTGTACCAGACATTTGGCTGCTTCTCTTAATACTTCATTCTTATCTTCAATCCCTGCTTTTCCAAGAATTATCGATGCTTCTTTTGCCTGTTTTCCTAGTTGTTCCAACATTATGAATGCCTCCTTTTCGGTGCGGTTTGCATCTATCATCAATATGTTCTATCTAATCTGCTCTAGTTTTAATCCTTTTGGTTTTAATGGAGTGATCGATCCATCTTCATTTTTGATACTTACATTATTAAGCTGTGCTCTTAAGTTTGCACGAACAGACTGGATGTATTCATGTCTTAACTTTCTCTGTTCTTCTTTCTGTTCTGGTGTTAACCCAATGGATTTATCCAGATTGTATAATTCATTAATTCTTTGAATATCTTTTTCTTTCATCTGTAATATTTCCTTTCTATATAATACATTATTTTATCTTATTATGCCTTAAAATATGGGCGTTCTGTTAAATATTTCTTGAAATCAAAGTCTGGTCGTTTGTGTGCTAAGAATAATGTTCCAATCTCTTCTCCTGCAACAACTTTATTGACGTTGTTTAAGTTATTGCTGTTTACGATCACCATATCTGCTCCAGCATCTGTTACGATATTGGCTGCTGCGATCTTTGTTTCCATTCCGCCAGTTCCGACCTTAGTTACAGCTCCTTTTGCCATTCTTCCGATCTTTTCATCTAAGACTGGTACTTCTGGGATCAGTTTGGCCAGTGGATTCTTGTGTGGGTCATCCGTATAAAGTCCGTCAATATCTGTCAGGAGGATCAATAGATCACCTTGTACAACCGCAGTTACGACTGCAGATAAGGTATCATTGTCACCAAACTCGATCTCTTCTGTCGATACCGTATCGTTTTCATTTACGATCGGGATCACGCCGAGTTTTAGTAATTCTTCAAATGTATTCTTGGCGTTATATCTTCTCTCGTCATTGAGCATCGTCTCTTTTGTAATCAGAATCTGTGCAGATCCCTGATTGTATTCAGCAAACAGTTTCTGGTAGATCATCATTAACTGTCCCTGTCCTACAGCAGAACATGCCTGCTTCATCGGAAGGGATGTCGGACGGTTTTCTAATCCCAGGGCTTTAAATCCTACACCGATCGCTCCTGAAGATACCAGGATCACGTCTTTTCCGCTGTTATGTAAGTCTGTTAAAACACGGACTAATTTCTCTAATCGGAATAAATTGATGTTTCCTGTTGCTTTATGGATCAAAGAAGATGTACCTACTTTGACGACAATTCTTTGTTTATCTTTTAGTTTTTCACGATTATTCATTTTACATTCACTCCTTGAAAGGTATTTTACACTGTAACGAGGGCTTGTGCAACCTTAATTCCATCCATTGCCGCAGAAGTGATGCCGCCAGCAAAACCTGCTCCCTCTCCGCATGGGTAGATTCCCTTTGATATTGCTCTCAAATCCTTGATCTCTCTCGATTCTTAACGGAGAAGATGTTCTTGCTTCAATTCCGCACAAAATCGTATCTTCTCGATTAAATCCTTTGATCTTTGTATCAAAATATTGCATTCCTTCCGAAATCGCTTCACTGACCGGTTCTGGAAGACAGTTCCTTAAATTTCCAAAACTTGTCAATCCTTTGGTATTCGGTGTGATCTCGCCAAAAGGATTCTGTAATCTTTCCTTCTC
>ENA-OQOA01000422-OQOA01000422.1-human-gut-metagenome-genome-assembly--contig:-NODE-422-length-19130-cov-4.015208_pt1 | contig 19130 bp, 15 predicted proteins | sample MGYA00242633_ERZ504888 | MGnify/ENA primary metagenome ERZ504888 (study PRJEB26092, sample SAMD00036372) | human gut metagenome | host: Homo sapiens | study: EMG produced TPA metagenomics assembly of...
CTGCTTCAGATCCTCGGATGGAGTAGATGTCGTGGTGCGGCGGCGGGAGATAAGCTCCACGCCCGGGGTGGCGTGACGGACCTTGGCGATCCACGGCGGGACCTTGGCTCCGGGCAGGTGGCCACCCTCACCAGGCTTGGCGCCCTGGGCGAGCTTGATCTGCAAATCGGTGGCGTGCACGAGGTAATCGGAGGTCACGCCGAAGCGGGCGGACGCAATCTGCTTGATGCGGCTGTAGCGCTGCGGATCATTGATACGGTCGTCGGATTCGCCGCCCTCACCGGAGTTGGAGCGTGCGCCAATCGAGTTCATGGCGATGGCGAGCGTCTCGTGTGCTTCCTGCGAGATGGAGCCGTAGCTCATGGCACCGGTGGAGAAGCGCTTGACGATCTCGGAGGCCGGCTCGACTTCGGCGATGTCGATGGGCTTGCGGTTGGTGTTGAACTTCATCAGGCCACGCAGGGTCATGAGTCGGTTCGACGTGTCGTTGATGTGGTGCGAATACTTCTTGAACATCTGGTAGTCGCCACGCTGGGTGGACTGCTGAAGCAGGAAGATGGCCTCGGGATCGTTGAGGTGGTCCTCGCCGGTGCGACGCCACTTGTAGTCGCCGCCGGTGCGCAGGTTGCGGTGCGGGGACGCGCTCCACTGGTTCGGGTAGGCCACGCGGTGGCGGATGGCCACTTCTTCGGCGATTTCTTCAAGGCTCACGCCGCCCACACGGGAGGTGGTGCCGGTGAAGTATTCGTCGATGACTTCTTGGCTCAGGCCCACAGCCTCGAACAGCTGCGCGCCACGGTAGCTCATGATGGTGGAGACGCCCATCTTGGACATGATCTTGAGCACGCCGGTGGAGAGGGCCTTGGTGAGGTTCTTCACGGCGGTGTCCGCGTCGACCTTGAGGTAGCCGTTGCGGGCCAGATCTTCCACGGATTCGAATGCCAGGTACGGGTTCACGCAGGCGGCACCGTAAGCGATCAGCAGCGCGACATGGTGAATCTCGCGCACGTCACCGGCCTCGACGGCCACGGAGATCTGCGTACGGGTGTGGCGGCGCAGCAGGTGGTGCTGCACGGCGGAAGTCAGCAGCAGGGACGGGATCGGACCCCACGTATGGTTGGACTCACGGTCGGAGAGCACGATGAAGTTCTTGCCGTTGGCGATGGCCTCGTCGATTTCGGCGAAGATCTCGTCAAGTCGCTCTTCGAGGGCCTTGCCGCCGCCGGCGACCTGGTAGAGGCCCTTGACCACGTACGGGCGGTAGTAGCCGCCGAGGATGCGGGCCTTGTCAAGGCGCTTGAGCTGGGCCATCTCATCAGAGTTGACCACGGGCAGCGGGATGAGGATCTTCTTGGCGTGCAGTTCGGAATCGGCCAGCAGGTTCGGCTCGGGGCCGATGGCGGATTCGAGCGAGGTGACGATCTCCTCGCGCTCCCAGTCCAGCGGCGGGTTGGTGACCTGCGCGAACTTCTGGTGGAAGTAGTCGAACAGCATACGGCTGCGCTTGGAGAGCACCGGCAGCGGGTTGTCGTTGCCCATCGAGCCCAGCGGCTCCTTGCCGGTGTTGGCCATCGGCGTGAGCAGCATCTTGAGGTCTTCCTCGGTGTAGCCGAAGGCGCGCTGACGACGCTGCACGGACTGGCCGGAATGGCTCACGTGCTCGCGCTGCGGCAGGTCGCTCATCTCCACGGAGTTGCCTTCGACCCACTTACGGTACGGGTGCTGCGAGGCAAGGTTCCTCTTGATCTCCTCGTCGGGGATGATGCGGCCCTCGTCGGTGTCGACAAGGAACATCTTTCCGGGCTCCAGACGGCCCTTGGAGACGATATGCTTGTCGTCGATCTCCGGCAGCACGCCGGCTTCGGAGGCGAGCACGAGGTAGCCGTCATCGGTGAGCTGCCAGCGGCCGGGGCGGAAGCCGTTGCGGTCGAGCAGGGCACCCACCTGCGTGCCGTCGGTGAAGATGATGTCGGCCGGGCCGTCCCACGGTTCGATCAGTGTGTTGTTGTACTCGTAGAACGCGCGCACGTCGGGGTCGAGCTGGTCGTTGTTCTCCCATGCCGGCGGCAGCATCATCGAGATGGCGTGCGGCAGGGAGCGGCCGGCGAGGTGCAGCAGTTCGAGGCATTCGTCGAACGTGCCGGAATCCGAATAGCCGGGCGTGGTGATCGGCAGCAACGGCTCGAACTCGCCGAGCAGTTCGGAGCTCAGGCGGCCTTCGCGGGCCGACAGCCAGTTGCGGTTGCCCTGGATCGTGTTGATCTCGCCGTTGTGGGCGAGCAGGCGGAACGGCTGCGCGAGCGGCCAGCTCGGGAACGTGTTCGTGGAGAAGCGCGAGTGCACAATCGCGATCTTCGCCTTCATGCGCGAATCCGACAGGTCGGGGAAGAACGGGGTGAGCTGCATCGTGGTGAGCATGCCCTTGTAGGTGATGGTGCGGGCCGACAGCGACGCGAAGTAGATGCCGACCTCGTGCTCGACGCGCTTGCGGATGCGGAAGGTCTTGCGGTCGAGCTCGATGCCCGCTAGCTTGCCTTCGGCGTCGGCGATGACCAGCGTCTTGAAGCTGGGCATCGAGGCGAGCGCCTGCAGGCCGAGCCCGTCCGGGTTGGTCGGCACCACTCGCCAGGCGAGTACTTCCAGACCCTCTTCGCGCACGATGCTCGCGATGGCCTGCTCCTGCTGGCCGGACGTGGCGATGTCGCGGTCGAGGAACGCGATGCCCGCCGCGTAATGGCCGGCCTCGGGCAGTTCGACGCCCGTGGTGGCCCGCATGAACTCGTCGGGCATGCTCATCAGGATGCCCGCACCGTCACCGGTGTTCTCCTCGGCGCCCACGGCGCCACGGTGGTTGAGATTGACGAGCACTTCGATGGCGTCGTCGATGATCTTACGTTCCGGCCGCTTGTTGAGTGTGGTGACCATACCTACGCCGCAAGCGTCATGTTCTGAGCTTGGGTCGTACAGACCTTGTGATTTATGTATGCTCAAATCGAGCGGGGCGTGGAAAGTCACCGAAACCACCTTCATATCGTTTTGGCAGGATCTTGACAACCTGCGGTTCTTTTGTTAGTGCGTAGGAAAGAGTACCGCTCGGCTATGTCAAACACGTTTCGCTGTCCATATACCGAGTCGAGGTGTTTGTCAATACCCAATTTCAATGTTTCTCAAGCGATTCGGAAAATCTGCGGCACCCGTTTCGCATGTCAATGAGATGTCTCTTATGTGAATGGCGTGTTAAGTGTGACGAATATCACTGTCACTGCCGCCGGGCCCCTTTGCCCGGCGAAGACGTCACTGCCCGGCGTCGTATGCGCGATCCAGATGCATGAAATCCGGCACCCGGTACCATTTGACCGTGTAACCGGCGCCATGCGCGCAGAACACCGAATCAGGGGTGTTTTCGAGATCGTCTCCCGGATCGTATCCCGCTTGTTCGATGACCTCGGCCGCATTGTGGCATGGCCGGTAGCCGTCGAACACGCACCCCAGATGGCCCGTGCCGTGGGTGTAGACGTTCACGTCCATGGCGTAGTCGCGCATCTCGGATACCGGGCAGACTCCCGCCAGCACGGCGTACTGGCCGTCCATCTCGGGTGGGTCGAACGTGCCCGACATGCGTTGTATGTCGGACATGGCCCGGCCGAGCATGTCCTGCGGGATGTCGAGCCGGAAGCGGTACCACGGTTCGAGCACCCGGCACCAGCCGGGATCGCGGGCGGCCGCGGAGGCGAAGGCGCTGCCGTCCGACGGCTCCGATTCGTCCGTCCGGGCTGTTTTGGCATCGGCTGCGGCCGCGTCTTCGGCGACGTCCTCCGCGGCGTCCTCGTCGAACAGGTCGTGCCGGGAGAAGTCTCCCTCGACCAGGGCGGTCATCAGCCCCTGTCGGATGGCCCGGTAGGTGGCTTGGCGGAAATCACCACCCTCCGTATGCTTCTCGTGCGCGCGGCCGGTGAGCAGCGTGAGCTTCATGTCGGTGATGGGGACGCCAATGAGCACGCCCAGATGCTCCTTCTCGGCGAAATGCGTCAGGATGAGCCTCTGCCAGTTGCGGGCCAGCACGTCTTCGGAACAGGATGTGGCGAAGGTCAGTCCGCTGCCCGGCTCGCCCGGCTCCAGCAGCACGTGCGCCTCGGCGTAGTGTCGCAGCGGCTCGAAGTGGCCGATGCCCTCCACCGCATGGGCGATCGTCTCCTTGTAGAGGATGGATCCGGGGCCGAAGCCGACGTTCAAGTTGAAACGGTCCCGCATGATCTGCTGGATGATCTCCAATTGAACCGCGCCCATGAGCTGCACATGGATCTCCTGCAGCCTCTCCTGCCATACCACATACAGCAGAGGGTCCTCATCATCCAGTTCTCGCAGCGCGGTCAGGCAACGGTGAGGATCCTCCCCCTGCGGCAACAGCGTGTAGGTGAGCACCGGCTGCAGCACCGGGGCGTCGGCGTCGCACTGGTCGCCCAGCCCCTGACCGGGGCGGCTGTGCGTCAGGCCGGTGACGGCGCAGACCGAGCCGGCGGGCAGCGCATCGACCGTGGTGAATTTCGCGCCGGAATACAGGCGCACCTGATCGGCCTTCTCGTCGCCGTCAAGCACCATCTTCGCCTTGATCTCTCCCCCGGTGACGCGCAGCCACGTCAGACGGTTGCCATGCTCGTCATGCGACACCTTATATACACGTGCCCCGAAACGAGCACCCGGTTCGATCTCCTTGGTATACCGTTCAAAGCCGGCGAGGAAGCCATCGATGCCCTCCATGGCGAGAGCGGACCCGAAGAACACGGGGAACAGCGAGCGCGCGGATATCATGGCTTTCAGCCGCTCGTCCGCGACGGCGCCGGAGTCCAGGAACTCGTTCATGGCCGATTCGTCGAGCATCGCGATGTCTTCCATCGACCGGGTCGGAGCGCCGTTCTCGAAGTCCACGCAGCCGTCGGAGAACCTGTCACGCAGCTGGGCGAGCAGTGCGGCCCGGTCGGCACCGGGCGCGTCCATCTTGTTGACGAATATGAAGGTCGGCACGTTGTATCGCCGCAACAGGCGCCACAGCGTCTCGGTATGCCCCTGGATGCCGTCAGCCCCGGACACCACCAGTATGGCGTAATCCAGCACCGCCAGCACGCGCTCGGTCTCGGCGGAGAAATCGACGTGCCCCGGCGTATCGATGAGGGTGATCGTCAGATCGCCGGATCGGATGATGGCGGGCTCGGCGAATATCGTGATGCCTCGCGCCCGCTCCATCGCGTCGGTGTCGAGGAACGCATCGCCGTGATCGACGCGGCCGAGCCTGCGGATCTGCCCAGAACGGTAGAGCAGCGCTTCGGACAGCGTGGTCTTGCCCGCGTCCACATGCGCCAGAATGCCCGCGACGATGTGCTTTTTCATAGCGTCCATCCTATCGGCGGCGAGGACGTGACGGCGGGGAGCCTCGAGCCCCTCTCCGCTTTGCGAATTACGGGTCGAAAAAGCCGTTATCCGTGATGCCCGCCAACTACTGCCGGTAGCAGCTGAGGAAGTCGGTGAGCTTTTCCGTCGCGTCCTTGAGCACTTCGATGCGCGGCAGGTAGACGATGCGGAAGTGGTCCGGCTCATGCCAGTTGAACCCGCCGCCGCGCGTGATGAGGATGCGCTTGTCATGCAGCAGGTCAAGCGCGAACTGCTCATCATCAGTGATGTTGAACTTCTTCACGTCGAGCTTGGGGAAGATGTAGAACGCGGCCTTCGGCTTGACCGCGGTGACGCCGGGAATCGAGTTCAACGCGTTGTAGATGTATTCGCGCTGCTCGTACAGACGGCCGCCGGGCACGATGTAGTCGTTGACGCTCTGGTGGCCGCCGAGAGCGGTCTGCACGATCGACTGGGCGGGCACATTCGAGCAGATGCGCATGTTGGTGAGCATGTTGATGCCCTCGACATAGTCCTTCGCGATGGACTTGTTGCCGCTGAGCACCATCCATCCGATGCGGTAGCCCGCGATCATGTGCGACTTCGACAGGCCGGAGAACGTGACACAGAACAGGTCCGGGGCCATGGACGCTATCGAGACGTGCTGGAGTCCGTCCATCACCAGACGGTCGTAGATCTCGTCGGAGAAGATCATCAGCTGGTGTTCGCGGGCCAGATCGACGATCTGCTGCAGCACCTCCTTCGGGTAGAGGGCGCCGGTCGGGTTGTTCGGGTTGATCAGGACGATCGCCACCGTGCGGTCGGTGATCTTGCTGCGCATGTCATCGATGTCCGGGTACCATTCGGATTCCTCGTCGCACACGTAGTGCACGGCGGTGCCGCCGGCCAGGTTCACGCAGGCGGTCCACAGCGGGTAGTCGGGGCTGGGCACCAGAACCTCGTCGCCGTTGTCGAGCAGGGCGGACAACGACAGGTTGATCAGCTCGCTGACGCCGTTGCCGGTGTAGATGTCTTCGATGCCGACATTGGGCAGGTTCTTGAGCTGCGCGTACTGCATGATCGCCTTGCGCGCCGAGAACAGGCCCTTGGACGCGGAGTAGCCTTCCGTGTCGCTGAGCTGCCGGGACATGTCGTATACGACCTCGTCCGGTGTGCGGAAGCCGAACGGCGCGGGGTTGCCGATGTTGAGCTTGAGCACGTGCATGCCGGACTGCTCCATGCGGGCGGCCTCGTCGACGACCGGTCCGCGCACGTCGTACAGCACGTTGTCAAGTTTGGTGGATTTGTTGAAGTGGCGCATGGGTGTTCCTTCCGGTTCGTGTGATGGTGACGTTATCTGGGGTGCGGGCGCTTGGGATGATGGCGTGCGTGGCGCGTCGGCCCGGCCGCCGGGATTGTCCGGCACCCGTTTCGGCTGCGCCGGCATGTCGGGCCGTCCGCGATCATGGCCGAGCAGCCATTGCTCGTCGACCTGCAGTGTATCGGCGAGGAACCTGAGCGTATCCGCGCGGGGCGTCGTCTTGCCGCTGACATATTGGCTGATGTGGCTTTTGCCGAGTTTGACACCTGACGCCTGGGCGGCACGCACGATGTCGACCTGTCTGAGGTGACGGGCGTTCATGGCGGTTCTCAGCCGCGTCGCGAAGCTCTCCAATGACTTCCTCAATTCACGTTGGTTCAAAGTTCAAATTCTGGTTCAAAAGAATATCACGGTTTTGTCAGCGAAACAACCTGAGTTCAATTTTATCTGTATTGAACTTTTCTCCGATGGACATATTTAGTTTGCTTACAAACCAAAAGGTGCTAGCACGGCAGCGAAGCTGCACGGTACGAGACCGCGGCGGAACGCGAGAGACTGCGAAGCTCTCTGCGCAAGGTAATCGAGAATCTTCAAGCCTGACGCAACAGGCATCCCGTCGACCTGCCTTCCAGCACTACATCGGGCAGAACACACGAAAGGAGTCATGATTCATGCCGTATTCCATCAAGCGGCTGATATGCTTTCTGGCGGGAATCGCCATCGAATCCTTCGGCATCGCACTCATCACGAAAAGCGACCTCGGAACCTCGCCGATCTCCAGCATAGCCTGGGTGACGCATTCTCCATCGTGAGCAAGGTGAAGTTCGGCACGGTCAAGGTCTGCTTCGACGTTTCACTGCCGGAGCCACTACAGGCCGACCGCGCCGAACATGCGCTCGATGACGGCGTCGTTGAGCAACCGGCCTCTCCTCGTGGCGACGGTATGGCCCGTCGTCGGGTCGAGGGTGATGAGGCCATCCCCGACCAGTGGCGTGAGGCACGCGTCGTCGATGATGCGCAGCGTTCCCTGCGCCGCATCCTGCGCCCGGTTCACCGCTTCGATATGCCGATTGACGCGGCCGATGTCGAGCCCTTCCCGAATGCGCAGGCCAAGCATAATGAGCTCTTCAAGGTTCTCCGTGGGCGATATGGTCTCATCGCCCGACCACGGCACACGCCCGTCGTTGATGGCCATCCCCCACATGCGCGGATGCGCGATGTCCCAACCGCGCATCGATGTGGAGGTTACGGAAGCCGAAACGTCTCCAGCGGCGTCGCTGTTCGCGGCGTCACCGTCTGTGGAGCTGCCCATAACCGTGTTGTAATGGCTGTGCGCTCCAGGGCCCAGGCCAGCCCAGTCGACGTTGCGCCAATACCCGAGATTGTGCCGGCTCTCGTAGCCCGGGCGCGACCAGTTAGAGATCTCGTACCATTCTAGGCCCGCCGCGGCGAACAGGTCATCGGCGATCTCGTATTTCGCTGCCTCGTCGTCATCGTCGGGCTTGGGCAATGTGCCCGCCGCGATCTGTCGACCCATCTTCGTGGTCGGTTCCACGGTAAGTGCATAGGCGGAGACATGGTTCACGCCAAGATCGACTGCCGTGCGCACCGAGTCTCGCCAATCGTCAAGGCTCTCCCCCGGCGCCCCGTAGATCAGGTCCACGCTGGAGCGCAGGCCGGCCCTGTCGGCCGCCCTGACACCGGCCTCCACATTGGCGGGCGTATGCGTGCGGTCGAGGTTTTTCAACACATGCGGCACGGCTGACTGCATGCCGAATGACACGCGGGTGAACCCTCCTTCCGCGAGCGCGCCGATATAGCGCTCGTCGACCGTGTCGGGATTCGCCTCGGTGGTGATCTCCGCCTCCGGTTCGATGCCCCACAGGCCGCGGACCGCGTCCAGCATCATTACCAGATCGCGCGCCGGCAGAATAGTGGGCGTGCCGCCGCCGAAGAACACCGTGGAGACGGGCGGCTCCTCGATGCCGTGCACGAGCTGCCAATCGCGCACGAGACGCATCTCACGCACCACCATGTTCGCGTAATTGCCGCGGGACGCGCCCGCGCCCATGTCCGTGGCCGTGTATGTGTTGAAATCGCAGTAGCCGCAACGCCGCATGCAGAACGGCACATGGATGTAGATTTCGTAGCCTGCCGCATCGCCCGCATTGGCGGGGGTTGTCGGCGTAGCCGGCTGAAGGCGGTCATTCGCTGGACCACCCCCAGCCAGCCTTCGGCTGTCAGCCCCCGCCAGCGGGGGCATATCAAAGACCTCCATCAGCCTTCCGTCTTCTGCGCGGCGCGGATCTTATCCTTGGTGTCGCGGTCGTTGCCGGCCTCGCCGGTGGACAGGGCCGCGATGAACGCCTCCTGCGGCACCTCGACGTGGCCGAGCATCTTCATGCGCTTCTTGCCGGCCTTCTGCTTTTCGAGTAGCTTGCGCTTACGGGTGATGTCGCCGCCGTAGCATTTGGCGAGCACGTCCTTGCGCAGTGCACGGATGTTCTCGCGTGCGATGATGCGCGATCCGATCGCCGCCTGAATCGGGATCTCGAACTGCTGGCGGGGAATCAGCTCGCGCAGCTTCTTGGTCATCATCACGCCGTAGCTGTATGCCTTGTCGCGATGCACGATGGCGCTGAACGCGTCGACCTTCTCGCCCTGGATGAGGATGTCGACCTTGACGAGGTCCGCGGCCTGCTCGCCGTCCTCATGGTAGTCGAGTGACGCGTAGCCCTTGGTGCGGGACTTGAGCTGGTCGAAGAAGTCGAACACAATCTCGGCGAGCGGGATGCGGTAGTGCATCTCCACGCGGTCGGTGGAGATGTATTCCATCGTGCCCATGATGCCGCGGTGGTCCTGACACAGGTCCATCACCGAACCAATGAAATCCTTCGGCGTGATGATGTCGGCAGCGACCATCGGCTCGACGATCTTCTTGATCTTGCCGTCCGGGAATTCACTCGGGTTGGTCACCCGGTGCACGGTGTTGTCCTCGGCGGTCACCTCATACGGAACGTTCGGCGCGGTGGAGATCAGGTCGAGACCGAACTCGCGTTCCAGACGCTCCGAGACGATCTCCATGTGCAGCAAGCCGAGGAACCCGCATCGGAAGCCGAAGCCCAGCGCCACCGACGTCTCGGGCTCGTAGATGAGCGCGGCGTCGTTGAGCTTGAGCTTGTCGAGCGCGTCGCGCAGTTCGGGGAACTGGGCGTTGTCGATCGGGAAGAGACCCGCGTACACCATGGGCTGGGGGTCGCGATAGCCGGGCAGCGCCTCGGCTGCAGGGCGGACGGCGGAGGTCACGGTGTCGCCGACCTTGGACTGGCTGACGTCCTTCGCGCCGGTGATGATGTAGCCGACCTCGCCGGCGCCGAGCGCCTTGGTGGGGGTCATGTCGGGGCTGATGACGCCAATCTCGATGGGCTCGTGCGTCATGCCGATGCCCATCATGTGCACCTTCTCACGCGACTTGAGCTCACCGTCCTCCATACGGATATAGGTGACGATGCCGCGGTACGAGTCGTACACCGAGTCGAAGATCAGCGCACGCGCCGGCGCCTTCGGGTCGCCGTGCGGAGCGGGAACCTCCATGACGATGTGGTCGAGCAGATCGGCGACGCCTTCGCCGGTCTTGCCCGACACGCGCAGCACGTCACTCGGCTTGCATCCGATCAGTCCCGCGATCTCCTCCGCGTGCTTGTCCGGCTCGGCACTGGGCAGGTCGATCTTGTTGAGCACGGGGATGATGGCCAGATCGTGGTCGATGGCCATGTACAGGTTGGACAGCGTCTGCGCCTCGATGCCCTGCGTCGCGTCGACGAGCAGCACCGCACCCTCGCATGCGGCCAGCGCGCGCGACACCTCATACGTGAAATCCACGTGGCCGGGGGTGTCGATCATGCCGAGCGTGTACTCGGTGCCCTCGAAGGTCCACGGCACGCGCACGGCCTGCGATTTGATGGTGATGCCGCGCTCCTGCTCGATGTCCATGCGGTCGAGGAAGCGGTCACGCATCTCGCGCTCAGGAACGATGCCGCTCAGTTGCAGAATGCGGTCGGCCACCGTGGACTTGCCGTGGTCGATGTGTGCGATGATGCAGAAATTCCGGATTAGCGACTGATCGGTAAACCCTGGCTTGTTCTTCGGCTCAATCACCCTGATCCGGTTCCTTTCGTCCGTGGTGCTCGTTCGTCGCGGGCCTTTGGCATCGTAAATGTGACGCCATGTGCCGCAAGTCACTAAGTTTACCGGTCACCGTCGGCAATTTCCCGACGACACACGGAACACGGGGTCGGTTTTATCCGAACATCGTGGTAGCATGACTCCCTGTATGTCCTTATAGCAAACGTCGTTTGGAGAAAACGTGGCAAACATTAAGTCGCAGAAGAAGCGCGTGCTCACCAATGAGAAGGCGCACAAGCGTAACGTGGCCGTCAAGTCCAGCCTGAAGACCGCCATCCGCGCAACCCGTGAGGCCATCGCCGCCGGCGATAAGGCCGCTGCCGAAGCCGCCTACAAGGTCGCTTCCCAGAAGCTCGACAAGGCCGCTGGCGCTGGCGTGATTCACAAGAACCAGGCCGCCAACCGCAAGTCGGGCATGGCAGTCGCCATCAACAACATGTGAGCATGACCGTCTGACGGTCGTCACAGCATAAGACCCCCGCGGAACCGCAAGGTTCCCGGGGGTTCTTTCGTGTTAGCCGGCCACCCCCACCCGCCAGCGGGGGCTCCCGCGAAGCGGGTGGGGGTGGTCCGAAAGCGTCAAGCCCGAGACTGGTCTTTGTCGTCATCGCCGCCATCGTGGGCATCGGGATGGATGACCGGGCGTTTCAGATACCGCGACTCGCTGGGAAGATACGTGTTGTGCCGCTTGACCGCACCGGGAAGCATGATGCTGAACTTGACCGACAACAGACGCATGACCACGACCAGCACGACGATCGCGCAGTCGAGCACCACCTCGGCCGTGAAATCCAGCATCTTCCATTGCACTCCCCTGCACACGAACACGGTGAGCACGCATCCGACCGCGGAAGGAACCGCGTACAGGTGCTTGTCGCGGATGATCATCGGCACGTCGTTCAGGAGCATGTCCCGGACCAGACCGCCGCCCAGCGCGGTGAACATGCCCATGAACACCGCCGTCATGCCGGAGGTTCCCAAATCGAGCGCCTTCGAGGTGCCGTTCACCGCGAACAAGCCGACCGCCAAGGCGTCGATGGTCAGCATCGACCATCTGAGCTTGTCCACTTCCGGATGGATCACGGCGATAGCCAGGCCCGACACCAGTGCGGTCAGCACGAACCCGCGGTCGGAGATGCCCACCGGCGGCAGGGAGCCGAGCATCACGTCACGGATGATGCCGCCGCCCAACGCGGTCAGCCACGCGGTGATCAGCATGGCGAACAGGTCATAGTTCTTGCGAACCGCGCATAGACCGCCCATCAGCCCGCTGCAGAACACCGCAAGATATTCGATGCCCATGAAAAAGGCATTGCTTTCCAGTGCCAGTTCCTCCACGTGCCACTCCTCGCCAACATCACAACCATCCGGCCGTACATGAGCCTACCGCAAGCCGGCTACCCGAAACTAGAATCGGCTCCGATCCGGGTCAGGATCTCGCCGACCTTGATCCGATGTCGCGTTCCTTGAACGTCTGTCGCTCATAGGTCAGGTCGATGCCGTTCTCCTTGCGCTCCTCGCGCACGGGGAACGATCCCGGGGATGTGTCGCCGTGCGCGACCACCGTGTCATACTTCAGAGCCCGCGGGCGTTGATCGTGCGCGTGTTCCAACGTCCTTCGAGGAACGCCTCTCGAGTGAAATTGCAGGCGAATACGTCGCTCTCGCCGCGCACCGGTGTGACCCGGACGTAGAGATCGGCGATCATGCGTTTAAGCAGGTTGCCGTTCGGGTCTTCGGGATTGAGCGGGCGGAACATCACGTGATGGAACCGCTTCCACGACGAGCGGATGTACTCCTCCGGCACATGGTCGGCACGCGGCCGGGCCTCGTTGCGGCGCAGCAGCTCGTCCAGGGTCACGTCGAAATCCTCCGTCCGCCAGATTGCCCCGTGCCGTGTGGCGAGCCGCGCCAGCTCATTCGCATACTCCGGGTTCGCATGCTGCGCGTCGGCGACCACATCCCAGCCGGCGTCGAGCGAGATCACGCAATGCGGCCACGTGTTGGCGGGGTCGGACACCCAGTTCTGCGCCCATGTCGACTTACCGGAGCCCGGCAGTCCGCGCAGAATTGACGTTGAGCGATTCCGGCCGTGCACCCGCGGCAGACAGCTGATGCGTGTGACCGTACAGCAGCTTGCGTCCGTCGAACGGCAGCGCCTGATCGTGGAATCGGACCGCGTCATCGGGCCATCCGTACGCGAGGTCTTCGCGATATGGGAAGTGCGACAGGTTGACCGTTCCAAGTCCTTCCAGTTCAACGGTGCCGTTCGGTTCGATGCTCTCGAACAGGTTCAGCGCCGGCTTGTTGTCCATCCACCAGTCATCATGGTTGTGCCGATGACCGCGTGCAGATGACGGCAACGCAGCTGCCGCAGGCAATCCTTATGGGCATATAAACACCACCCTCAGTCTCGCTACGCTCGACAGCTCCCGCCAGCGGGAGCGGGTTCTATACGAAAAGCCCCGCCGGGCTCGATCGAGCCGATGGGCGGGGCTTCACGTAGGACTGGACTGCGCTCAGCAGACCTTCCACATCCAGTTGTGCGGGTCTTCGACCTCGCCGAGCTGGATGCCGAGCAGCTGGTCGCGCAGGTCGACCGTGAGCTTGCCGGATTCGCCGTTGGCCACGGTCACGTCGAACTCCTTGGACTTGAAGCGGCCGATCGGGGTGATGATGGCGGCGGTACCGCAGGCGAACACCTCGGTGACCTCGCCGGACTTGATGTCGTCGAGCAGGTCGGTGAGCTTGATCATCGTCTCGACCACGTCGATGCCGCGATCCTGCATGAGCTGGATCAGGGAGCGGCGGGTCACGCCCGGCAGGATGTTGCCGGTCAGGGACGGGGTCTCCACGTGGCCGTCCTTGTGCACGACCATCATGTTCATGCCACCGAGCTCCTCAAGGTAGGTCTTGGTGGCGGCGTCCACGAAGCACACCTGCTCGCAGCCGTTGTCGATGCCGGTGTATTCGCCGAGCAGCGAGGCGGCGTAGTTGCCGCCGCACTTGGCGAAGCCGGTGCCGCCAGGGCCGGTGCGGAACCACTTGTCTTCCACCCAGATGCTCACCGGCTTGACGCCGCCCGGGAAGTACGGGCCGGACGGGGAGGCGATCACGCAGTAGTCGACCTCGTGCGGGGCACGCACGCCGAGGAACGGCTCGGAAGCGAACATGAACGGACGCATGTACAGCGTGTACTCGCGGCGGGTGGGCACCCAGTTGACGTCGCGCTTGACGAGGGCCGCCACGGAGCCGAGGAAGTCGTCCACGGACAGCTCGGGCAGGTACAGGCGCTTGGCGGAGTTCTGGAAACGCTCGGCGTTCGCGTCCGGGCGGAACAGCCAGGTGGAGCCGTCGGCGTGGCGGTATGCCTTCAGACCTTCGAAGACCTCCTGGGCGTAGTGCAGCACGGATGCGCCCGGATCCAGCTTCAGCGGCGCGTACGGCTCGATGCGACGGTCGCCCCAGCCCTCGCCCTTGGTCCAGCTCATGTGGGCCATGTTGTCGGAGAAGACCTGGCCGAATGCCGGCTTGTCGATGAGCTCCTGGCGCTTCGCGTCGGATGCGGGATTGTCGTTCGGCAGCACGGTGAACGGCTCGGTGAGCTTGTCCAGCGCGGCGGAATCGTGATGATTGTTTTCTGTCATAACCACTTCTTTGATAACGTCGCCGTTTGCGTCACGGCGGCCAGATGGGGCAGTCGGCGCTTCTGGCACCGGCTCTGAGGGATACTTTCTCACACCGATGACGCATTCGGCGTGAGCTCGTTCACATTATGAAAAAAGCCCACGCTTGTGGTGGGCTTTTCTCAAGCGTCACTCCCGTGTGTCACGCGGGAATCCGATGTGCTATGCGAGACGGATCACTTGGCGTCCGCATCGGCGGCCGGAGCGGCAGCAGCGGCGTCGGCGTCAGCGGCCGGAGCGGCAGCAGCGGACTCGGTGGTGTCCTCAGGCACCTCGACGCTGACGACGGAGGTCTCCGGATCGTCCATGTCGAGCTCGGCGCCTTCCGGCAGCACGACGTCCTTGAGCAGCACCTTGGTGCCGTCGGTCAGGCCGTCAACGTTGACCACGATGCGCTCGGGCAGGTTGGTGACATCGGCGCGGACCTTGAGCTCCTGCAGGTCGACGAACGCGACGGCGGCACCCTTCGGCGTGCCCTCGACGAACACCGGCACCTCGACGTCGATCTTCTCGCCGGCCTTGACCTCGTAGAAGTCGATGTGTTCAACGATACGCTTGACGGGGTTGCGCTGCACATCCTTGACGACGGCCAGCTTGGTCTGGCCGCCGAAGGAGATCGAGAACAGCGCGTTCGTGTGGCGCAGGGCCAGCGTGGTCTCCTTCATCGGGAGCTTCACGAACGTCGGCTGGTCGCCGCCCGCGTACAAGGTGGCGGGGATGAGCTTGGCCACGCGCATGCGGCGCGCAGCGCCCTTGCCGAATTCGTCACGGATGTCACCGGCGATCTTGATGGTGTTTGCCATAATGGTTCTCCTTGAGTGTTACTTGTCGTTCTGTCTATTTGACGCCACGACGCGCCGCAGAACTCCCCAAGGAGGGGTGGTATTCAACGCCGAGTCGATTACGGCAGACCCGTTCTCGCGAATCGGAATGCCCTCGCCAAAGCAACGAGAAACAATTATACGGCCGCGCGGGACATTCGATGGAACGTCTATCCCGGCAAACGAATCGAACGCCCGATCCGCCCGGCTGTTTCGTCGTCATGCCGTCATCGACCCCGGCGAGGCCCTACAATGGACGCAATGGGACATGCACCGAATCAGCTGGGAGGTTTGCAATGGCGCGTAACACATCACGGATAGTAGTTGGAGGCGGAATCGCGGCCTCCGTGGTAGCCGGCGCCACTTACGGGCTGGCGAATCTCATGTTCTCGTATGCGCTGGATGCACAGGCGAAGCACTCGATGCTCAGATCCGGCGGGGATGACGGCAAAGTCGCGGACAAGGGGCCCCGCCTCGACGCGGCCGAAGAGGTCGAGGCGGCGGATTGGTTCGACCAGTCCAAGCAGCCGGTGGTCATCTCGGCGGAGGACGGCATCCAGCTTCATGGCTGGCTGTTCGATCCCGATTGCGCCGGTGCGAAGCCCCACCTGTATGCGATATGCTGCCACGGGTATTCGGGGCAACCACAGGATATGGCGAAGTACGCGCATCGTTTCGCCCGTCTCGGGTTCACCGTGCTGGTTCCGGCGCTGCGCGGCCACGGGCTCAGCGAAGGCCGCTATGCGGGCATGGGATGGCTGGATCGCCGCGACCTGATGCGGTGGATATCGCTGATCATCGGCAGCGACGCGGACGCCCGCATCCTGCTGCAGGGCAAGTCCATGGGCGCGGCCGCGGTCATGATGACCGTCGGCGAGCCGGACCTGCCCAGAAACGTCGTGGCGGCGGTCGAGGATTGCGGCTATGCGTCGGTCGGCCAGCAGTTCATCGACTGCGCGCGGTCGATGTTTCACCTGCCGAAGTTCCTCGCCAAGCCGATCGTGACGACGATGGGGGCGATCGCGCGGCGGCGTGCCGGGTACGGTTTCCAGGAAGCCTCGTGCGTGGAACAGCTGAAGCATGCCACGATTCCGATGCTGTTCATCCACGGCGGCGCGGACGATTTCGTGCCGTCCAGGGCTTTGGACGAGAACTTCGACGCCTGTGCGAGCATCGACCGGCAGAAACTGCTGATTCCCTCGGCAGGTCATTCCATGAGCGCCAGCACGGCACCGGTGGTGTACTGGAAGACGGTGACGAATTTCGTCACCCGCGTGTTCGGACTCTGACGGCAGCTTCCCGGCCGAAGCCGCCATGCACTCCGCCGAGCTGAATATGAATTGGGAGTGGCCCGCTGGAAATCCATCCAGCGGGCCACTCCCGTATCGTTTCGCTCCGTCCGCACCGGTGAGCCGGCGCGGTGACGGTTACGAGATGAGCTCCTTCACGGCGGCGATGACGGACTGCAGACCGGCCTTGGCGTCGCCGAACAGCATCTGCGTGTTGGGCTCGAAGTACAGCTCGTTCTCGATGCCGGCATAGCCCTTGCCGCGACCGCGCTTCATGACCGACCACCGTTCTGCGCCTTGTCGACGTCGAGAATCGGCATGCCGGAGACCGGGGTGCCGGGGCGACGCGCGGCCGGGTTGGTCACGTCGTTGGCGCCGACGACCAGGGCCACGTTGGCGGACGGGAACTGCGGGTTGATATCGTCGAGGTCGATCAGCTCCTCGTACGGCACGTTGGCCTCGGCGAGCAGCACGTTCATGTGACCGGGCATACGTCCCGCGACCGGGTGGATCGCGTACGACACCTCGACGCCATGACCCTTGAGCAGGTCGCCCAGATCGGCCAGCTCGCGCTGCGCCTGGGCCTGCGCCAGACCGAAGCCCGGCACGAAGATGACCTTGTCGGCGTACACCAGCTGCACGGCGACGTCATCGGCGCTGGTCTCCTTCATCGTGCCCTCGGGGCCGTCGGCGTCGCCGCCGGCCGAGGCGCCACCGCCGAAGCCGCCGGCGAGCACGCTCATCAGCGGACGGTTCATGGCCTTGGACATCGCCAGGGAGAGCGTGACCCCGGCCGCGCCGACGAGTGCGCCGGCGACGATCAGCGCGATGTTGTTGATCGCCAGACCGCTCATGGCGACGGCGGTGCCAGTGCAGGCGTTAAGCACCGAGATGACGACCGGCATATCAGCGCCGCCGATCGGGATGACGAACACGAGACCGTAGCACAGCGCGAACACCGTGGTCAGCACACACCACAGCAGACGCTGCTCGGGCTGCACGCACAGCATGACGAACGAGACGACGGTGAGCACAACTGAACGCCGATGTTCCACACGCCTTCGCGGGAGGGTGAGCCTTGGCGCAGGACTCGACGCCTGCAGCTTGCCGGCGGCGATCAGCGAGCCGGTGAACGTGACGGAACCGATCATGATGCCAAGTCCGGCGGTGATCAGCACGACCAGCGTCGGCAGCTCCTCGGAGGTGAGGATGTCGTTGAGCGCGACGAGGGCCGCCGCGCCGCCGCCGACCGTGTTGAACACGGAGACGAGCTGCGGCATGTCGGTCATCTTGACCTTCTTCGCGCTCCACACGCCGACGATCGTGCCGATGAGGATGCCGACGATCAGCAGCACGACGGCGACGAGATGCTCGAAGCCGTTGCCGATCTCGGTGACGAACAGCACGATGAACGCCATAGCCACCGCCATGACCATGCCGGCCGCGGAGATCAGGTTGCCCTTGCGCGCGGTCTTCGGCGAGTTCATCATGTGCAGGCCGACGACGAACAACACGGCGGCCAGCAGATACACGAACCATTCAACGACGCCAAGCGGGTTGCTCAGCACTTCAGCAAGGGTACCCATTACTTGGCCTCCTCATTCTTGTCGGCGGACTTCTTCGATTTGTCGGACTTGAACATCTCCAGCATGCGGTCGGTGACCACGTAACCGCCGACGACGTTCATCGTGCCGAGCACGGCGGCGAGGAAGATGAACACCCAGGCCAGGAGCGAGGTGGCGTGCGCGGCGACGATGACGACACCGACGATGACGATGCCGTGGATGGAGTTGGCGCCCGACATCAGCGGCGTATGCAGGGTGGCGGGCACCTTGCCGATGACCTCGACGCCGATGAGCAGCGCGAGTATGAACAGTGTGATGGCAACGATGATGTCCATGGATTATTCCTTGCTTTCTGCGGCGGGACGTCCGGCTACGATGAGGGCGTCGTCAAGTTCCTCGTTCAGGTCGATGCTCAGACGACCGTCATGCACGAAGTGGGCGAGCACGTCGCCCACGTTGCGGGCGAGCAGGTTCGAGGCGGTGTTGGAAACCTCGCTGGCGAGATACGGGGCACCGATGATGGTCACTCCCCCATCGGTCACCTGCGTGCCGACGCGGGATCCCTCGACATTGCCGCCCAAGTCGCTGGCCGCACAGTCGACGATGACGGCACCGCGCTTGAGGCCGTCCACGCCGGCCTTGGTCAGCAGCATCGGAGGCTTGCGACCGGGAACCTTGGCCGTGGTGATGATGACGTCGAACCCGGCTGCCTTCTGGTCGACGGCCGTCTGCTGGGCGGCCTGCTCCTCGGCGCTGAGCTGGCGGGCGTATCCGCCCTCGCCCTGCCCCTTGGAGAAGTCGAGACCGAGATCGAGGAACTTCGCGCCCAGCGACTCCACTTCGCCGCGCGAAGCGGGACGCACGTCGTACGCGGTGACC
>ENA-OQOA01000423-OQOA01000423.1-human-gut-metagenome-genome-assembly--contig:-NODE-423-length-19114-cov-6.160215_pt1 | contig 19114 bp, 17 predicted proteins | sample MGYA00242633_ERZ504888 | MGnify/ENA primary metagenome ERZ504888 (study PRJEB26092, sample SAMD00036372) | human gut metagenome | host: Homo sapiens | study: EMG produced TPA metagenomics assembly of...
GCTGCTCATGCGGCTGCGCCGCGCGAAACGGGGCGGCTCGACGCGGAGCTCCGGCAGATCGCCAGGGCGAGGCTCCCGGTCATCGACGAGTTCGGCTACATGCCGATCGACCGCACCGTGCGCCACGGAAGGCTCACCGGATTCGGGGGGAGGCTCCTACCGCAGCGAGCACGCCCTCATGACCAGATAGCCGGGAAGAAAAGGGCGGCGGGTTCCGACGGCGCGGTTTCTGTTGGAAACCAGCCGCCTACGCCGCTGAAAAAGTGCCCATACTGTGGACACCAACTTGCAGAAACACAATCCGCACGCTCCGTCCCGGGATGCCCGGTCATCCAGTAGTAGGTGGAGCGGGGAACGCCCGGCATCCTGCATCGCGCTGATATCGGGTAGCGGGCGGAGTTGGCCCGTATCATGCCTGCCTTCGTGCGAATACCAGCACCGCGGGGTCGATCGCGCGATGTCGTACTCGGCCCTGATCTCCCGGGATGGCTTGCCGCTCTCGCACGACTGCACGATCTGCCGTTTGAACGCCTCGTCGTAGTGGCGGGGGATGTTTCGGGTCGGCCATCGTCGGCCTCCAATCTCATGTCATTCGTCCCTCATCGGACTGTCTAATACATTGTAGCCACGCCGATCGCGGCGAGGCCGTCGAACGGCGAGGGCATCGCCGTTCCGAGCCGTTCGGCGACCCGGCGGGCGATGTCTCCCGCGGTCCTCCATACGATATGCGGGAAACCGCCGACCGTCTTCTGGTTCGCGACGCTCACCGGCCACGCGCACTCCGACTCGAAGTCGCGCGTGAACCGGCTGCTCGGCTCGGCCCACGACACCATCGCGACCACGACCCCGCACTTCGGGCAATCCACCCGCGGCATGTCGGCGACCAGTTCGACCCGCCAGCAGCCGAAATCCTGGCGCCTCCAGCGGCGCACTACGACCGAGAGCTCGTGATGGACTGCCTGAGTAAGGCCGACTTCGGCGACCGGTTGAAGACGCTGCCGGACGGACTTGACACGCCCCTGTACAAGGAGCTCGACAAGAACGGCGTGGAAGTCTCGGGCGGCGAGGCTCAGAAGATCGACATCGCCGGCGACAAGACGGCCGTGTATATCAGCCACCGGTTGTCGTCGTGCAAGTTCTGCGACGACATCGCCGTGTTCGACCATGGCGCGATCGTCCAGTATGGCACGCACGACCAGCTCGTGGCCGACGAAAACGGCAAGTACTACGAGTTGTGGCATGCGCAGGCGCAGTATTACGTCAAGGAGTAGGCGCCACGGGTGACAGATGCATTGTCGTGCGTCGGCATGGGCGGCAGCCCGACAGTGCCGCCCATGCCGGAAGGCCGGTAAGTACGGGCGCCCGCGGCCGGTCAGAGCGGCAGCAGGTCGCTCAGGTCGTCGCGCTCGCCGACGGCGGTGATGCGCCCTGCGTCCTTCTCTTGGGGCCATGTGGTGATGCCGGCGGCGAGACGGAGCCACACCTCGGGGTCGAGCTCGATGACATCGGGTGGTGTGAGATTGTGCGGGTCGGACGCCGGGCCATCCAGGATCTTCACGGCTCCCCATGGTGCGACTCGCACTTCCACGCCGGGGCCGGGCGCCTTGCGCTCCAGCAGATATAAGGTGTATCGCACCGCCATCGCCCATGTCGGTCGGGGCAGCGTCGGCATCAGGGACTCCGAGTCCGCCCCGTCCTCGCGCAGTCGCTGCGCTGCGTCGTTCCACTGCTGCCACGCGCGCTCGCCCGCGGGTATGTCTCGTTCTCGAATTGCGGCCATGACTCCATTGTGCCTCTAGGGGTGACGATTGCCTTTTCGCATCGGCCGGCGGTTCTCGGTGCGGTTTCGGATGCTTTGCGTTTTTGCAAAAGTGTTTCATCGGGCTTGCATCAGGTGTTGCAATACGTTGTTTTCCAACGTGGCAACGTTTTCTGTCGTCTCAAAATGTGGTTGATATATAGCCGATTTGGCGTATTTATGGCAAATCCTGTATGATATTTCATGTTTCTGCAAACGATTGCATAACGTTACGCAGCGTTCACCGGAACTTATTGGCGTGGTCACCAAGCCGTCGCATAATAACACAGGAAGCATAATCCGGAAAGAGAGTCAGACATGACTGAAATCACTGCACCCAAGTCACCTGTCACGACCGCCGAGTTCGCGGACGGCATCCGCGAACAGCTGAAGTACAGCCAAGGCGTCACCGTCGAGCAGGCCACCCCGCCGACGTGTACGTCGCCTCCTCGCTGGTGGTCCGCCGCTACCTGCAGGACGCATGGTTCAAGACCCAGCAGGACATGGTCAATGGCAACACCAAGGCCGTCGGATACCTGTCCGCCGAGTTCCTCATGGGCAAGCAGCTGCGTAACGCACTGCTCAACGCCGGCATGATCGACCAGTTCAACGAAGCCGTCAAGGACCTGGGCTTCGAGCCGCAGGACGTCATCGACGTCGAACACGAGCCGGGCCTCGGCAACGGCGGCCTCGGCCGTCTGGCCGCCTGCTTCATCGACTCGCTCGCATCCCTCGGCGTACCCGCGTTCGGCTACGGCATCCAGTACAAGTACGGCATCTTCGAGCAGGCCTTCGACAAGGACGGCAAGCAGATCGAGAAGCCTGACTACTGGCTGACCAACGAAGAGCCCTGGGGCCACATCGACTACAACCGTTCCCAGAAGGTCTCCTTCGGCGGCGAAGTCGTCGAAGAGAACGGCAAGAAGGTCTGGAAGCCGGCCTGGTCCGTGCGCGCCGTGCCCGTTGACTACATGGTCCCCGGCTACGCATCCGGCCGCGTCAACACGCTGCGCCTGTGGAGCGCCAAGAGCTACGACGAATTCGACCTGCTCACCTTCAACAAGTCCGAATACCTCGACGCCGTCAAGCCGCAGGTCAAGGCCGAGAACATCTCCAAGATTCTCTACCCGGAGGATTCCACCCCGCAGGGCAAGGCGCTGCGTCTCGAACAGCAGTACTTCTTCGTGGCCGCGTCCCTGCACGACGCCATCCGCGTGTTCTACCCCGGCCAGAGCAAGCCCGACCTGACCACCTTCCCGAGCAAGATCACCTTCCAGCTCAACGACACCCACCCCGTCATCGGCATCCCCGAGCTCATGCGCATCCTCATCGACGAGTACGGCTACGACTGGGACACCGCCTGGTCCATCACCACCAAGACCTTCAACTACACCTGCCACACCCTGCTGCCCGAGGCGCTGGAAGTCTGGCCGGCCAAGCTGATCTCCGAACTGCTGCCCCGCCACATGGAAATCATCAACGAGATCAACGAGCACTTCCTCGCCGAACTCAAGACCAAGACCCGTGACAAGGCCAAGATCGAGCGCATGCGCATCGTCACCGACGAGGAGAACCCCAAGGTCCGCATGGCATACCTCGCCACCGCCGGTGGCTCCCACGTCAACGGCGTCGCCGAACTGCACTCCGAACTGCTCAAGGACGTCACCCTTCGTGACTTCTCCGACCTCTACGGCGACAAGTTCACCAACGTCACCAACGGCGTCACCCCCGTCGCTTCATCCGCCTCGCCAACCCGCGCCTGTCCGCCCTCATCACCGAAGGCCTCGGCACCGACAAGTGGCTGAGCGACCTCGAACTGCTCAAGGGCCTCGAACCCCTCGCCAAGGACGACGAATTCGTCAAGAAGTTCGCCGCCGTCAAGCAGGCCAACAAGGAGGACTTCACCGCCTACGCCAAGCGCGAATACGGCTTCGACCTCGACCCCAACACCATGTTCAACACCATGGTTAAGCGTCTGCACGAGTACAAGCGCCAGTCCCTCAAGATCCTCGCGCTGATCGCCAAGTACGCCGACATCAAGTCCGGCCGCGTCTCCGCCGACGACGTGCTTCCCCGCACCGTCATCTTCGGCGCCAAGTCCGCCCCGGGCTACTACCTCGCCAAGATGACCATCCAGCTCATCAACAACGTCGCCCGCGTCGTCAACAACGACCCCGACGTCAAGGGCAAGCTGCACGTCTTCTTCCCCTGGAACTACAACGTCCGCCTCGCCCAGCACCTCATCCCAGCCACCGACCTCGACGAGCAAATCTCCCAGGCCGGCAAGGAGGCGTCCGGCACCGGCAACATGAAGTTCGCCCTCAACGGCGCCCTCACCGTCGGTACGTTGGACGGTGCGAACGTCGAAATCCGTGAGCGTGTCGGCGCCGAGAACTTCTTCCTCTTCGGCATGACCGTCGACGAGGTCGACAAGCTCTACGAAAATGGCTACTCGCCGGCCAAGTACTACGAGGCCGACCCCGCCTGAAGGCCGCCATCGACATGGTCTCCGACGGCACCTTCTCCAACGGTGACCGCAACACCTACGCCCCCCTCGTCGCCGACTGGCTCACCAAGGACTGGTTCATGACCCTCGCGGACTTCACCGCCTACTCCAGCATCCAAAGTGAGATCGAAGCCCTCTACCGCGACCCCCTCGAGTGGAACCGCAAGGCCGTCCTCAACGTCGCGAACTCGGGCTACTTCAGCTCCGACAGGTCGATCCAGGATTATCTCGACAACATCTGGCACACCTCCCCGTTGGCCTGATTACGGAGCGTCCTCGTCGTCGCTCCTCAGTCGCGGTACCTTTGTACCGTTTCCTTCGGTGCGCCTAGAGGACGCACACGTAATCAGTCCAACGGGCTGCGCCCGCTTGCCGACTGACGGCGTGTAACGTGATTCGCCCCCGTTGGCGGGAGCGAATCACGTTACACATCACTGCGCAGCGCGGCGAATGGCGAACACGGCGACTGCGGCGATTAGCAGCAGGAAGCCGCTTGCAAGCATCGCCATCACCGGGCTTGCTCGGCGTGGTCGGCTGCTGGCCACCATTCGACGCGATCGCGACCGCGAACGACGCGGATACGCCTGAGTCTCGATGTTCAACGATCCGGGAAGATCGTAATCCAAGGTCTTCGCCTCATCGAACGTCCAGCTCACCCAAGGCTCGGGCTTCACACTGCCCTTGGACTGCCAGTCGCCCCACGCGGTGTCGGTATTGCCATCGCATAGGTTCGGAACCGGCGTCTTGCTTTGCGAATACGATGCTTTGAGCTTGCCGGCACCGCATACGTTGCTGCCGTTTTTCGATCGTGGCGGCGGTGGGGCATGTCTCGACGAAGAGGGGCAAAGTTGGAATCGCCATGCAGTGAGCCATCCAGAGCCTCAATGCGGCACAACATGCGAAAAGAGCCTGTCTGCGAAATGCAGACAGGCTCTTTTCACGGACACATGTGTGCCTACAACGATTGACTGTTAAATGAACTCAGGCGGCTTCCGGGGCTGCTTCGGCCTCATCGGCGTCACCCTTGTCGGCGTCCTTGGTCAGGCCAAGGTCGACCGGGGACGAGCTGTTCTCCCAAGGCTCCTCCCACGGATCATAATCCGGGTTCTGCTGCTTGTAGATGTACAGACCAACCACGGCGGCCAGCAGCGCACCAAAGAACAACGCAAAGAACTTCCAACCGTTAGAAGACTTGTTCTCCATGACGGCTCCTTTCCCAATCCTGGTTGGCTTGCCCGTTCAAAACCAACTCTGGGTTCCATCTTAATTCCAAAAATGTGGCGATTGCGTGCGGGAATGCTTTTGCTTTGCCGGCGGTGCGCACGACGAGCCGGGAGCGTGTTGTTTCACCGTCCGGCGAGGAGATGCGATTCCGCTACAGTAGATGACATGAGTAATGGCCGATTCAGTTTGTTTCCCGGTGCGCCGTCGGCGCACAACCTGTTCTCCAAGCGGGCGATTCAATATCAGTGGCGGTCGAACGGCCCCGTGTTCACCAGCGCGATCATCATCGCGTGCGTCGCCGTGTGGGTTGTCGAGATGGTGTTCAGCCTGTTCTGGCCTCTTGGACTCGCAACCATGATCTATTACGGCCGGTTCGACCCGATGACGGCGGTCGCACAACCGTGGATGTTCCTCACGTCGATGTTTCTGCATTCGCCGAAGTCGGTGCTGCATATCCTGTTCAACATGCTGGCGTTGTGGAGCGTGGGGCCGGTGCTGGAGAAGATGATGGGGCATTGGCCGTTTCTCGCGCTGTACGTGCTTTCCGGTTTGGGCGGCGGTCTTGGGCTGATGTCCTGGGCCGCGCTGTGGCCGGGTGGCACCGGGTGGCTTGGTGGTGCCTATGGCGCGTCCGGCGCGTTGTTCGGCCTGTTCGCGGCGATGCTAGTTGTGTACCGGCGCATCGGAGAGGATATCCGTTCGATGCTGGTCTGGATGGCGGTCAACTTCCTGATGCCGTTCCTGGTGGGCGGTATCGCATGGCAGGCTCATGTAGGTGGATTCATCGTCGGCGGCGTGTTCACGTGGCTGCTGGTTTCCGGCGTGCACGCGTTGCGTGGCAAGAGCCTGACGTTCCGGACGATGGTGTACGGGGCGGTGGTGTTGGCGCTGATCGTCGCAGGCGTGCTGGTCTGTAATCTGAGCAATCCAGCTCTGACGTACATCATGTGATTGGCCTCTTACCCGGTGAAAGTCCCACCCGGTGCGGCGTGTTCGAGAACAGCAGGTGCCGTTACGGGTACAGGCGCGTCCACCTGGAATTGAGGGGCGTGGGCGTCGTCGTGTCCGCCAAACGGGTCATGCGCCTGATGGCCCGGCACGGGCTCGTGCCCGTGTCCAGGAGCGCGAGGCGCTACTCCTCGTACAGGGGTGAGATCGGCGAGGCGCCCGTCATCCACTCGGACCGCGGCTGCCACTACCGGTGGCCGGAATGGATACGCATCTGCAAGGGCCACGGGCTGACCCGCTCGATGAGCGCGAAGGGCTGCAGCCCGGGCAACGCGGCCGTGGAGGGGTTCTTCGGCCATCTCAAGCAGGAGTTCTTCCACAAGCGCGACTTCACGTGCGTCACGGTCGACGGGTTCGCCGACGATGCTCGACGAGTACATGACATGGTACCGCGACGAACGCATCAAGACCGAGTACGGGATGAGCATCATGGACAGGCGCATCAAGCCGGGGCTCGTCGGCTGAACACATGTGATAACCTGCCAGACAACCATACAGACAACGAAGTCCAACAAAACGTCGCCACCCCCGAGCTTGTGATGGGACTTTTGTGGGGTGGGCGGGGCACTGGAGAATGGCTCGGGGTGGAGGCGTCGCACCAATGTGAATTACATGCGTGTAGTTTTCCACATGATGTGGAGAACTTTGTGGACAACTTGGGTATAAGTTGGGTATAACTCGTGGATAACTATGGTGAATAAGTCCGTGTGAGCTCTAACAATGTTGGAGATACTGGGTTTTGACACATTGTGGACAATGTGCACAATGCGAATAAGAGTTATCCACAATTGTGTATAAGTATGTGAATAATGTGGATAACATGGGGAAAACCGGTGGATAGACAGTGCACAACTTGATTTGCGGAGCATCCGTTACGGGTCTCGAAGCCAGGGCGCGATGACGTTGCCGGGATACCATGACACTATGGATATTTCGTCTCAGACCAGTCGGTTCATTGCGGCGCACCGCAATCAGGATGTGCGCGACCTGGCGCTCAGCGCCAAACGCGTGGACGGGCTTGACCTGCCATTCGCGCTCGACCAGATCGCCGGCTGGCAGACTGCGTGCCGCAAGCTGCCGCAATGGGCTGAGACCGACGGCATCGTCTATCCGCCGCACATCTCCATGGAACAGTGCTCTTCCCAGTTCGCCGCGCAGTACAAGGCCGGCATCGCAAGGCGCGTAGCGGGTGCCGGCGGTGCGATGGTCGATCTGACCGGCGGATTCGGCGTCGATTGCTCGTATATCGCGCGTGGATTCAGCCGGGCGGTCTATGTGGAGCGCCAGCCTCACCTGTGCGAGCTCGCGGCTCATAATTTCCGGGCGCTGGGGCTCCCGCACATGGATGTGATCAACGGCGATGCGGAGGATTGGCTGCGCGGCGTCGTTGATTCCCGCGCCGCCTCCGCAGACTCGGCCGCAGTCGATTCAGCTACAGCCGTTCCCATCGCGCTGATCTACCTCGACCCCGCGCGACGTGACGCGCATGGCGGCCGAACCTATGCCATCGCCGACTGCACGCCGGACGTACTCGCGCTGAAAGACCGTCTGCTGGCCGTCTCGCCGCACGTCATGGTCAAGCTGTCTCCGATGCTGGATTGGCGAAAGACGGTTGCGGACTTCAACGGTTCGGTCGGCGAAGTGCATATCGTCTCCACAGGCAACGAATGCAAGGAACTGCTGCTGGTGCTCGACCGCGGTTCGCACGACGCCGTACGCGTGATCTGCGTCAACGATGGCGACGTATTCGGATACGTCCATGACATGAAGACCGGCGCGGATTCTGACGGCGTGGTCCTCGCCTCCGCAGGAGAAAAAGGCAGTCAGGGCGGGTCTGCAGAGCCGTCACACGCCGCTCCGGAACAGCCCAGGTATCTGTACGAGCCGAACGCTTCGCTGATGAAGGGCGGCTGTTTCGCGCTGCTGGAGGACCATTATGGTATGCGCCAGATCGGCCCGAACAGCCACCTGCTGATATCGGGCACGCCGGCGCCGCAGTTTCCCGGCCGGGGATTTGTCATTGAAACCATCGCGGGTATGGGCAAAAAAGAGCTGAAACGGGCTCTAGCGGGCGTCGACAGGGCGAATATCGCAGTGCGCAACTTCCCGTTGACCGCTGTCCAGCTGCGCAGGAAACTCAAGCTGGCAGACGGCGGCGATGTGTATCTGTTCGGCACGACGTCCGTCGATGGCCGTCATGTCATCGTCCGCACCGTGAAGCAGTGAAACCGCGAAAAGGGTATGACAACAACACAGTTTGGCGGTGGCGCAGCACCATGCCGCGCCACCGCCAAACTGTAACGTCGCTTACCGTCGATATGGAGCTGGCTGCCGCGAGGGGATCTCGCCGCTCAGCGCCACCACATCGTCATGATGAATCCGACCATAATGATCGCGAAGGCGATTGCCAGGTTCCAAGCACCGATACCCGGGATCGGCCACGTGCCGTTCGGCGACAGGTAGTAGACCACGGCCCAGATCAGGCCGATGATCATCAGCGCGCAGAACAGCGGGACGAACCAGCGCGGGTTCGACTTGGTGCCCTTGATGGTCTCCTCGACGCGGCGCGTGTTCTCCGCCTGCCGCGACATCATGCGCTGCATCTGCGGGGTCATCTCTGACTTGTCGGCGGTGGCGTTGAGCACCGCCTGCACCTTGTCCATGGAGACGCCGTAATCGTCATCGGCCTCGTCGGTCTCGTTGGCGTCCGTGTCCTTGACGTCGGCGTCGGTCTCGGCCTGCCAGTCCTTCTGGTCTTCCGAGTCGGTTTCGTGCAGCTCTGTGTCAGCCATAAGCGTAGTCTCCATTCAATAGGCTAAAAAATCATAATAGCGGTTACACTCGAAAGTTGAACACACTGGGAGGAATCATGGCCAGACACACCAGCAGGCACGCCGCCCGGCGCACGTGGCTCGGCGGCTTCGCGGTGTGCCTGATCGTGGCTTTTTCCGGGTATCTGCTGGTGACGAACGTGCGCGTGAACCGCACGGCAACGGTCACTTCCGACACGGCGGATCTGGTGGAGCAGCGCGTGGAGCATGTCGACCAGCTGCAGAAGGACATCACCGACCTGAGCGCGCAGATCAACACGCTGAAGGATTTCGCCAACAACAGTGGCTCCTCCGAGCAGCCCTCGGGCACGAGCGACCCCAAGCCCAGCGACACCGAGGACGCGGGCTCCGGCACCATACTGCCGGCGGTGCACGGTCCCGGCATCACCGTGACCCTGAACGACTCCCCGTTGTGGGAGAACATGGTGGACAGCTCGGGCTCGGCCGCGAACATCAACGATTACGTCGTGCATCAGGAGGACGTGGAGGCTGTTGTCAACGCCCTGTGGGCGGGCGGCGCGGAGTCGATGATGATCATGGACCAGCGCGTGTTGTTCAATTCCGCAGTGATCTGCCAAGGGAATGTGCTTCTATTACAGGGCAAGAAATACTCGCCGCCGTTCACCGTGTCGGCGATCGGCCCCACAGATGCCATGATTCGGGCTTTGGACGACTCGAACGCGGTCAAGTTGTATAAAGAGTATGTCAGCGCATTCGGATTGGGCTGGAAAGTGGAAAAAAAGGACGATCTCGTGTTCGGGCAGTCTGCGGCGACGCTGCAGCCGTTGCGGTATGCGTCCGTGGTCAAGGACGGGAGCGAGGAATGAAGCATTCGCGCAACTCTCAACAGATTCAAGGCGATTTTCAGGATTTCGAGGCGCCTGCCCCTGCTGAACCGGAGTACGCCGGGGAAGTGACCATGGCGCTGCCTCCGGTGCCGATGCCCGATCCGAACGCCCGGCGCGGCCTCGCGCAGCCGGCGGCCAAGCGCAGCGTTCTGTGGTCGGTGCTGGGGATCCTCGGCGAGGTGCTGATGACGCTGGCGGCCGTCTGCGCGCTGTACGTGGTATGGCAGATGTGGTGGACCGGCGTCCAGTCCGAGCACACGCAGGTCGAGACCCGCCAGTCGGCGTCATGGTCCGATCCGGCCGGCGGCGACAGCTCGAAGGTCGCCAAGGCGCAAAGCGGCGACGTGCCGGTCCAGCCGACGAGCGCAAGCGATGGCGAGCTCATCGCGCAGGTGTACGTGCCCCGGTTCGGCCAGGGGTGGGTGCGTAACGTGGTCGAAGGCACGGACGAGGCCGAATTGTCGCTGCATGGTCTGGGACATTATCCGTCCACGCAGATGCCCGGTTCAGTCGGCAATTTCGCGGTCGCCGGCCACCGCAACGGCTACGGTCGACCGCTGGGAGACGTCGACCTGCTGCAGGAGGGCGACGCGATCATCGTGCGTACCAAGGACTACTGGTACGTGTACAAGTACACGACACACAAGATCGTCACTCCGGAGCACTCCGAGGTCATCGCCGCTAACCCGAAGGATCTCAACACGCCTCCCAGCAAGCGCATGATCACACTGACCACGTGCGAGCCGAAATACACCACGGCCACGCATCGTTGGATCAGCTACGGTGAGCTGGACTATTGGGCCAAGGTCTCGGATGGCGTGCCGCAGGAGCTCGCCACGTCGTCGAACTCGGCGAAGGTGGCGTTCTCCAGCAGCAACACGAGCCGGTCGTTCGTGTCCAAGCTGGGCACGCTGCAGCCCATCGTGCTGTGGGCGCTGGTGGCGTACCTGGTGCTGTACATCGCGGCCCTGGTGGCCTGGCGGTACCCGGTGCTGCGCGAGATTCGCGCCGGCAAGCGCCGCCGTCCGGACGCGAGCATCTACGGATGGCTGCTGCGTCACCAGCCCGGTCCGCTGGTAATCAGGTGGGCGCTGCTGATACTGCTGCTGTTCATCGTCAGCGTGTCGCTGATTCAGTGGGCGTGCCCATGGGCGGCAAGCAACATCCCCATCCTGCAAAGCATGTCGAATTACGCGGTCGATTAGCGGCATGGCCGGTTGGCGGCGATAATGGGAACGCATGGGATGACGGTCGGCGCTCGCCGGTGCCATCCCATAATCAGAACGAGACGAGGAGCGTCATGACGGATTCGGCACGCATTGTGGTGGTGGACAATTACGATTCTTTCGTATACACCATCGTTGGATATCTGAAAACCTTGGGAGCGACGGTCGATGTGGTGCGCAACGACGCAATAGACCCCTCAGATGCCTCTGTGCTGGACGAATATGACGGTGTGCTTATTTCCCCCGGTCCGGGCGCTCCGGCGGATTCTGGGGCCAGCGAGGACGTTATTCGGCTATGTGCCAAGCTCGGCAAGCCCATGTTCGGTGTGTGCCTTGGCCTGCAGGCGCTCGCCGAAGGTGTTCGGCTGCACGGTCAGCCACGCGCCCACCATCATGCACGGCAAAACCAGTCTCGTCGAGCATATCGATGATGAGATCTTCGCCGGCGTCGCCAATCCGATGACCGCGACCCGATATCATTCGCTGGCCGTCGAGCCCGACACCGTGCCCGATGACCTGGTCGTGACGGCGTGGACGAAGGATGACCATATCGTTCAGGGCATCAAGCACCGGTCGTTGCCGATGTATGCGGTGCAGTTCCATCCTGAATCGGTGATGACGCAGGACGGCTACCGGCTGCTCGCCAACTGGCTCGCCGTCTGCGGGCAGACCAACGCCGTGGCCAAGTCCATCGGTCTGCAGCCCAAGGTCAACCGCTGACACGCACGTGTGTGTGGCGCCGCGCGTGACGCGTGACGCGCATGACAACGATGATGGCCCGTGGCATGAGGAATGCCACGGGCCATCATGTGTTCTGGGCCGATGTGTGTAGACCGCGCGGCTGGGCCGCCCGTCTTGCCGATCGACCCGCCGCGATTGCCGGTTGCGCTTACCGGCCGTCAGGCGGCCGATCGGTCACACCGCAATGGCAATCACGGCCATTCCCGGCGGTTCAGTTCCCACCTGTCGTCGTGCCGCCGTTGCCGTTGTTGTCGGGATCCTCGGTGGTGGGCTTCTTGGCGGTGACCGAGATGGTGCTGCCCTTGTCGACCTGCGTGCCGGCCGCGGGATCCTGCGTTTCGATGACCGCATCATCGGTCGCGTCGCCGGTGACCTTCAGCGTGAAGTCGCTGCCCAGCGTGGCCTTGGCCTTGGCGATCGTGTTGTCGAGGAGATTGGGCACGCTGACCTGCGGCTTGCCGGTGGACACGTAGACCGTGATCTGCGAGCCCTGCAGCACCAGTTCTCCGGAACCGGGGCTGACTCGCGTCACCGAGCCCTTCTCCACCTTGTCCGAGGCCTCCTGCTCGACGACCGGCAGGAACTTCATGGACGAGAGCTTGTCCAGCACCGTGTCCTTGGGCTGGCCGACCAGACCGTCCGGCACCTTGGTCATGCCCGAGGAGATGTACAGCGTGATCGTCGTGCCCTTGGGCTGCGACGTGCCGGAGGCCGGGTCGGTGCTCACGACCTTGTCCTTCTCGATGGTGGCGCTGTCGGCGGTCTTCGTGACGGACGACACCTTGAAGCCCCGTTTCTCCAGCGCGTTGCGCGCATCCTCCTGGGTGTAGTCGCTCAGGTCGGGCACGGTCACCGACTTGGGGCCTACGGAGAACCAGACCTTCACGTCCGAGCCCTTGACGGCCTGAGTGTCGCCCTTGGGGGACTGCTTGGTGAACGTGCCGGCGGGTTCACCGGAATCCGAATCCTGCATCTCAACGAAGTTGAACCCGGCCGAGGTAACCTTCTCCTTCGCCTGCGCCTTGGTCATCGTCGCCGTGATGGTGGGCACGGTGCCCATCTCCGTGGCGGATTTGCGGCTCATGGTGTAGATCACGCCGAAGATGATCGCCAGCAGCACCACGCCGCTGATGATCGACGCGATGATGATCTTCTTCTTGCGCTTCTGCCTGGCCGCCTCCGCGCGTTGCTCGGCGCGAGACTTGACCGCCAGGGCCTCGTTCGGGTTCTGCGCCGGAGGCACCATCTCGAACTGGCCGGTCGCCGGGTTGTACGCCTGCGTGGGCTGACCCGCGCCGACAGCACTCATCGGCACGGTAGCGCCGCCGTCCTGCTGCTCCGCGGCCTTGCGGGCCTTCACGTTGGCCAGATCGGTCAGCGGGTTGAACGCCGCCGCGACCGGCACGCCGCCGTTCATGAACGTCAGGATATCGTTCTTGAATTCGGCCGCCGTCGCGTAACGGTTCTGCCGATCCTTCGCCATCGCCTTCGCGCAGATCGAATCCCACATGCGCGGCAGGCCGGGCACGAGCGTGCTGGGCGGCGTCGCCACCTCCGACACGTGCTGATAGGCGATCGCCACAGCCGAGTCGCCGGTGAACGGCGGACGGCCGGTGAGCATCTCATACAGCACGCAGCCGGCCGAGTACAGGTCGGAGCGCATGTCGACGGTCTCGCCGCGAGCCTGCTCGGGCGAGAGGTACTGCGCGGTGCCGACCACGCCCTGGGACTGGGTCATCGTTGCAGCGGAGTCGTCGAGCGCGCGGGCGATGCCGAAGTCCATGACCTTGACCACGCCCTGCTCGGAGATCATGATGTTGCCGGGCTTGATGTCGCGGTGGACGATGCCCATGTGATGCGAGTATTCGAGCGCGTTGAGCACGCCGAGCATCACCTGTTCGGCGTCTCGCTGGCTGAGCGGGCCGTTCGCCTTGATTACGTCACGCAGCGTCTGGCCCTTGACGAACTCCATCACCAGGTACGGCAGCCGCTCCGTGCCTCCGCTGTCGGTCATCACGGTCTCCTCGCCGGAGTCGTAGATGTTGACGATGTTCGGGTTGTTCATCTGCGCCACGGAGTGCGCTTCGCGGCGGAATCGGGACAGGAAGATCTTGTCGTTGGCCAGGTCGGCGCGCATGATCTTGATCGCCACCGTACGTCCCAGGCGCGTGTCCAATGCCACGCGCACTTCGGCCATGCCTCCACGCCCTACAAGTTGGCCGAGCTGATAGCGGCCGTTCGCCAGCGATGCCGGCATATTGCTGCTCATAGCTATTCCTCTCGATTCTTCGGGTCGGTCGTCGCCGTATGCCCGCCAAATTGGTTACGGTTCATGGTGATCAGCGTCGCCGTGTGCGGTGTGCTGGATACGCGGCGGGGCATGCGCCCGCCAAGTCCCATGATGGTCTCATCCATCTGCGCGGTCTCCTGATCGAGCAGACGTCGTTCTATGCGCGACAGCGTGCGCGAAACGGTCAGCGCGTCCTTCGGACGGTCAAGCGGATCCTTGGACAGCATCGACATGACGAACTGCCGAAGCTGCACATCTATGGAATCCGGCAGCGGGGGCACCGGGTCGTTGACGTGTGCGGCGGCGATGTCGACCGGCGTGGTGCCGGTGAACGGCCGATGCCCGCACAGCCCTTCGTACGCGACGACGCCCAGCGAGTAGATGTCGGATTGCGGCGTGGCCTGTTTGCCTTGCGCCTGCTCGGGGGAGATGTACTGCGCGGTGCCGACGACCATGCCATCCTGCGTGATCTGCTCCTGGTTAGTGGAGTAGGAGACGCCGAAATCGGTGATTTTCACCTCGCCCGTAGTGGAGACCATGATGTTGGCCGGCTTGACGTCGCGGTGGATCACGCCGTGGCTGTGCGCCACGAACAGGCCGCGCGCGGTCTGGATCAGTATCGGCAGCAGTTCCGTCGCGGGCAGCGTGCCACGGTCGCGGTAGATGTCGGCCAGCGAGTCGCTGGGCACGTACTCCATGATGAGGAAGCCGATGCTGTCGTGCTCGTAATACTCGAACAGCGCGGCGATGTTGGGGTGCGCCAGATTGGCGGAATTGTGCGCTTCCGCCCGCAGACGGTGCAGCTTGGCCTCGACGTTGCCCTGATCGTCGCGCAGCGCCTTGATGGCGACGGGACGGTTGAGCTGGATGTCGTGGCCTTTCCACACCTCTCCCATGCCGCCTTGCGCCAGTCGGCGATCCAGGCGGTAACGGCGGTGGATGAGTTGTCCTTCGACGAGTTTCATTGTTTCAGGGCCTCCTCCATCAGTGAACGCATGATCGGTCCGGCGGCTTCCACACCGTACTGATTGACATTATGGATAACAACGGAGACCGCGATCTTCGGGTTGTCGGCGGGGGCGAACCCGATAACCCATGCGTCGTTGGTCTGGTTGGAGCTGCCGATCTGCGCGGTTCCGGTCTTCGCCGCGACCTTGATGCCGCTCAGCTGCAGGCTGGGCGCGTCATGCTCGACCACCGACTGCATCATCTGGTTGAGCTTGGACGCCGTGCTGGAGCTGAACGCGGTGGACATCACTTCGGGCGTGGCTTCGGACAGCGTACTCAGGTCGCTGGCCCGCACGCGGTCCACCAGCGTCGGCCTCATGAGCTTGCCGTCGTTCGCGATGGCCGCGGCGACCATCGCGTTCTGCAATGGCGTGGACAGCACGTCGCCCTGGCCGATGGACGCCAGCGCCACCTTGTCGTCGGACAGCGTGTCGGGGAACTTGGCGGCGACGGACTTCATCGGGCGCCCGGACGACGAGGTGCCGTCGATGGTGATCGAGCTTCCGTAGCCGAGCTTCTTCGCCTGCTCGGCGATCTTGTCCTGGCCGAGTTTCACGCCGAGCTGGGCGAACGCGGTGTTGGACGAGTATGTCAGCGCGTCCTGCAGCGTGATCTTGCCGTCGATGCCGTTCGCCGCGGTGGTGGTGTTGGTCAGGTTCGTCGAGGTTCCGGGCAGCGTATAGCTCGCTCCGGCGGGAATCTGCGTATCGGTGTCGTAGTCGCCGGATTCCAGCGCCGTCGCGGCGACGATGGTCTTGAACGTGGATCCGGGCGGGTACAGCTGCGAGGTCGCACGGTTGATCATCGGGCTGTTGGCCTGCGCGGCGAGTTTCGAATAGTTCGCGGTGGCTTTCTTCGTGTCGTGCGTGGCGAGAGCGTTCGGATCGTAGCTGGGGGCGCTCGCCAGGGTCAGGATGCGGCCGGTCTTGACCTCGATGACCACTGCGGCGCCGTCGTTGCTGCCGAGTTGCTGGTAGGCGAGCTGCTGCAGCTTGGGATTGATGGACGTCTCGATGGACGCGCCCTTGTTCTCGACGCCGGTGAACAGCGATTTCAGCTGATCCCAGAACAGCGCGTCCGCCTTGCCGCTCAGCAGCTTGTTGCGGGATGATTCGATGCCGCGGTCGCCGCGCTGGGTGACCGAGAAGAAGCCGGTCACCGGGGCGTACACCGGCCCGTTCGTGTAGGAACGCTGGTATGAGAACACGTCGTTGACCGGGGTCGACTGCGCGAGGATCGTCCCGTCGGACGCGAGTATGGCGCCTCGGGGAGCGCCGTATTCCTGATACAGTGCCCTTGCGTTGCGCGGGTCGGAGCTCAGCGAGTTGGCGCGGATGGCGGTGATGATCGTGGTGGACATGCCGAGTACCACGAACAAGGCGATGACGGCGGTGAACAGCTGTCTGAGGTATTTGTTCATCGCGCACCTGCCTCGATGATTTCCGTGGTCTGGTTGTTCGCCGCCGCGTGGCGGGGTTCCGGTGGCCGCTCGGCCTGCGGTTCGCGTTCGGGTGCGGACTCCTTGTCAGTGCGTTCCTTCAGCTCGCGGTCACGCAGCACCGCCAGCGCCTCGTATTGGAACGTGTCGGACAGTGTGTCCGGCTCCGGGCGGTTCGCCGCGTTCGAGATGATCATCAGCAGCGCGGCGAGCAGGTAGTTCGCGATCAGCGATGAGCCGCCGGCGGCCATGTACGGCATGGTCATGCCGGTCAGCGGGATTACCAGCGTGATGCCGCCGACCACGGTGAATACCTGGAAGGCCATCGTGAACACCAGTCCGGAGGCCAGCAGCTTGCCGAACCCGTCCTTGATCTTCATGGCGGTGATGAACCCGGACGCGATGATCAGCAGGTACAGCACCAGAACGGCCATCAGACCGGTCAAGCCCAGCTCCTCGCCGACCGACGAATAGATGAAGTCGGAATTCGCGAACGTGGTCAGCCCCGGCTGCCCGTGACCCAGGCCGGTGCCGGTCATGCCGCCGGAGGCCATGCCGAAGATGCCCGTGACCAGCTGCCACGAGCCGCCTATGCGGTTGTACTGCTCGTCGCTGAACGGGTGCAGCCATGAGTCCACGCGCTGGCCGACGTGGCTGAACACGCTGGCCGCGGCGACCGCGCCTACGGCGAACGCGATGAAGCCGATGACGATCCAGCTTCTGCGCCCGGTGGCCGCGTACAGCATTGCGACGAACATCGCGAAGAACATCAGCGACGTGCCCAGATCGCGCTGCATGATGAGCACGCCCATCGAGATCAGCCACACCATGATGATCGGACCGAGGTCCTTGATGCGGGGCAGCTGGAGTCCCAGCACCTTCTTGCCTCCCACGGCGAGCTGGTCGCGGTGGTCGAACAGGTAGGCGGCGAAGAAGAACGCGAGGAACAGCTTGGCGAATTCGGCGGGCTGCAGCGAATATCCGCCGATGCGGATCCAGATCTTGGCGCCGTTGATGTTGCGCCCCAGACCGGGGATCATGGGCGACAGCAGCAGTATCAGGCCTATCACCATGTTCACGTACGAGTATTTGCGCAGCACACGATAGTCGCGCATGACCGCCACGAGGATGCCGCACAGCGTCAGGGCTATGCACAACCAGATCAGCTGCCTTGAGCCGACCGAGGAATTACCGGACTTGTCGATGCGCGCGATCATCACCACGCCGATCGCGGTCAGCATCAGCACGCATGGCAGAATCGCCTGGCTGGCGTACGGCTTGAACCGCAGCAGCAGTCCCCACAGCACGAGGAACAGCGCGCCGACCACGGCCAGCAGGCCGATGTAGTTGGCGGGGAAGTGGCCGTAGACGCGCAGGAACATCTGGTAGAAGGCGACGACGCTGATCAGCATGGCGAACAGCAGCAGCGACGCCTGGCGGAGACGTATGGGGATCATTGGGCGTCACCGCCGTCTGTGCCGGTGGACGATGCGTCCGTGCCGGTATCGCCCGCGGTGCCGGCCGCGGTGCCGCCGTCGGTCTGGCTGCTGCCGGCGCTTGAGTCGCCGTCCGTGCCGTTCGACCCGGATGAGTCGGATGAGTCGGACGTGCCGTTGCCCGCGTCGCCGGACGACTTGGACGTGTTGGAATTGTCGTTGAAGTTGCTTTTCTCCTGACGGATGACCTGCACGTGCTGGATGGCCTCGTCATAGCTGTTGAAGGTGATGCCGTCCTGCAGCTGGTCGCGCCACGCCTGCGGCAGCGAGTCGATGTCGATGTTCGTGCGCTTGACCTCGTGCGACAGCGCCAGGCCGAACACGTTGGTGTTCACGCCTTGGTACACGGCCACCACGCCGTCTGCGTTGCCGATGAAGTATTTCGTCTGGCTCCAGCGGTAGGCGCCGAAAGCGCCGCCCGTGGCAAGCGCGAGCGCGGCGATCACGATGAGGATTGCGATCAGACGATTGCGGCGGCCGCGCTTGCGCGTCTCCTTGCGCTGCGTCTGCCGCTCGTGATGGATGGCCTTGGCGACGTCGGGATCGTTGGGATCGTCGGTGACATGGCCGTCACGCTTCTGGATGACCGGTATCTCGCCGGTGTCGGGGTTGGCGCGTTCGCCGTTCTCCTCGCGCACGGCCGACGGCTGCGCGACGCGCGGCGACGGCTGCGAGGCGGGCTGGCTCTGTATCAGCGCGG
>ENA-OQOA01000429-OQOA01000429.1-human-gut-metagenome-genome-assembly--contig:-NODE-429-length-18939-cov-4.285190_pt1 | contig 18939 bp, 22 predicted proteins | sample MGYA00242633_ERZ504888 | MGnify/ENA primary metagenome ERZ504888 (study PRJEB26092, sample SAMD00036372) | human gut metagenome | host: Homo sapiens | study: EMG produced TPA metagenomics assembly of...
CATCATTTCGCGCATTGCTGCTTTTTGTGGTGAATCACTTTTTCTTCTTGCCATAATAAAAACCTCCAAACTGAGTAATGTTATCTTACATCAGTTTGAAGGTTTACACAAACTTTGGGACACTCCTTGACATGCTCCCACCACTTAAATCCCTGATTTTGAAGTGGGGGCTTCTTGCTCAATGGCTCTACTGAGCCAAGTATCTACAAGCTATCCTCGCGTGCCCCGCGATTCTTTTGCCCGGACACGGGCGTGTTTTTTATTATCCAATTGTCTGGATACCCACAGTTTATGCTGTCAACATCCTCTTTGCCTCTTCACGGATGTTGATCGCTGCATTACGATCTCTGTCCATCTCATTTCCACACTCACAGTGATACACTCTTTCGGATAATCTCAGCTCTTTCTTTATCCTTCCACATTTACAGCATTTTTACTGGAAGGAAAAAACCTGCTTCTTCCATTTCGATCTTTTCTGAAAACACTGCCATCCCCTGCATTGCATAATCTATTCCAAGTATCTTTGCAGTACTGTAATCTGGTTCAGCTGCTTGGTTTTCACAGCTGTATCCTTCATACAGCAGACTTGCAAAATATTTTCCGGATGGTTCCATACTGACAGTCACTGATCTCAAGCGAAGTCCTTCTGCTGGTTCCCTGTGTTTTTTCCTGATTTCCGGATATTCCTTTTTCAACAATCTGCTACTGGCACTTTTATAAGCATTGATAAATTTACTAAGTTCTGTTCTCGGCTGCGCACGGAATATTACATGCACATGATCAATATCATGATTCTATTATACCATAGATCGCGCTATCGAACAAGTGTTCCTTTTGTTTTTGCGCAATTCGTCTCCCGCCTGCAGAGGAAGGAGAATTCTTGCTATATTATGTTAAAATGATAAAATAATTCAAATTAATTAAACAGGATCTAAAATAGAATGTAAAATATTTTAGATCCTATTTCACTTTTAAGAAGATGATTTAAGATTCTCGAATAAACTAAAAAATGTGATAGAATCTGAAATAAAAGGAGAGATTTGTATGAAAACAAGACAACAAGCAATCACTTACGGTCTGACTTTCCCACACACATATGTGGAATCTCCATTCAAAGATCCCAATTGGGAATTAGTAAGGGTAAAAGGAAGTAAAAAGCCTTTTTATGGGTCTATGAAAAAGATGGTTATATCAATCTGAATATCAAAGTAGATCCAGAATGGAGAGAATTCTGGAGAGAAGCCTACGATGCCGTCATCCCAGGATATCATCAGAATAAAAAATATTGGAATACGATCATCTTAGACGGGACTATTCCAGAAAAAGACATCAAAAAAATGATCAAAGAAAGCTACGATATCATCACGGACAGTCCGACAAAAAGAATCTACGAAGCAGTCAAACAAATTCCAAAAGGGCATGTGGCAACCTATGGACAAGTAGCAGCCATGGCAGGAAATCCAAAGATGTCACGAGCAGTAGGAAATGCCTTGCATAAGAATCCAGATCCAGAGAATATACCATGTTTTCGAGTCGTCAATGCAAAGGGAGAACTAGCAGGGGCCTTTGCGTTTGGAGGAGAAGGAAAACAGGCGAAATTGTTAGAAGAAGATGGAGTTGTGGTTGTTGATGGGAAGGTTGATCTGGATGTGTATGGGATGTAGGGAAATATGATTTAAAAGAACTAGAATTTTTCCATCAAATCCATTGGAAACCACTACTCAAAATGTTAAAATAACCACAAAGGAAGTGATGCACAATGGAATATTACGGAACCTTGGGACCAACCTGTTGCGAACCAACGATTTTAAAGAAGATGTTTGATGCCGGAATGACAGGGATCCGGTTGAATTTATCACATAGTTCATTAGAAGGAAGCCATGCATGGATTTATCATTATTTTGAGGCAGCGAAGCAGACAAAAGGAGAGAAGAAGTTAATGATCGATCTGATCGGGCCAGAACTTAGAATTGGATATCTGGAAGGAGATATGGGCCTTTCAACAGGAGCACATGTGGTTATAGGACATGGTGGAATTTTAGTACCAGAAGAAATCATGCCGCATATCAGAAGAGATCAGGAAATTTTATTAGATGATGGGAAAATAAAACTGATCGCAGAACGGAAAATATCACCACGATCCTGGAGATGCCGCATTGTCTGTGGAGGAGTATTGACGGCACGTAAAAGCATAGCTTTGCCAGGATGTAATATCAACAATCCGACGTTAACGGAGGCTGATCTGAAGAATCTATCTTTGGCAAAACAATATCAAGTAACTGATGTTATGCTTCCATTTGTACGGAATAAAGAAGATCTGATCATACTAAGAGAAGCACTAAAACAAAACAACAGTGAAGATATTCGAATCTTTGCCAAAATAGAAAATATGACAGGAGTAGAGCATTTGGAAGAATTACTTCCATACTGTGATTATATTGTTATAGCAAGAGGAGACTTAGGAAATGTCATGCCATTATCCAAACTCCCAAAAGTGCAGGCATATATTGCAAAGGTATGCAAAGAACATAACAAAAATTTCATGGTAGTTACACAGATGCTAGACTCTATGATCCGAAACCCTTATCCAACAAGGGCTGAAGTAAATGATATTTATCATGCAGTTCATCAAGGAGCGAATGCATTGATGCTGACGGGGGAAACCGCTCACGGCAGATATCCGGTAGAAGCTATGAAGATGTTAGTAGAAACCGCAAATGGGAGTTTAGAAGAATTATGATGAATAAAAAATGGTGGCATAACAAAGTTGCATATCAAATTTACCCAAAGAGTTTTAAGGATACAAATGGTGATGGAATCGGCGACATTCCTGGAATTATCAGCAAGTTAGATTATTTAAAAGACCTAGGGGTTGATATTTTGTGGATATCTCCGATGTATCAGTCTCCGATGGTGGATAACGGTTATGATATTTCCGATTATTATGCGATCGATCCGATGTTTGGATCAATGGATGAGATGAAACAATTGATCAAGGAAGCAAAGAAAAGAAATATGTATATTCTGATGGATCTTGTTGTGAATCATTGTTCCAGTGAACATGAATGGTTCCAGAAGGCAATGGCAGATCCAGAAGGGGAATATGGATCATATTTTTATATCAAAGACGGGAAAGATGGGCAGCCACCGACCAACTGGAGATCTTATTTTGGAGGCAGTGTCTGGGAGAAGATCCCAGGGTATGACAATAAGTTTTATTTGCATTCTTTTGCAAAAGAACAACCAGATCTGAATTGGGAGAATGAGATTGTTCGTGAGAAGATTTATGAGATGATCTGTTGGTGGATGGACCAAGGACTTTCAGGCTTTCGGATTGATGCGATCATGAATATAAAGAAAGATCTGACATGGAGTGATCTGAAACCAGACGGTCCAGATGGACTCGCAGATGTATATAAGATCACAGGAAAAGTCGAAGGAATCGGAGATTTCTTGATGGAGATGAAGCATCGTTGCTTTGAACCATATGATGCACTGACCGTTGGGGAGCTATGTTTGTAAAAGAGATATTCTTCCACAATTTATCGGTGAAGATGGATATTTTTCTACGATTTTTGCATTTGAACCATGCCATGCCTATCGGAAAGGCAAAAATTATATGAACTATGACTGGCCACAGCCATTTGATGAATGGAGAGAGGAAACTTTTCATAATCAAGAGATTGTTGCCAAGGCAGGGTTTGAAGCGAATATCATTGAGAACCATGATCAGCCAAGAGGGGCAAGTCTGTTTATCCCAGAAGAAGATTATGGATTTTACAGCTTATCAGCACTTGCAACGATCATTTTCTGTGAGAGAGGTCTGCCTTTCCTATATCAGGGGCAAGAGATCGGGATGAGCAATCGTCAATGGAAATATGATGAATTTAATGATCTGGAAACAATCAATCAGTATCAGATCGCATTGAAGGCAGGAATGTCCAAAGAACAGGCATTGGAGATTGCAAGACATCACAGCAGAGACAATGCGAGAACACCAATGCAATGGAGTTCGGAAGAAAATGCAGGATTTTCAAAAGGAAAACCGTGGATGCCAGTTAATGAGAACTATAAAGTGGTGAATGTCGCAGAAGAAGAAAAAGAATATGGATCGATCCTGAATTTTTTACAAGCGATTGATCGCATTTTATAAATCAGAAGAATATAAATGAGATACTAACATATGGTGATTTCAGACCAATATATGAAAAAGAAGATCATATTTTTGCATATAGCAGGTCTTATGGATGTCGGAAACTGGTATTGATCTGTAACTTTAGTTCTAAGGAAAAAGATATTGAATTATCAGAAGACTATGAAAATGTTGTATTTGTGAATTATGAACAGATAACTGTCATTGGAAATACGTTAAAAATGAAACCGTATGAATGTGTTATTTATGAGATGTAGATCAAAAAAGAATCCTGAACGATCAGGATTCTTTTTTATCTTTAGTAAAAATCTGGACAGTGGAGCGTGCCAAGTGAAAAATTTAAAAAGAGAAAAATTGAGTGATTTTTTAGGGCTGACAGATATTTTTTCTGTCAAAAATGTAGTAACAAACTAAAAAACGCCGCACGTCCAGACAAGATTGCCCAGACGGCCGGCGATTAATGATCATACTCCCATGTGGTTGATTCCACGTGCTCCGTCAGTCATATGACCTCATGGATATTAGGTTACTATAACTGGTCAGATTCGTCAACCCTGAATTTTAAGAAAATGTTATTGATATTGTATAAATTTTCAGACAATTAGAAAGAGGTTGTGTATAAAAGAAAAAAACAGGACATCCTCTGAATATGAGTAGAAAAAACATGATCAAAGGGATTCTGTTTCTGGCCATAGCATGTATGATTTTTGTGGCAGGACAAAGAAAATCCAATAACATAATACAGCAAAATCTGAAAAGCAATCTGATTCGATTTCATGTGAGAGCTAATAGTAACAGCAGGATGGATCAGACATATAAATTGAAAGTAAGAGATGCCGTGATCGATCAGATCAGTCCAGAATTGAGTGAAGCAAAAACGAAGGAAGAAGCATTTAAAAATCTTAAAAAATGCAAAAAAAACAGAATAAAAAATACAGCACAGGAAATATTAAAGAAAGAGGGAGTGAAACAAAAGGTAAACGTACATTTTGTACAAGAAAAATTTCCAGAGAAAAACTATGGCCAATATACATTTCCAGAAGGTATTTACGATGCAGTAAGAATCGATCTGGGGGCAGCAAAAGGGCACAACTGGTGGTGTGTCATGTTCCCAGATCTATGCGTAACAAAAGATGACAAGGTAAGGATCAACAATACAGCAAGAAAAAAGATGGAGAACTTTTAGGAAAAAACGATCAGAAAATAACAAAAGATAAATATCTTGGATGGTTGTTTAAAGTATAAGAAGAACGGAGCTGATACAGATCGTATCAGCTCCATTTTAAGTTCTGGAATTTATTCTAATGGTTTCTTTGCAGAGATAAGAAGTAAACGTTTCTTTTTATATACACGGAATTTGGTAAGCCCTGCATTTTTAAAATATTCTAAAGTCTCATAAGTAGAATGTCTGCGATCATCACCAGAAGTCAGATAGGAAGGAATATTAGAAACAATTCGCAATGCCTCAGGAAGGGCAGATTCTCCAATATAAAGTCTTCCGCCGGGAACTAAGACACGAAATGCTTCATTAACAAACTTCTGTGGATCTTTAAATGTGTGGAAATCGTCACATACAGTGATCACACGAAAGCTGTTATCATCAAAAGAAAGAAAATCACTGTAACCTGTCTCAAAATGAAGTTCTGGCCAAGTTTGCTTTGCGATAAGAATCTTATCCTCAGATTCATCGATACCATATCCTTCAACATCCTTCCAGCGTGTCAGTTCATGTAAAAAGGTACCATCACCGCAACCGACATCTAATATATTATCTGTATCTCTGACGCATATTTTCTTGATCATTTCATCCCGTAAAGCATCTCTCATAAGAAACTCCTTTCGTATGCCTTGTGGTTTGTATGCCGTCTCTTTATTAACTTTCATTATACCAGATTCTGGTATACATGGAAAGAAGAGCACTAATTTTTGATTATAACATAGAAGAAAAATTTGTCAAATAATCTTATGGATGTATTCGGTTAACATGAAAACAGGATATGTGTTATACTTATTTACAGTGAATACGAAAAAAGGAAAAAGAAATTTATGAAGAATAAAAAGCACATAGTAACTGGTATTCTGGCTCATGTAGATGCCGGGAAGACAACACTATCAGAGGCAATTTTATATACTGCAGGGAATTTGAGAAAAATCGGACGTGTGGATAATGGAGATGCATTTTTAGATACTTATGAACTAGAACGGTCCAGAGGAATTACCATTTTTTCCAAGCAGGCAGAGGTTTCAATGAATGAGATGGATCTTACTTTGCTTGACACACCAGGACATGTGGATTTTTCTGCGGAGATGGAGAGAGCCCTGCAAGTGCTTGATTATGCGGTTCTTGTGATCAGCGGAGCAGATGGTGTGCAGGGCCATACTTTGACATTATGGAGTCTGCTTGAGAGATATAAGATCCCAACATTTTTATTTATTAACAAGATGGATCAGGACGGAACACAAAAAGATCAATTATTGAAAGAATTACAGGAACGTTTAAGCAGCGGATGTATTGATTTTGGAGAAAAGGGCAGTGATGAGTTTTATGAGATGATCGCTATGGAAGATGAGGCGTTACTGGATCATTATCTGGAATCAGGTGAGATCACGGAATCCAAGATTCGGGAAATGATCGCAGAACGTAAGATTTTCCCATGCTTTTTTGGATCAGCGTTAAAACTTCAAGGAGTCAATGAATTTCTGAGTGATTTTGCATTTTATACAAAAGAAAGAGAATATCCAGAGGAATTTGGTGCACGTATATTTAAGATCACAAGAGATGAAAATGGAAATCGTCTGACACATTTGAAAGTAACAGGTGGAAATTTAAAGGTAAAAACAGTTATTATAGAAAGTGATGAAAAGATCAATCAGATCCGTATCTATTCGGGAGAAAAGTATGAGACAGTAAATGAACTGCAGGCAGGAAGAATCTGTGCGGTTACAGGACTTTCAGATACGATCCCTGGGCAGTGTCTGGGAGCAGAGCAGGGCGGATATGAACCTGTGTTAGAGCCAGTACTTACTTATCAGATGATATTGCCAGAAGAGACAAGTGCAAGCGTGATACTTCCAAAACTTCGGCAGCTGGAAGAAGAAGAACCAGAACTTCACATCATCTGGAATGAAGAATTACAAGAGATTCAGGTGCAGATCATGGGAGAGGTTCAATTGGAGATCCTAAAGAGTCTGATCAAAGAACGCTTTGATGTAGATGTGGAATTTGGACAGGGCAATATTGTATACAAAGAGACGATAGCAGATGTTGTAGAAGGTGTTGGGCATTTTGAACCGTTAAGACATTATGCAGAAGTACATTTGTTGATGGAACCGCTGGAGAGGGGAAGTGGAGTTGTTATCGACACACAGTGCAGCGAAGATGTATTGGATAAGAATTGGCAGAGACTGATCATAACACATTTATTAGAAAGAGATCATAGAGGGGTTTTAACAGGAGCACCGATCACAGATATCAAGATCACGCTGGCAGCAGGACGGGCACATCAGAAGCATACAGAAGGTGGAGACTTCCGTCAGGCGACATACCGTGCAGTAAGACAGGGGCTTCGTATGGCACAGAGTGTTTTATTAGAGCCATATTATAAGTTCCGGCTGGAAGTTCCACAGCAGATGATCGGAAGAGCTATGACAGATATTGAAAAGATGCAAGGTACGTTTGATACACCAGATACTACAGGAGAGATGTCAGTGCTTCAAGGAATAGCACCAGTTTCTACGATGCAAGGATACCAAAAAGAAGTATTAGCATATTCCAAAGGTATGGGAAGATTATTTACAACCTTAAATGGATATGATATCTGCCATAATGAAGAAGAAATTATAGAAGCCAGTGGATATGATCCAGATAGAGATCTTGAAAATCCATGTGAATCTGTTTTCTGTTCCCATGGAGCCGGGTATAATGTCGCATGGAATGAGGTACCAGAACATATGCATTTAGAGAGCGTTCTTGCGAAAGAAATCGAGGAAGAGGAATTTGATGAACTGACACAGCGAAGGGCTTATATTGAAGAAGAATCAATTGATACAGAGGAAATCGATCGGATTCTTGAACAAACATTTTATGCAAACCAGCATAATAAAAGTAAATGGAAGAAGAAGAAAACAGCAAGACTTGTGCAGGATTATCATACATCTGCAGAAAAATCATCGGTAAAAAGAGATATGTCTAAGAAATACCTGCTGGTTGATGGATATAATATCATTTACGCATGGGATGATCTGAAGGAATTATTAGATACGAATGTAGATGCAGCCAGAGGAAAATTACTTGATGAGATGAGTAATTATCAGGGAATGAAGGGCATGGAGCTGATCGTTGTGTTTGATGCATATCGTGTGAAAGGACATGAAACAGAGATCACAGATTACATGAATATTCATGTAGTCTACACAAAAGAAGCAGAAACAGCAGATCAGTATATTGAAAAATTTGCCCATACCCATGGACGAAAATACGATGTAACAGTTGCAACATCCGATGGATTGGAACAGATCATTATCCGCGGACAAGGCTGCCGTCTGCTTTCTGCAAGAGAATTAAAGAGAGACTATGAAGAAGCAAAAGCACAGATCAGAACAGAATATCTGGAGAATCAGAAAAATGAGAAAACTTATATGATGGATGGAATATCCTTGGAGAAAGAACAGCCAGAGAAGGAAAACTGATCATACAAAAATGGAGGCGGTAACATGGGGAAGATTTATCTGGAAGGTGCAGATAATACGAGAGACCTTGGCGGATTAAAAACGACAGAAGGTGCAGTGATCAAAGATAAACAGCTGATCCGCAGCAACCGTTTATCAAGGATTACGCAGAAAGATAAGATTTTACTGGAAACAGAATATCATTTACAGAAAATTCTGGATTTAAGAACACCAATGGAAGTAGAACAAGAGCCAGATCTGGAAGTGGCGGGAGCTGTTTATGAGAATATTCCGTTTTTTTGGAAAGCATGGTGGGAGTCAGCCGGGAGCAGGAAACAAGAAAACAGATGTTACATATGGAAGAATTTCCAGAGATGTCAGATATTTATAAGATGATGATCAAAGAAGAATTTTGCAGAAAGCAGATCTCACAAGCAGTCAGAGAGATTATGAATACAAAAAATGGTGCGGTTTTATGGCATTGTACAGAAGGAAAAGACCGTTGTGGATTGTTATCAGCAACCATTTTATTTTTGCTTGATGTGTCTGAAGATGACGTGATGGAGGATTATCTAAGGACCAATAAAGCTGCGATCACAAGAGTAGAAAAATTAAAAAAGAAACTTCATTTAGCAGGATTGCATCGCGAAAAAATCGAAAAAATAGAGGGCTATTTTGTGGCAAAAGAAGAATTTTTAAATGCAGCACTTAAAACCATGAAAGAAGAATATGGTTCTATTAATCAGTTTATGATCAAGGGATTAAATATTTCCATGCAGCAAAAAGAGGATTTTAAACAAAAAGTACTGGAGTAGACAATGGAAGAGAAGAAGAGAACAATTGTCATGTTGGGATTCCCTGACCGACTATTTCCCAATGGAAAAATTAAAAGATATAGATGCGCAGTTCATTAACAGCGGAGTTGCAGGGGATACGATCGCAGAGATGGGTGCAAGACTGGCTTATGACGTATTTCCATATAAACCAGATATCATTATCATGCAAGGTGGTGCAAATGATTTCCTGATGTCATTGTATCCAGGAGCAAGAGTGTTAGCAGAACGATTGATCAGACTTGCACGAAGGATTCGGCAGCAATTGCCAGATACAAAGATTTATATTGAATCTATGTATCCGGCATATACCAAAAGGATTGGATTGATGCCGTCCTGGGCAGAAGGAAAATCCAATAAAGAGATTCAAAAGATTAATACAGAAATACAAAGATTGTGTAAAGAAGATAACTTTGAATATGTTGATGTATTTGATAAATTGATCGGAGAAGATGGGCAGTTGTCAAGAGAGTATACCGTGGACGGAATACATTTGCAGGAAAATGCCTATGATGTTGTAGCTGCGATCATTTATCATTTGATGGAAGGTTGATCATTAACCTTCCAAATTACAATTTCAATACATCCAGATCTTCAGGTATATAAAGTGTTCCAGTATAATACTGCTTGCCTTCCTTCATATATTTTTCTTGACGATGCAGCATATTTTTATCTTCTGTATGCCATAGAACCAGATTTGGAATCTTTAGATGTTCTGCTAATTCACAGGCATCTTTTACCGTACTATGGTGTTTTTCATAAGGTTTAAAAATATCCCTCTCACCATACACACAAAATGCTTCATGAAGCAGCCAGTCAGAATCTTTCACAAAATCATAAAGAGATTCACGATAAGGTTCATCTCCAGGAAAGGATACCCTTAATCCATTTTCCATAACCGATGTGAAACCAAACTGTTTTTCTTTTGTAGAGCCGATATCAAAGAATGTAAAAGAATCTCCAAGAATCTGAATCGTATCTCCATGTGCAATGACATGAAATACAATACGTTCATCAAAATGCTTATAAAATTTCTTACCAACGGTAAGTTTTGTCAGCGTTTTGATCGTATGAACCAGTTCTTCATGACAGTAGATCGTCAGAGTACCATCATAAGTTCCCTTGTTCATAGAAGTAGCGATCATACGGATCATCCAGACCATTCCTAAAATATGATCATTATGAGCATGTGTCACAAAAATATTATGAATGCTTTCAAGAGGGATTCCAGCTTTGTCAAGCTGAGATAGAATTCCATTTCCGCCGCCGGCATCGACAAGGAAGTATTCTTCACCTTTTTGCATGGCATAACAAGTATTATAGCAATGAATTGCCTGTGCATTTCCAGTTCCTAAAACGATCAGTCGTTCCATAAAAATCTCCTTTATATATCATCATAAGTGTATAAAATCATCGTATCTTTCTGCATTATATTACATTTTTATGAAGATGGGAAATTCCTTTTTACGATTCTTGATATTTCCTGTCAGTCAGCTATAATAAGGATAGTGTATACATGGAGAAAGGCGAAGGAAAAGACGATGCTTAAGATACAATACAGAGATGCAAAAGATGGAGGAATCGAAGTTCTTCGTTGTTTCAGCAAAGAAGATCAAGTAGAGATTCCTTCGGAAATTGAAGGAAAAAGAGTTACGAAGATTGGTGATTATGCATTTTCTGCGCATAAACGAAAAGAAGACGAAGCAAAAGAGATTATGATCGGCGAAGACTTTTTGGGCAGTGAAGATGAACCGATGTTTTGTGGGGAGGCAGTAAAAGAAGTTTATCTGCCACCGGATACTGTGGAAATAGGGAAATATGCATTTTATGGATGTGTAAATCTGACAACACTTGGGTTTTCAGATTCTCTTTTAAGAACAGGAGCAGGAATTTTTACAGGATGCAAATTGCAAAAGATCTACTATGATGTTTATGAGGATAAAAAAAGTGCTTTAAGAGACGTTGTAAGAGATACTCGTTTTCCATTGCAGGTAAATATCCGTTATAAAGAAGAAGAAAAACAAAGTCGTTTATTTTATCCAGAGTATTATGAAGAGGCTGTGGAAAATACACCAGCAAGAATTGTGGAGACACATTTTCATGGAACAGGATATCAATATCGCCAAAGTTTTTTGCGAGGAGAGATCGACTATCGTAAATATGATGATATTTTTCCAGTGGCAGCAGTTCAGGAAGATCTGGATATTGTATGGGAGATATTAGCTGGGCGTATGTTAATGCCATACGGGGTATCAGATTTTGCATGGATGCAATACGAGGGTTATGTAAAGCAGAACCAATGTGAGATGATGAATTATTTAAAAGAAGAAGATCAGATGCCATTTATCAATTTGATGGCTGAGAAGAATTATTTCAGTAAAGAAGGAATCGAAGCAGCGATCGACTGGGCATCCAGAAAGCAGAAAACAGAACTTTTAAGTATTTTGATGAACGAACAGCATAAGAGATTTCCAAAGAAAAAGAAAACATTTGAATTATAGATAAGATAAAGGGAAATGAATAATGGAAGAAAATATCAATGAGCGTCTCAGCGAACTTGGAACAAAGATTCTTGCGACGACAAGAAATGAATTATATATCCATATGCGTTTTTTAGATGTGGCATTAAGCAGTTTTGCTTATGTGATCGATCCTTCTGTAAATGGTGTTGGAACGGATGGAATGTGTATGTTTTATCATCCAGGGGCTTTAGGAGGCATGTACAGGCAAAACAGAGTCCGGATGAATCGTGCATATCTTCATATGGTGCTTCACTGCATTTTACATCATGTGACAAGAAGAAAAGGAAGAGATAAGACTCTATGGAATATTTCTTGTGATATCGCAGTCGAATCAATTATTGATCACTGGCATTTAAAATGTATCCATATGGTGCAAACAAGGCTGCGTAAAGACATTTACGGGCAGCTTGAGAGGAACCTCAAAGTATTGACAGCCGAGGGGATTTATCGACAGTTGGTTTCTTTTGGATTAGAAGAGAAGAAAATAAAAGAACTGCAGATGGAATTTCGGGTAGATGACCACCAGTATTGGCCCGAAGATCCCAAACAAGATCTTCATCAGGAAGTAGAAAATAAATGGAAGAATATCAGTGAAAAAACGGAACAGATATGGAGACATTTTCCAGTGAAGAGTCACAACAAGCAGGGGATCTGATCGGACAGGTACAGGTAGAAAACAGAGACCGTTATGATTATCGTGAATTTTTAAGAAAATTTTCGGTTTAAGAGAAGAAGTCAGTGTGGATCCAGATTCGTTTGACTATATATTTTACAGTTATGGGCTTTCTATGTATGGAAATATGCCATTGATCGAGCCGCAGGAGTGGAAGGAAGTAAAGAAAGTTGAAGACTTTGCCATCGTGATCGATACATCAATGTCATGTTCTGGTGATCTGGTAAAGAAATTTCTGGAAGAAACATATGGTGTGTTAACGGAAGCAGAGAGCTTTTTTCATAAGGTAAATATTCATATCATTCAGTGTGATGAGATGGTACAAAACGACCAGAAGATCACAGACGAAAAAGAATTAAAAGAATATATGGAACATTTGGAACTGATCGGAGAAGGTGGGACAGATTTCGCCCAGCATTTGAATATGTGAATCATCTGATCGAACAGGTGAATTTTAATTCATCTGAAGGGATTGATCTATTTCACAGATGGAAAAGGAACCTATCCAAAGAAGAAACCACCATATCAGACAGCATTTATTTTTATGCAGGAAGAATACGAAGATGTGGATGTACCGCCATGGGCAGTTAAATTGATCGTCGATGCCGAAGATCTTGATGAAGGAGAAGAAGAACATGAATATTAAAAGAGCAAAACAGGAAATCAAAGATTCCATTGAAGCTTATCTTACAAAGGATAATTATGGAGAATATAAAATACCATCCATCAGACAGCGTCCGATCCTTTTGATGGGCCCTCCAGGAATTGGAAAAACACAGATCATGGAACAGATCGCAAGAGAATGTGAGATTGGATTGGTAGCTTATACGATCACGCACCACACAAGACAGAGTGCGATTGGTTTGCCATTTATCAGAGAAAAAGAATATAGTGGACAAACATATTCTGTTACGGAATATACGATGAGTGAGATCATTGCATCTGTTTATGAAAAGATTGAACAGACTGGAAATAAAGAAGGTATTTTATTTATTGATGAGATCAACTGTGTATCTGAGACATTGGCACCAACAATGCTTCAGTTTTTGCAGTGTAAGATGTTCGGAAATCAGAAAGTACCAGATGGCTGGATCATCGTAGCGGCAGGAAATCCACCAGAATACAATAAATCTGTCAGAGATTTTGACGTAGTTACCTTGGACCGTATGAAGAAAATTGATGTGGAAGCAGACTATGAAGTGTGGAAAGAATACGCATATCAGGCAGGAATCCATCCAGCAATCCTTGCATATCTTGAAATCCGTAAAGAATATTTCTATCGTATGGAAACAACAGTTGATGGAAAGGCGTTTGTTACAGCCAGAGGATGGGAAGATCTGTCTCAGTTATTAAAAGTTTACGAAGAACTTGGAAAAGATATTGACAGAGAAGTGGTATTTCAGTACTTACAGCACCTGAAGATCGCCAAAGACTTTGCCAACTATTATGAATTATATAAGAAATACAAAGAAGACTATGGAATTGAGCGTATTTTAAAAGGACAATGGAATCAGGAAACGATCGGCAGATTAAAATTCGCAGCATTTGATGAGAAATTAAGTGTTGTCGGATTGTTAAATGGAAAATTATCCGAAATGTTTGCTGAATCTTATCGACAGGATGCTTATGTTACGGAATTATTTGGCTGGCTGAAACAACTTAAAACAGGCAAGACATTAAGTCAGGTAGTCAAAGAAATCCATGAGGACTTCGACGAAAAGAAAAAGACAGAGAAACTTGGAAAAGCACAGGAACATATGTTGCTTGATGTGATCAAGACTCTGGAGTCATACGAACAGATCAGCAAAGCTGAACATTTAGAAGCAGAAGCAGAATTTGAACGTGTGAGAGAAGAATTCAAGAAAGAACCAGCAAAATTAGAACAGCAGATAGAGAATACAACCAAAGCACTAGACAATGCATTTGATTTCATGGAAGAAGCCTTTGGACAAAGTCAGGAAATGGTTGTATTTGTGACAGAACTGAATGTTAATTATTACAGTGTCTGGTTTATCAAGGAAAATGGATGTGATAAGTACTACCAGTATAATAGAGGGCTGTTGTTTGATGAACAGCAAGCGGAGATAATGGCAGAGATGGATGAACTGGAGAGAAAATTTTAACATAAAAAGATCAATCACAGTTATCCATTCTTCTAAGTTCAGGCAGCACAGTACAAAGCATTGTAACGAAGCAAAGGCCTCCACCGATCACATTAGAAACAGGTTCCGCAAGGAATACCCCGGAAGTTCCCATATGCAATACATAAGGCATAAAATAAGTTAATGGAATAACAATAAATACCTTACGAAGCAATGAGAAAAAGATCGCATGTTTCTTTTTGTTTAGAGATTTAAATACTGTCTGTCCAATATACTGTAGATCCATAAAGATAAAAGCAGCAAAATACTGATTCAATGCAGGAATGGAATCTTTTACAAGTGAAGGATCAGAACTGAATACACGGATCAATGCACCAGGAGCAAAAATGATAATACTCCACATAACGGCTGTATAGCATAGGATCATAGCAGACATAACGATCATAGCCTTTCTTACACGAGCTGGACGTCTGGCACCATAGTTATAACTTAAGATCGGGGAGCCGCCTTCATTCATGGCATAAATAGGGGTTTCCACAAGTTGTCGTACACTTGATACGATCGTCATGACAGAGATATAAATATCTCCGCCAGTTACAGAAAGTACATTGTTGCAAACAATACTTACCAGACTGTTAGTTAACTGCATTATAAATCCGGCAGTTCCAAGGCTGATGATATTTTTGGCATATCCTAAACTCTCTGACAGCTCATTTTTATGAAGAAAACGTACCTTTAATTCTGCTTTTTTGTAAGGAAATATAATACAAAAGAAGCAGAAAGGCATTGTGAGATCACAGTTGCGATCGCAGCACCCCGAACGCCAAACCCCAATACAAAAATAAAGAATGGGTCAAGCAGTAAGTTGGCAATGGCACCGATCGCAACAGAAAACATTCCGATGGTTGAATATCCTTGTGCATTAATAAATGGATTCATTCCAATGGCGATCATAGATGGCAGTGTACCGATCAGATAGATCATCATATATGGAAAAGCATAAACGAGAGCATCCTTGGAAGCCCCGAATAATATCAAAAGCGGGCGTGCAAATAAAAGCCCAATGAGCATCAATACGACAGCACTAAAACAAACCATAGTAAATGATGTATTCATGATATGGACAGCCTGTTTATTTTTCTTTTGCCCGCGGCTGATCGAAAATAAAGGAGCTCCGCCACTTCCAAATAAGTTAGCAAATGCAGTAATGATCACAACCAGCGGAAAGCATAGTCCAACAGCACCAAGTGCAGCTGTTCCGATATGTGGGATTCGTGCGATGTAAATACGGTCAACAATGTTATATAATAAGTTTAAGATCTGAGCAACAAGCATAGGAAGTGCAGCTGCAAAGATATTCTGGGTTACAGACCCATTTTCAAAATCAATTCGTTTCATTTTTAAAATCATCTCTTTCCAGTTTCATTATATTTTTATTTATCATGGTAGCATCCCATTTATTTTATTATAATATAAATTAGGAGAAAAGATAAAGCGAATATGTTATGATAAAAACAACATACAAATATATAGCAAAGAAAGGGCAGGTGAAATATGAATCAGACGATCAGCATCGGAAAACAAGATTTTGTCTCATTACGAGAAAATCATTATTTTTATATTGATAAAACAGATTTCATCCGACAATGGTGGGAAAATGCAGATGATATCACATTGATCACACGCCCGAGAAGATTCGGTAAAACACTGAATATGAATATGTTAAACTGCTTCTTTTCCAGACAATATGAGAAGCGAGGAGATTTATTTAAAAGGCCTTTCCATCTGGACAGATCAGAGATATCAAAAGGTTACAAGGAAGTTATCCAGTGATTTTTATCAGTTTTTGCAGACGTAAAACAAAATAATTATAAGGATGCAATTCAGAAAATAAAGAATATTATTGTAGATGTATACAGACAGCACCGATATCTCAACAATGAAGAGTGCTTTACCGAAAATGAAAAACAGCAGATGATGGCGATCACAGAAAAGATGGATGATGTAACGGCTCAAGATGCATTAAAGAATCTTTCCAGTTATTTAAATCTTTTATACGGCAAGAAAGTATTGATTTTTCTCGATGAATATGACACCCCAATGCAGGAAGCTTACATCAATGGATACTGGGATGAATTTACCGGATTTATGAGAGGTTTATTTAATGCAACATTTAAAACCAATCCATATCTTGAACGAGCCGTCATGACAGGAATTACAAGGGTATCAAAAGAATCTGTATTTTCAGACTTAAATAATCTGACAGTGATCACGACAACATCCGATCAATATGCAGATTGTTTTGGATTTACAGAAGAAGAGGTATTTAAAAGCTTAGACCAATTTGGAATGTCAGACAAGAAACAGATCGTAAAACAATGGTATGATGGGTTCTCATTTGGACCATTCAAAGATATTTACAATCCATGGTCTATCACAAATTACCTAAAAGAGAAAAAACTGCGCCCATACTGGGCATCCACAAGTTCTAACGGATTGATCAGTAAATTACTGCAAAGTGCATCAGCAAATATGAAAACTCAATTAGAAGAATTATTAAATGGAAAACAGATTATAGTAAATTTTGATGAACAGATCATATTTGGACAATTAGAGCAAGATGAAAATGCTGTTTGGAGTTTACTTGTAGCAAGTGGGTATTTGAAAGTAGAAGAAATTGAATACAAAGGAATGACATTAGAACCATGGTATCATCTGGCTATCACCAATCTTGAAACGATCAGCATGTTTTCTAATATGTTCAAAGGTTGGTTTGCAACGGCATCAGCAAACTATAATGAATTCATTAAAGCAATGCTGGGTGGTAATGTAAAAGCAATGAATCTTTACATGAATGACATTGCACTTGCGACATTCAGTAGTTTTGATGTTGGAAAACATTTCTCGCAAAGAAGCCAGCCCGAACGATTTTACCATGGATTTGTACTGGGACTTTTAGTGGAAGTTAGAGATCTATATGAAATCCGCTCAAACAGAGAAAGTGGATATGGAAGATACGATGTTATGCTCATTCCAAAAACAAAAGAAAACGACGGAATTATCTTAGAATTCAAAGTAAAAGAATCCGAAGAAAAGACGTTAGAAGAAACAGTACAGACGGCATTGGCACAGATAGAAGCTAAGAAATATGACACGGAACTTTTACAGTTAGGAGTAAGCAAAGAACATATCAGACATTATGGATTTGCATTTGAAGGGAAGAAAGTGCTGATAGGATAGAAGTAAGTGATAGAATACGGAAAGAGGTGAGAAATAAAATGGGTCATTATCTAAATCCAGGGACAGGATTATTTGAGATGTCTCTTCGGTCAGAAATTTATATTGATAAAAGCAGACTGATTGAGCAAACAAATCGATATATAAAAACACAACAAAGATATTTATGTGTCAGCCGGCCAAGAAGATTTGGAAAATCAATGGCATTAGATATGTTAGCGGCATATTATGACAGAATGGAAGACACACAAAAATATATTTGATAAGTTGGAGATCTGTCAATCACAATCATACGATCAACATTTAAATCAATACGACGTTCTCAGAATCAATATGCAGGAATTTCTAAGTGCATCAAGCAATGTAGACGAGATGTTAAAATTACTTCAGGCAAGACTGATTAAAGAATTGAAAGAAAGATATACAGAGATTGTAGAAGGAGATAATCTTGTATTTGCAATGCAAGATATTTATGCAAAAACAAAATGCCCATTTGTAATTCTCATTGATGAATGGGATTGTTTGTTTCGGGAATATCAGCAGGATCAGGAGGCACAGAAACGATATTTGGATTTTTTGCGTTTATGGTTGAAAGATAAAGAATATGTAGCACTGGCATATATGACAGGAATTTTTGCCAATTAAGAAATACGGATCACATTCTGCATTAAATATGTTTATAGAATACTCTATGACAGATCCCGGAAGTCTGGCAGAATTTTTTTGGATTTTACAGAAGAAGAGGTAGCTT
>ENA-OQOA01000430-OQOA01000430.1-human-gut-metagenome-genome-assembly--contig:-NODE-430-length-18927-cov-2.622128_pt1 | contig 18927 bp, 19 predicted proteins | sample MGYA00242633_ERZ504888 | MGnify/ENA primary metagenome ERZ504888 (study PRJEB26092, sample SAMD00036372) | human gut metagenome | host: Homo sapiens | study: EMG produced TPA metagenomics assembly of...
TTTGGGGGACTGTTGGGATTGCTTGTCTTAAACCGGATATGGCCCTTGAACCCTGCCTTCGGCATCACTATGCCAAGCGGCTATTGCGGCGGGCACGGTACAGCAGCAGCCATCGGACAGGCTTTCAGCCAGTTCGGATATGACGAAATTCTAACTTTGGCCATGACTGCCGCCACCTTCGGTATCGTAGCAGCAGTCATTATCGGATTGATCATTATAAAATGGGGGACAAAGAAAGGGCACACCTCCTTCCTCGCCAATTACGATGACCTTCCTCACGAATTACAGACAGGTCTGTTGCCCGGTGACAAACGGGAAAGTATGGGTGAAAGTTCCTGCTCTTCCATCTCCATTGACTCACTGACCTTCAATCTTATCATTGTAACAGTGATAGCATTAGGCGGATACTGTATCAGCAAAACAGTATCCCATTTTATGCCGGGGTTTGAATTGCCGGTATTCAGTTGTGCATTTGTGGTGGGTATGTTCATCAAAAAGATATTCGACAAAACAAAGACCAGTGATTATCTCTGCCCGCAAACCATAGGACACATCAGCGGAACTTTTACCGATTTTCTGGTAGCTTTTGGAATTGCTTCCATTAAAAATATCTGTTGTAATAGAGTACATCATACCCTTATTAATTCTGTTAGTCTCAGGATTAATTGCAACCCTGATTTATGTTCTGGTCATGGCTCGCAAATTAATGAAAGACTGTTGGTTCGAGAAAGCTATCTTCACATGGGGATGGGTTTACAGGAACTATGGCTATGGGCATCGCATTGCTCCGCGTTGCAGACCCCAAAATGCGCAGCCGATGCCTGGATAACTATGCACTGGCTTACTTGTTCATCGCCCCGGTAGAGATTTCCCTGATAACTTTCGCTCCGGTAGCTTTCTTGAACGGTTACGGGCTGATGTTTACAGGAATCTGCCTAGCGGCAGGACTTGCCGTGCTGGCAACCGCTTATATCAAAGGCTGGTCTATCAAGAAACAATAAATGACACAGGAATAACAAAACAGAAAAAAGTAAGTTAACTTACTTGACCAAACAACATAGGTTCGTCAGCCAACGAACTATCTTACTTAGCCATTGAAGCCAACTTACTTTTTTATATCAAAACTCATGAGCCTATACCAGGCAAACGTACGCAAAAGTCCTTGTCATACAATCTCCGCAAACTCCTCAATATGATTGTCCACATATTCTGCAATCCGGGCAGTTACCAACTCTTCCATATCCATGAACTGCTCTTCCAACTCATCAAAGGCCTCGTATTGCTCATACATTGCCATAAATTCCTCATCATCCCTGTCCTTTTCCAAATCAGCACGGTTCTCATCATATATTTTCTTCGCGCTATAAATCAATTTGGCAAATTCTTTCGCTCCAAACTGCCGCATTGCTTTTGCAAAAGGATTATCAAAGATATAAGGTCCAAAACCATTCTGTATCAATTGCACAAAACCACCTTCATTTATTTCTTCACGCAAGAAATGATACCCCAACAATGAATGCTGGTAACCATTGAGCAAAGGCATTGTTTCCGCATTGACAACACCCCCTGTCACCTCTAGGTATTTATCTATAAACACCTTCAAAAAACCATCCATACCCTCTTCCGCACCTCGGCGCAAAGCTTCGTCTGTAATTGCTATTTTATTTGCTTCCATTCCTATCATTGTAATATAGGTACAAAGATAGAGGTTTCATCGGAAAGAAAAAACATTTTGGTAACTCTAGTTTGCAAAATGCTGTCCTACAATAAATTTATTTTATTTAAAGATAAAAAGTGACGGGCAACAAGTTGCAGAAAAGAATAAAACGACTAACTTTGTGGGCGAAAAGAATAACCAATCTTTTCACGTGGTTTACGAATATTTATTTTATTACCAAAAACGTAAAGAATATGACTTATTCACACGAAGTAGAACACATGTGTGTTGTGAAAAAAGGTCCTAATCACGGACCAGCTCCTATTCCTGAAGAAGGAAAGTGGGTAAAATCAAAAGAAATTAAAGACATCTCTGGTTTGACACACGGTATTGGCTGGTGTGCTCCTCAGCAGGGTGCTTGTAAACTAACCCTTAACGTAAAAGAAGGCATCATCCAGGAAGCATTGGTAGAAACTATCGGTTGCTCCGGTATGACTCACTCAGCCGCTATGGCTGCTGAAATTCTTCCGGGTAAGACTGTATTGGAAGCATTAAACACTGACTTGGTTTGTGATGCTATCAACACAGCAATGCGCGAACTATTCCTTCAAATCGTTTACGGACGTACTCAGTCAGCCTTCTCAGAAGGCGGTCTGATTATCGGTGCCGGTTTGGAAGACTTGGGTAAAGGTCTTCGCAGCCAGGTAGGTACTTTGTATGGTACTTTGGCTAAAGGTCCCCGTTACCTTGAAATGGCTGAAGGTTACATCAAAAACGTATTCCTGGATAAGAACGACGAAATCTGCGGTTACGAATTCGTTCACATGGGTAAGTTCATGGACGAAATCAAGAAGGGTACTGATGCTAATGAAGCATTGAAGAAAGTTACAGGTACTTACGGACGTGTAACTGAAGAACAAGGAGCTGTTAAGAAAATTGATCCACGTCACGAATAATTATAAGGAGGAAAGAATATGATTAGAGAAGTAAAATTCGAAAGCCAAGACCGTCGTATCAAACAGATCATTGCTGCTTTGAACGAAAACGGCATCAAAGACATCGAAGAAGCTAACGCAATCTGCGAAGCTGCCGGACTTGATCCTTATAAAACTTGTGAAGAAACTCAGCCTATCTGTTTCGAAAATGCCAAGTGGGCTTACGTAGTAGGTTCTGCCATTGCATTGAAGAAAGGTTGCAAAAACGCTGCTGAAGCTGCCGAAGCTATCGGTATCGGTCTGCAGGCATTCTGCATTCCGGGTTCTGTAGCCGACGACCGTAAAGTAGGTATCGGTCACGGTAACCTGGCTGCTATGTTGCTGCGCGAAGAAACTAAATGTTTCGCATTCCTGGCAGGTCACGAATCATTCGCTGCTGCCGAAGGTGCTATCAAAATCGCTGCAAAAGCAGACAAAGTACGTAAAGAACCTCTGCGTTGCATCTTGAACGGTTTGGGCAAAGACGCTGCACAGATCATCTCTCGTATCAACGGATTTACATACGTTCAGACTGAATTCGATTATTTCACAGGTGAACTGAAAGTAGTTCGTGAAATCGCTTATTCTGACGGTCCTCGTGCAAAAGTGAAATGCTACGGAGCTGATGATGTTCGCGAAGGTGTAGCTATCATGTGGAAAGAAGGTGTAGACGTATCAATCACCGGTAACTCTACTAACCCGACTCGTTTCCAACATCCGGTTGCAGGTACTTACAAGAAAGAACGTGTTCTTGCAGGTAAGCCTTATTTCTCAGTTGCATCAGGTGGTGGTACAGGTCGTACTCTTCACCCGGATAACATGGCTGCCGGTCCTGCTTCTTACGGTATGACGGACACTATGGGTCGTATGCACTCAGACGCTCAGTTCGCTGGTTCTTCATCAGTTCCTGCTCACGTAGAAATGATGGGATTCTTAGGAATTGGTAACAACCCGATGGTAGGATGTACTGTAGCTTGTGCTGTAGACGTTGCTACTGCTTTGAGCAAGTAATATAATACATTGCTAATATATAAATCCCTGTAACTGTAATGGTTATGGGGATTTTTATTTTAGTTCTACTGCAATGATTATCTCCTATCTAATATTCATTTCCTCTTGCTATTCTTTTTATAATTAGCTGTGATTGGGTGATGGAATTGAAGCAAATTATAGCTTAAATGGGGCTTGTTTATCTAAAGGTAAGCGTGGCTGATTATCCTTAAAATTGGGCTAAATTGAAGCTATATTTGCGACCATATTGCGACCATTTTACCAAATCTTGACAAGTGGTCGCAAAATCAGCTATATTATTCTAATATACAGATAGATATATCAAATTTAAAGGACTTCCCTAATGTCTAATTTTAAATGATTAAACTATGGTAAGAAGTTCATTCTCTATTCTCTTTGCCATAAGAGAAAGTAAAGCAAGAAAGAGTGGTAAAGCTCCTATTGAGATTACAATTACGGTAAACGGTGACAGATGCACTCTTTCAACAGGCAAACAAGTAGCCATTGATAAATGGGACAAGGTTAAGCAACAAGTAAAAGGTAAAGATGAAGAAGCTCAAAGCCTCAACAACTGCCTAAAGGCTATTAAGGCTAAACTATATCAAAAAGAAGCAGAACTGTTAGACAGAGGTTTTATAATCACAGCAGACCTATTGCGTGATGCTTACTTTGATAAGGTGGAATCCATTAAAGAGAGAAGTCTGTTTGAAGTCTTTGAAGAACATAACCAAGAACAAGAGAAGTTGATAGGCAATGGAGTTTCTAAAGCTACTCATTGGGTGTCTGTCTATACCATCAGATTATTAAGAGAGTTTGTTCAACAGAAGTACAAACGAGAAGATTTATACTTACGTGAACTAAATCTAAACTTCATCCAATCTTTTCATTCATTCCTAAGAATTGATAAAGGCATGGCACAGAATTCATCTACCAAACATCTAAAACTATTGAAGAAGATTATTAATCTATCAGTAGCCAACTCCTATATGGCGTTCAACCCATTCTCTACCTATAAGGTAGAACGAGAACCTGTGGAGATTGATTTCTTAGACGAAGAAGAATTGAGGAAGATTATCAACTTTGATACTCCCCTGCCAAGATTGGAGCGAGCTAAAGATATGTTCCTCTTTGGGTGCTTCACTGGACTTAGTTACATTGACATTAAGACCTTGACACCAGAACACTTTGAGAAAGACAGTGCAGGTAGAATCTGGATAAAGAAGCGCAGAGTTAAAACAGGGGTTCTATCACGCATTCCCCTACTCCCTATCGCCAAACTGATATTGGATAAGTACAAAGGTGGAGAAAAGCTACTCCCTATTCAAGACCCTGCGGACATCAACAAATATCTAAAGGATATTGCCATTCTCTGTGGAATTAATAAACGAATCTGTTTCCACACAAGTAGGCACACCTTTGCAAGCACAGTTACTTTAGCCAATAACATATCTCTGGAAGTCGTTTCTAAGATGTTAGGACATACTAATACAAGAATGACCGCCCACTATGCAAAGCTAATAGACAAGTGCATTGGTGAACAAATGGATAAACTGATGGATGCGTTCACAGGAGATTCTGATTATTAAAGCATACTCTATTATTCACAAATTCCCCACTTGTAGCAATGCAGGTAGGGTTATTTTTTAATTTTGTGCAGAATTGGAACAGGAAGTACTTATGGAAGATAACCAGAACATAGAAGAACAGAATATTCTCCCTAAGATGGATAGAGAATTGTTAGCTGAAATGGAGCAAAGCATGGAAGATGATTTCAAGCGTGAATATCAGCAGGAAGATGTTACGTCCATTCTTGACAGCATAGAATATATCAGAATCTATTGTAGGAACTTCCCACTATTTAATGGGGACGACTACCAGCCGCTTCAAGCACCATTCGCATACTATCGTAGCCGTTCTACTTACTTAAAGGAAGTGCCATTTACAGAAGATGAGTTCTATAATTTCACATTGATACAGGAAGCTATCAACAAATTAGGATTACTACCCCAACCTACTTTTGAGTTTATAGTGTTCTTATACCATATTATTAAGGTGTGGAGCGAGAGCCAAATAACTACAGGAATTGACAAAGTAAACAGCATACTCTCACTCTTGGAGGAACAGCCCAATACCAAACTAAAAATGAATATCAAAGTAGGCGGCAAGAACTTCGAGTTTGAGAACTCTTTGTTCATCTATTCCATGCTTGAATTTTATTCTTCTCATGAACAGATTTCACACTATCTTGTGGAGCGAGAGAACAAGAGAATACGAGAGCGCACTATCCAATATTCTTTGGTCAAGACATTGTTAGACTATCTTCCCATCAAAACTGATAAGTCTGAGGGAATCAGCTTTGTACAGGCAGAGAGAGATTTTGCCTTATGCACCCTATATCTATGCAAATTACTAATGGGTGACCCTGCATACGTTTGTACCAAAGATAACAACGCTACATTTGACAAGTTAATGAGAGACTTCAAAGACTTTAATATTACACTTCATCAGATGCTAACATAATGATATTCAGTAGCGTAAAAACAAGCATATAAAACTTACTCTTACATACCCTATTGAAGAGATATATCTTTGCACCGCTTTCAGAAAGCTGGCAGGCACGTTGCCACAGACTAATCACTGAAAGCCCCAAAGACATGAAGAACTTAAATTTATTGTTCATCGAAGGTAACCGCACTAAAATTGACAACTCTAATGTAGTTGAATCTTACAACAAGATTAAGGCATGGGGATTCATTGAGACAATGCCTATTGAATACTTCCCAATGGAAGAAGCTAAGAATAAATTAGACGGTAGAAAGTTGTACAGACCTACTATTACTCGTAAGAAAGGGGAAGGCTCTGCCACTATTAGTAATTTCGAAATTAAAATGGTTGAAGTACAGGTAGCAGACTATGACAAGTACGATGGTGTTTGTGGCGATGGTCAGCATAGAACAATAGCTCTCATGTTTGATGAGCTGAAAGATGTTACAGCTACTTACCAGTCAGTAAAACTCTCTAAAGAGAATATGGATATATTGGCTTATATATCTATACGTAACAATGGGAGAAAGTGGTCTAATGACGACTTTTATGCTTCTGACATTTCAACAGGAGACAATAATGCAGACTATATCCTTAATAAAAGGAAAGAGGGTTATATTCCTGCATTCCTATTCAACGTTTATACTCTTGGAACATCCAATCTGACAGCGGCACAAATAAAGTCCATTCAACAAGGATATAAGAAACTATCTGACTTTAGTAAAAGTTCAAATCAGTAAAGATACGCAGGACAAAGGAGATAGAATTTTTAGAAACGTTGGAATCTAATAACTTCATATCTAAAGACAGACTTACAGGACGTTTTGGAGCAGGATTGAAGGCATTCTTTACTGAATGCAAGGATATAGAAGTGGTTGTAAACACTATCAATCTCATCAATAAAGAGAATTGGGATAAGTACTTCACTCCAATCGCTGGTCAGAGCATGGAAGCCAAATCCTACAAAGAAGCTTTGATTAAATTGGCAGAACAAGTAAAGGAATAACCCCTCAGAAAGCCCATGTGACAGGTGGGCTTCTCTACCCTGATTCTTGGGGTTTGGCATTTCAGCCCTATAGAACTTCCTCAATTCCCTTAATTATTAGACCTTAGACATCTCTAAAGTCCTAAAATTAGGGTTGCAGCTAACAGTTTACAAAAAACCAACAATATTATATGATAAAGTTAGATATTCAAGAAAGAGATGGATTCCTCATTATGAAGGACTTCCCAAAGAATTGCATCTTCAACAAGGTAAGAACAGGCTGTGGTGCAACAACTATAGCACTTACTAATGATGAGAATTACATCATTGCAGTACCTACCACAGAACTGATAGAGAATAAATGCTATCCAGCTAAAGACACAAATGGTAATGTGAAGTTCTGGAAGAAGCATGAGCGCAGAGCAGGGTTAAGTCCTGTTGTTGACCACCTGTTTGGCTTATATGGAAATTTCACCTTAGAGCTAAAGAAGAAGTTAAAGGACTACTTATCTTCTGTTGGAGTGAAGAAGATTATCTGCACCTACGACAAGATAGACAAGCTAATGGAGTTTATCAACCCTAAAGACTTTAAGCTGACGATTGACGAATACCATAACTTCCTTAAACAATACTCATTCAGAGACAAGGCTATCAATGGAGTGTTAGCTCACTTTAAAGAGTTCAAATCCTATTGCTTCTTGTCAGCTACTCCTATTCCAAATAATTTGAAGCCAGCAATATTTAATAATATTCCAGAATACATAGCTAATTGGAACACGATAGATGATATTACTGTTTATCCTTACCATACAAACAAACCTTATATGGTAGCTGCCAAGTTCATCAAGACCTATCAAGCTAAAGGTTGCTTGAATGTGAACGACATTGAGAGCGAGGAAGCATACTTCTTCATCAACAGTGTTACTGAAATCAAAGCCATACTTAAACAGACGCAATTAACAGAGGATGATTATAGATTATCTGTGCTGACAATCCTAAGAACAGAAGAACTTTGGAAGGATATACTATATCAAGCTCTACTGACGCTCCCAAGAAGTTCAATTTCATCACTTCCAAATCATTTGAGGGCGTGGACTTCCATTCTGAAACAGGATTATGTTTTGTAGTCAGCAATGTTCAGAACAGGCACACATTGGTCAGCATTGACATGGATATACCGCAGATTGTAGGAAGAATCAGAACCAAATCCAATCCATTTAGAAATAAAATAGTTCATATCTTCAACACTAAAGCTACTGACCATTACACAACATTTGAAGATATGAAGCTGATAGTGGATGAAGAAGTAAAGGCTGCACAGGAAAGGGCAGATATGCTTAACAACACCAAACTATCAGAAACAGCAGTCAAGCAACAGGTTAATGAGATTAAGAAAGTTGGGGTTGAATCTTACCTATCCTATCAAGAGAACAAGTTTATCGTTAATGATATGGTAGCCAAGTTGCAGCTTTACAGCTACTATATTGCTACTGTGGTTTACCAATCAGACAAATCATTAAGAGAAACCTATGCCCAATCTGGAATAGTAACAACTAAAGGTAAATGGCATATCGCTCCAGAGAAGTTTGTCAAGGAATTAATTGCAAAACCAACATTCAGAGAATTGCATAAACGATATTGTGAAATCAAAGCAAATCCAATGACATTCGATTTGCAAGCTATTGAGATAGAGCATGAATACCCCATCTTAGGCAGAGCTTGCCGCATACTTGGAGTGAAAGAATTAAAGCCGTTACGAACCATCAAATCCATCAAAGAAGCCTTAGGTGAAGCATAAACCTACCTCATAAGATGATTGCATAAAATTATAGTGCAATAAACGAGGGGGTACACTACATTATTATCCCCCCTCATAGCTCTTAAATAAAAAGAATGCTTTAGAGATTAGTTCCAAATCATCCATAATAATAAGCATTCTTATTAATCTGAGAACAGGCACGATGCACTATTACCATAACTGACCAATTAATTACTATTACTCTCAACTTCCTTTGAAAGAATCTTTAGGGAAATACATAGAACAGCCTAAGATGCAAGCGAAGTAATTCACTTGTGTTTTGGGTTTGTTCTTGTTAAATCCATTCAATCAATAACTATTTAATTCAATTTCATTATGAGAGATTTAGTAATTATGCCAGCTATGGCACAGCGTAGAGAATCATTAAACATGGGTGAATTTGCAGAAGAAGCAATCATTGTGGAAGAAGTTGCAGCACCCAAGAGAGTAAACCATTTCATAGAAGCCAACACGCAGGAAGTAACCTTGCAACACCTACAACAAGACTGCATCATTCCCAGTTTTGCATCAATGGAGGAAACCATAAGCCACCAATCCTTTATAGGTGCAGTAGTGGATGCAGCTAAGGATTACTTTCATGGGGAGCAGTTTGATATGCCAGAGATTAGAATCTCACACCCTATCAATGGCAGAATCCCAAGTGCATTAGGTAAGAAAGCATCTGAACTGGCAGATGAAGAGAAGACTTTGTTCTATCAGAGAATGTGCTTCTGTTTTGAAATCCCGTCTATTGTACATGATGAATACGGTAATCGTTTGGCATTATCCATTGGTGGAGTAAGGGCATATAACGAGATTAACCTGTACAGTAAGAAGTCTGTTGAGAGATTTAAAATCTTCATAGGTTTTAGGAATCGTGTGTGCTCAAATTTAATGCTCACTACTGACGGCTTACAGGATAAGATAGAAGTTCTAAGCGTACAGGAACTATATGCAGCAGCATTGAATCTGTTCCATGCTTACAACCCATCTAAGGACTTGCATCTGTTAAGGGCACTTGGGCAAATGTCAATCTCCACAAGCGAGTTCTGCCAAATAATAGGCAGGATGAGATTATATCAAGCTCTTACACCCAACCAGCAGAAACGCTTACCTCGTCTATTGTTGAGGGACAGTCAGATTAATGCGGCTTGTAGAGCATTCGTTTCAGATGCAAACTTCAAAAGTACAGGGGACAGCATTACAGGCTGGCAACTCTTAAACTTGCTTAATGGTTCTGTGAAGTCAAGTTACATAGATAACTTCTTGGAGAGGAATTTGAACTGTACAGAGTTTGTACAAGGCATACAACGTGCCAAAATTAGGAGATAGTGAATACGCTTGGTTCTTGGGCTGAGTGGATTGTTGATTGAAAGAGGAAAGGGCATCATTGATTTGGTGTCCTTTCTTTATTTCTATTAATCACTTAAATGTTACATATCATGGATAAATATAAGATTGACAATGCAATTAGCCATATCACTACCTTACAGGAAAGGTTGTGCTACTGTGAGAATAACCTACAATACATCAAACGCTTGCAAGCCCTTAAATATTGGCTGCACAAGTTCGATTCATTTTTAGATAGGAATAGTAGGCAGCATGGAGAATATGCAGCAGTTTATGAAAGCTACTTCCATACTTGCTGTGGATTCTCATTCTATGACAGAGTTTGTAACTCAATTCTTGTTTATGAATATGGAATGCAAAAAGAAAGAACATTATTTTAAGTGTTCTTTCTGGCATTGTTCTATTAGTCCTTGCAAATATTCATCACTTACAGAACAAAGTAAGGTCTTAGCGGTTGAAGATTTCTTAAAATCTATATTATATCGTTTTATCTCATTTTTATAGATTTCTTTAATTGCTACCAATGTTAAATTTAAATTAACAATAGACAAACTTAATATAGGTTCAAACAACTCCTCGCTCTTGTCCAAATCACAGTTACTTATGCTTAAGCCATGTACAAACACTGATAAATAACTTGCATAAGTTGAGAAAGAGGGATTTGAATCGACCATTTTATATAAAGAGTTCCAAGTAAATTGATTTTCTCTTTGGGGTTAAGAAGAGGTTTTAAACTCTTATATTTCCAATTTGCATTCTCAATAATCTGATTAACAATTTTATCATTATTATAGAGTGGACTTCTTTTTAATTCTTTAATTATGAATTCCTTTGCAATCATATCAGATTTATTAGTATCTCTTACTTGGGCTACTAATGCTATAAACTCATCTTCTTTAATTCGTCCATTATTAACTATTTGATTATAATCTGGATAATCCTTATATCTACAAAGAATTCCATCCAAAACATATAAATAATGTTTGAACACCTTTTCATCTTCGTTGGAGTTCATATATATATGATAGATAGTGGCTAAATTATCAATAATATTTCTACATAAGGTACAAGCTGATACATAATCACGGTTATGTGAATAAATAAGGAATATAGACTCCCATGTTTCTAACATTTTTTTTACAAGTCGCAATACATAGCTGGGAATATCATTAATTCCATCATTATTATACAGCTTTTGTAATTCAGTAGTCAAATAGTCTAATTCTGAGAATGCAAATAAATAGACATCCTCATAATTCCATCCCATTCTTTCTGCTTCTGGATAAGAAATTCTCATAATTAATTAATTTATATCCAAAGATAATCGTTTGAATACAATAAACAAAATATTCACTTTGATAATTAGTGAATGTTCCCTTAGTAATCAATGAGTTAGTAAATCCAACTTAGAATTAATATTCACTTATATTCATTTACTTATATAACAGAACATTATGTCACTTAAATATTCAAGCACAACCGCAGACTATCTTATATGGTCTGATGCAATGAACCTCATAAGGAAGTTGGCAAAGGACGAGAATTATAAAATCTCACTCCTTATAGCTTTGGGATGCTTCACAGGTTTAAGAATATCTGATATTCTATCTCTAAGGTGGAAACAGATATTAGGAACTGACGAGTTTACCATAATTGAGATTAAGACGGGCAAGCAGAGAACCATCCGTTTAAACTCCCAATTACAGCAGCATATTAAGGAGTGCTACGAGCATATAAATCCTGTTGGAATCAATGCACCTATCTTAATAAGTCAGAAAGGCACTATCTTCACAGTCCAGAGAATTAACATAATTCTTAAAGAGGTGAAGAAGAAGTACAGGTTAAAGATTAAGAACTTTAGTTGCCATTCTCTTAGAAAGACTTTTGGAAGACAGGTTTATAATATGAACAGTGATAACGCAGAGTTAGCATTAGTAAAGCTGATGGAACTATTCAACCATAGTTCAGTTGCCATTACTAAGAGATACTTGGGACTAAGATAGGAAGAAATCTTACAAACTTATGACTGTTTGAGTTTCTGATAATTGGAATATGGGACAGAATTATTAAGATTCACCTTATATAGTGGTCTGAATGGTTCTGTCCCAATTTCATAATATATTGAGCTTAGACACATCTAAAGTCCAATTTTAATAGTTTGGCATTTCAGCCTTATAGAAGTAAGTCAATTCCATAAGTTTACAGAGTTTAGAACTATCTCAATCCTTATTAATCATGTTGCAGGTAGCACTTCTTGAATATCCAATAATATGCAGACTTAAAGATGATAATTCAAGATGGGTAAGAATATTCAGAATTTAGCACTTATAATGGGAGAAGTGAATTTGATACCCACATGGATTTAGAGAGTTCAGATGCTGTTCTTATTAAATATCCTATTCAGACCATGTTTGAGAGCAGGGAATTTACTATTAATTCTCACTTCATACCTAATGATTTGAAACCTTTCATTATCTTTGCACCAATTCCAATGAACTAATGCGTTAGGGAGTTGGAAGGACATATTTAACGAAAAGGTGTTATTGAAATTATCTTCTACTGACAAATTCTCGCAAAATTTGAAATGGAGTGAAGATGGTAGCAATAGCACCCACATCATTTGTTATATACTTACCTTTTATAAGGTTTCTATATTTCAAACTGGTGTGGGGCTATTGTTTTATCCACTCCAAAGGCAATGCGAGAAGCCAGTCAGTAGGGTAAAACATATATAGTTCCCACACCTTTTTTATTTATAATAACAGCTCTTCCAGAGGGAACAGGTGAGCGTAATTGTCAATAGATTATGAAGCATCTTCTTTATGGGTTAATCATTCTTAGCATGGTAGCGTGCACATCTAAAAAGAACAGTTACACGCAAGAGCAACTATACGAGCAAACTTCTTCTGGTGTAGTCTTGATTCAGAATACATATTATTATAAAATCACATTATCAAATAATGGATTCTATTCAACTAACTATGTCTTCTCTAAATTACAAGATGGGGAACTTAAAAACATATCCCATACCATATCCAATAATTTTCATGAAATAAATGACACTATTAAGAGTACAACATTTGGCACAGGTTTCATCATATCTCCAAGAGGAACTATTGTTACTAACAGTCACGTTATCAACCCTGCTACTAATAAAAATCTTATCTATCAAGCATTGATTAGATATTTAAAAAGGAGATTGACTATTGTAATCAGCAACTTGAAGAGACAAGGAATCACTTAGAAATATTCGAAAGAGAAATTAGAGATAATAGAAAGCTCGATTCACAGGGTTACGCAATGATGATGGAAGGAATTCAATCCAGCAGAAAATGGATAGACACATTTACACAATATAGAAACAACCGCATAAGAGATTTAAGTTTAAGCAACTTTGAAGTTGAACTTTGTTCTGAAATCAAAATAGCATATAATGGAAGCCATATAACATCAAGTAATGAATTAATAGATTGTTTCGTAGTAAAAGATGTTCCTAATTATGATTTAGGAATAATCCAAATTGCTGATGGTAGCAACTTCTGGAATGTTTGCAAGTTAGGAGAAGCTCCAAAATGGTCTTCTGAGCAGATGGAATTAGGTTGGAGTAACATTCATAATGCTGGAACAATTAGTTGGTTCACCATCCCACAAGATAAATACATCTTTAATCTTTATAATAATGAAACTCATAACGATGAAGAAATTAAACTATACATGATAGGTTTCAATCAAGGACCAATATTAGCACTAACCAATGATGGAATTAAGGCACAAATTACACAAGGTTATATCAGTCAAAATACTGATAGCATTAAAATAATGTACTCAATACCTGCCTTACAAGGGTCAAGTGGTAGTCCTGTTATTAATCAATACGGGGAATTAGTTGCTATAAATTTTGCAGGCATTAATAGTACGCAAGGTTTTAATTATGGAATAAGAGTTGAGAGATTAAGAGAAATTATAAATGACAAGTCCGTCAAAGATAGAATGACAGTCTATAAATCATCCAATGAGCATATAAACACCGATTCCATTAGTGCTATAGAACAACAATCAATTATACCATGATGAAGAAACTATTAATTGCAATTTTATTATTAGCTTGTACAGCTTTAACTTCTTATGCTGGAGATAGGTTACCACGTGAAGAACCATTTTCATTTTCAGATGTAGTACTCGCATTACTCTACGCCATATTGATACCTTTATTCATGGCATTAAAAATAAAAATAAGGAATAACTTCACCAACAAAACTATTAAATATGAGAATTGTCAAAACAATATTTATACCTTTAGTGATAGTGTGCATAATTCTATGCTCATGTAAATCCAAGGAACATAAAAACGAGCAATTAAGTACCACAATAGACAGTACTTTACAAGTTAAAGCTACCTCTATCTTAGAGAATAAACTATCTGAACTTAATGCCTTATCTGTGCAAGCTATCGTTATGGAAGTTCAGACAGGACATATAAAGGCTATGGTGGAGCTTGAAAGGAAAGACAGTGCAGACTACCAACCTTGTGAGAACTTCTCCCAAGCACATGAATCAGCATTGATACAGCCCATATCCATATTGGCTGCATTAGAAACAGGAGAGGTGAAACTATCTGACAAGGTTGATACAGGAGAAGGAATATATCAAGTGCATGATAGAGAGTTGAAAGACCATAATTGGCATAGAGGTGGCTATGGTGAAATTTCCATCAAGCAAGGCTTGGCTTCAAGTTCCAATATTGCTATTTACAAGACTATGGAGAAAGCATTTGGTAACGATGCGCAAGCATACTTCAATCTGTTGGATAAAATGAGTTATGGTAAGCCAGACAGCATTACAGGAATTACTAATCTGAAACCTGCACACTTCATTACTCCTAAAGATAGTTCTTGGAGCAATACTGCATTCGCATGGTACTGCATAGGATATAATCAAACTATTACTCCTATACAAACACTAACCTTTTATAATGCCATAGCTAATAGGGGGAGAATGGTACAACCACAACTTTATAAAGACAGTACAATGGTTATCAATCCACAGATAGCCAACCAAGCCGATATTGATAGTTTGAGGCAAGCATTAGAATATGTGGTCACTGATGGACTGGGACAACCTGCCAAGTCTTCCAAAGTACAAGTAGCAGGTAAAACAGGAACAGTACAACTTGAAGATGGAAGCTATATTGTAGAGTTCTGCGGTTACTTCCCTGCCAATGCTCCCCAATATTCTATTATTGTTTCCATTCATAAAGAGGAATTACCTGCTAGTGGCGGATTGATGGCAGGTGATGTGTTTAGACAAATTGCAGAATATATTTTTATTCACAATAAATACTTTAATTCAAAATGAGAACATTTAGATTATTTGGAATGACCTTATTAATGGTCTTATGCGCTGTAAGTTTTACAGCTTGTAGTGATGATGAAGATGAAACAGTAATTGAACAAGCCAACCTTATAGGTAAATGGCAATCTACTTGGGAGAAGATTCACAAAGTGGAGGATGGTAAAGAAGTCGTTACTTCTGACGAAGCATATACCAATGCCCTATTAGAGTTCAAAACTGACGGTACTTGCATAGAGAGTCGCGTTGAAGGTGGATATACAGAAACAAGTCGCTGGTCTTTGAAAGACAAAAAACTGACTATCTCTTACGATGATGGTTATTCTGATGTCCTTACTGTCAATGAGCTTACAGCTACTAAATTGGTACTTGCCTTTGAGGATTGGGACAATACGGATGACGGTGGCTTGGAATTGGATGATATTACTACGACCACATACAAGAAGATTAATTAATTACCGAATCTACTTGAACGGAACAGCATTTGAGGAAACTCTTATGCTGTTTCTTTTATTAGATACTACATTTCTAAAGAATACTCTCCATATAGCCTCCATTCTCTAAAATGTTGCAGCAAATCATTGTGGTTTAAAGGATAATGGCTATCTTTGTCTTACGGAATAATAAAGGTTAGTAGTTAGTCATTTGCGACTTATCCACGACCATTCAATAATATAACAGTAACTAATAAACTGGAGAGTTCTTTAATATACTTGAATATCTAACTGTAACACAACGGTCTATAATAGATTAGTAAGTAGTTATGGGGATGCAATACTATTACCTACCATAGTCTGACCGACACTATGGGTCGTATGCACTCAGACGCTCAGTTCGCTGGTTCTTCATCTGTTCCCGCTCACGTGGAAATGATGGGATTCCTGGGTATCGGTAACAACCCGATGGTAGGATGTACAGTGGCTTGTGCTGTAGACGTTGCTACTGCTTTGAGCAAGTAATATAATACATTGCTAATATATAAATCCCTATAACCATTGCAGTTATAGGGATTTTTATTTCCAGTAATTTCATTCGTTTAACTGATGACCCACCCCTCCTATTTTTCAATATCAATCAAAAGTATTGCAAATAATTGTCTAAAATTACGGAATGAAATTGGTTCTTTAAATCATAAATCGGTTATACAATTAAGAGTTGGTTTAGGATAAAAGGAGGTCAAAACGAAGATTATTTATATGCAATCTGGCATTTTTGAAAATTTAAAAACAAGCAAAATTCAACAACCTGTTTTATCCTGCATATACTCAAAGAACGATTATCATAATATAAAATTGACGAGCAAGAAAAACTAGATCAAATCCCTGTATCTTAAATATTATCAAAAAAAGGAAGGCTGTTTTCACGCCCTCCTGTCTGTCCGCACAATTATATAATCCCGTATTTGCAGTATCTCACAGAAGGTAGAGTTAGCTGATGCCTAACATGATAGCCCCTTTACCTAGTTGTTTTCGGTCTGTTCGAACTAATATACATTTTAATATCAGACTTCCCCTGCCAAATTCACATCAAAAACGAGGTTTTACAAATTTGTCATCTGGAGATGTAAAAGACAACCCCGGAACAGAACGGCGGATATCTTTATAGGCATGTTCTTTAATCAGTGAATAATCTGTAGCATCCAAAGCATAGTAATAATCATCTTTATCTGTCGATAACTTTACAGTCCAGTCAAACATATTTCCAAAGATGGTCAACTCATCTTTTGCCGGATCGAAACCGGGGAGAGCTGATTTCACCAAACTTCCATCACTATTGATAATATAAAAATGATGCTTGCTATCTACCATATACCCCAAAGTCCGACGGCTACGGAATTCAGTAATAAACACATATTCCGGCAAGACTCCTTCAGGCAACTGAATAGCTTTCACATACGGACGTCCTTTGGTGCACTTCAGATGGAACAATTTATGGTTGGCATCTAAAACCAGATATCCCTCATCATAGTCTTTACGAGTAGTTGGATTGCCCGAAGCATAGCATGCAGGAAAAGCAAACCCTTTCTGAACCAGCATATCCGTAAACAATTTGCTTTTCGCCTCATCGATACAATTCGTCTCCATACGAATAAATTCTATACCTTTATCGGTAAAACGGATGCATCTTCGGGCATTTTCAAATCCACCCGTTTGGACATGGACTCCATCAGAAAATAGAGTCCTGTCTGGGAAGCATTGATGGCTGACGGCACACTCTTGAAAGTAAAGTTTGTCAATTGAATATCTTTCGGACTAACTGCCTTACCACAAATGGTATCAGGGAAACGTTCGTCCGCCGTAAGCTGGCGCACATAGAGAGAAGGCAACAAACTGTCTACCTGCTGTTGTGTATATGTATTGCCTTTCGTATCATAGCGGTGAAGTTGCTTATTCTCATCTAGTTGTGTAATAACAAAATCACCAAGTACGGAACTATACATAGTAAAAGGAGTTTTGACAGGCTTCAGTGTGAGAAAAGCATAACACCAAGGCAACTGCCATACAAGCAGGACAGCTACGGTAATATAAAAAATATTTTGCTGAATCGAATCATGTTTGTTTGATTTTTTAATAATAAACATTCAATTAGTCTTGCTTACCGGCCTTGAACCGTACCACAGAAATCCACGAAAGAGAAGCGGCAAGCAACGTATAAAGTGTCAGACAGAGCAAGAAACTATTATATGCCTCCGCTCCCGGAGCCAGAAAGTAGACACGGAAAATCAATGCCGCAATAATCAGATTCAAAACCCTGCGCTTCCATGTGGGTTCCAGGCAAATCCATGAAACAAGCAGATAACCGGCAAATCCGGCAAGAAACCATGGAGCCGCAGATAATAAAACACGCTGCACCAACTCACTTGTAAAATGTTGTGGCAGATAAACTCCCATCATAATAAAACTCATAGCAAAACAGGTCACCAGTGCAAGTACGCCATAGGCCAACATTGACATGACCATTTTCTTCTGTGAATAAGGCAAATGCAAAGTAAGCTTCAAACACTTACGTTGCATCTCGGGGAAAAACTGTACGGCAGCAAGCAAGATACCGATAAGTAAAGGGACAAATTGCAACAAATCAATAAATATAGCATCCTTCTGGACCATCACTACCCATAAATGATCGATTTCCTGTATGGCAATGGTACGGCCAATACGAAGCATGGAATATCCTGTGATCCCTATCATAAAAAAGAGTTGCCAGCAACCAATACCAACGCGTTTTTATCCACTCTTTATAAAATATGGCTTGTATCATA
>ENA-OQOA01000431-OQOA01000431.1-human-gut-metagenome-genome-assembly--contig:-NODE-431-length-18923-cov-3.530432_pt1 | contig 18923 bp, 21 predicted proteins | sample MGYA00242633_ERZ504888 | MGnify/ENA primary metagenome ERZ504888 (study PRJEB26092, sample SAMD00036372) | human gut metagenome | host: Homo sapiens | study: EMG produced TPA metagenomics assembly of...
TATATGAGTATGCCGCACAGCGAGGTTAAAGAATGCGAGAATCACCAAAGCTGGCGAGATTTGATAATAGGAGGTGCCGTGATGTACGCAATTATCGCAACAGGTGGAAAACAGTATAAAGTAAGCGAAGGCGACGTGATCAAAGTTGAGAAACTTGACGCTGAAGTAGGAGCTAAAGTAACATTTGATAATGTACTTTTAGTTGGTGGAGATACTGTTAAAGTTGGAACACCTACCGTTGATGGTGCGAAAGTTGAAGCTTCTGTAGTAAGCGAAGGAAAAGGTAAGAAAGTCATCGTTTACAAATACAAGAGAAAAACTGGATACCATAAGAAAAACGGTCATAGACAGTTATTTACACAGGTTAAGATCGATAGTATCGTTGGATAATATCCTGAGGATAGAGTTATGACAAAGATAACATTCTATCAGAGAGTCGATGGAACCTTTCAAGGTTTCCACTCACAGGACCATGCAGGTTACAGTGCGGAAGGACAAGATATTGTCTGTGCCGCAGTGTCTGCTCTGGTAATTAATTTTGTGAATTCTCTGGATGAACTGACAGATGATCACTATCAGATTGATGTGAACCAGGAAGACGCAGAAATTGACGTAGTATTTACGGAAGAGCTTTCCGAAGAGGGGAGCTTGTTATTAAGATCACTGATCCTTGGTCTGACTTCAGTAGAAGAAGAACATGGACAGTATTTAGATGTAATCTTTAAGGAGGTGTAACAAAAATGATGAAAATGAACCTTCAATTTTTCGCTCATAAAAAAGGAATGGGTTCTACAAAGAACGGTAGAGATTCCGAATCTAAGAGATTAGGTGCGAAAAGAGCTGACGGACAGTTTGTAAAAGCTGGAAATATTCTTTACAGACAGAGAGGAACAAAGATTCATCCAGGCGTTAACGTAGGACGCGGTGGTGACGATACATTATTCGCATTAGTTGATGGTATTGTTCGCTTCGAAAGAAAAGGTAAAGATAAGAAACAGTGTTCTGTACATCCAGTAGCATAATTTAATTGCATACAGGAACAGATCATTTGAGATTCAGTAATTACGGCTTCAAATACATATTTGAGGCCGTTTTTCATTATAAGATAATGAAATATTTTTGTGACTGGAAGTTGTTTTTTTGACACAGAAAGGAAAAGACAATGTTTGCAGATAGAGCTAATATTATAATCAGATCCGGAAAAGGTGGAGATGGCCACGTAAGTTTCCGGAGGGAACTTTATGTACCAAACGGTGGACCAGATGGTGGAGACGGCGGCCGTGGCGGTGATGTGATCTTTGTTGTAGATGAAGGAATCAATACTTTATCTGATTACCGTCACAGAAGAAAATTCAAGGCAGGAGATGGTCAGGAAGGTGGCAGAAGAAAATGCCACGGTGCTGATGGAGAAGACATCATCCTGAAAGTTCCGGCAGGAACCGTTGTAAAAGACAAGGAATCAGGGAAAGTTATCCTTGATATGTCTAATAAGAAGGAACCAGTTGTACTTTTAAAAGGCGGTCGTGGTGGTAAAGGAAACCAGCATTATGCAACTCCAACCATGCAGGCACCAAAATATGCCCAGCCAGGTGGGAAAGCGCAGGAACTCGAAGTTATGCTTGAGTTAAAAGTTATTGCTGATGTAGGTTTGGTTGGATTCCCAAATGTAGGAAAATCTACATTTTTATCAAGAGTAACAAACGCAAATCCAAAGATCGCAAACTATCATTTCACAACATTAAATCCAAATCTTGGAGTTGTGGATATGGATGGAAGCAAAGGATTTGTCATTGCAGATATCCCAGGAATCATTGAGGGGGCGTCTGAAGGTGTTGGCCTTGGATTTGAATTTTTACGTCATATCGAACGTACAAAAGTTATGATCCATATGGTAGATGGAGCTTCAGTAGAAGGAAGAGATCCGATCGTTGATATCCATGCTATCACAGATGAACTTAAGAAATACAACAAAGAGATTCTAGAGAAACCACAGGTGATCGCAGCGAACAAGATGGATGCTATGTCTGAGACAGACAGAGAGACTGTGATCGATTTATTAAAAGAAGAGTTTGAACCAGAAGGAATCAAAGTATTCCCTATTTCTGCGGTAAGCGGGGAAGGTGTTAAAGAATTATTATGGCATGTACAGGGATTATTAGATGAATTACCAGAAGGTGCAACAGAATTTGAACAGGAATACGAATTAAACTTCGGAGAAGAAGAAGGTGGAATCTTTATCGGTCATCCAGAAGAAGGATTATATACCGTCGAAGGACCGAAAGTAGAGAGAATGCTTGGATATACTAATCTGGAATCTGAGCGTGGATTTGACTTCTTCCAGAAATTCATGAAAGAAAACGGTGTCATTGAACGTTTAACAGAAATGGGAATCGAAGAAGGAGACACCGTACGTTTGTATAATCTGGAGTTTGACTACTATAGATAGATATAATTGAATGGAGGATAACATGACAAGCAAACAAAGAGCTTATTTAAAGAGCCTTGCAATGAAGATCGATCCGATCTATAACATTGGAAAAGGAAGTATTTCACCAGAACTTGTACAGGGTGTCAGAGATGCTTTAGAAGCAAGGGAATTGATCAAGATCGGTGTTCTTCAAAACTGTATGGACGATCCAAAAGAACTGGCAAATGTTCTTGCAGAGAGAACAAGATCCCAGGTTGTACAGGTTATTGGTAAGAAGATCGTATTATATAAGGAATCAAAGAATCATAAGAGAATTGAACTGCCAAAAGCAGGGAAATAATATCGGAGGACAGCCATGAAGAAGATAGGAATTCTTGGCGGGACATTCAATCCGATCCATCATGGACATCTGATTCTTGGACAGGCAGCGAAAGAAGAGTTTGGATTGGATGAGATTTTGGTTATGCCAACAAAGAATCCGGCATATAAAAAGATCAGTGGCGGTGTCAGTGAGAAAAACAGAGTCGATATGATCAAGCTGGCGATCAGGGATTTTCCGTATTTCAAATTTAGTGATATCGAATTAAAACGTGAAGGAACAACGTACACAGTTGATACGTTAAGAGAACTTACAAAACAGGATACAGATTGCAGATATTACTTCATCATGGGAGCAGATTCGCTTTATCAGATCGAGACATGGAAAGATCCAGGACAGATTTTTACCATGGCAGATATATTAGTAGCTACAAGAAATGACTCAAGAAGTGCTCTGGATGCTCAGATTGATTATCTGGAAGAGAAATACGATGGCAAGATTTATCATTTAAGCAGTCCAAGCATTGAGATTTCATCCAATGATATCAGAAAAAGATGTAGCAATGGATCAAGTATTCATTTCTTCCTTCCAGAAGATGTGATTGATTATATAGAAAGAAATGATTTATATGGAAGTACAGCAGATAGAAGAAAAGCTTAAAACAGCGTTAAAACCATCCAGATACCGGCATACACTAGGAGTAGCTTATACAGCTTCCTGTATGGCAATGGTGTTTGGAGTGGATGTTCATAAAGCATATCGCGCAGGTCTTTTACATGATTGTGCCAAAGGCTTTTCAATGGAGGAGCAAAGAGCGTTATGCAAACGATATAATATCAGTCTGGAGGGAACTTTAACCAAAAGTCCGCAGCTGATGCATCAAGAGATCGCTCCATTTCTTGCAAGCGATGAATATAAGGAACAGGATTCGGAAGTTTTGTCAGCAATCGCATGTCATACGACAGGGAAGATCGGTATGACACCGCTTGAACAGATAGTTTTTATTGCTGACTATATGGAACCAAATCGAAAGATGATTCCAGGACTTTCAAAAGTCCGTAAGCTGGCATTTGAGGATCTTGATAAATGTACAAAAACAATTCTTAAGAATACGATAGAGTACCTGACAGAATGTGGACAGGAAATTGATGAGCGGACAGTAGAGACTTATAAGTATTATAGAGACAAAAAGGAGAATTAAGATGGATCAGTCATTAAATATGGTAAAGATCGCATATGATGCGTTAGATGACAAGTTAGCAGAAGATATCAAGATTATTGATATTCGAAGCATTTCTGTTCTTGCAGATTACTTTATCATTGCAGATGGTAATAACAAAAACCAGGTACAGGCAATGGTAGATAATGTACAGGAAGAACTTTTTTAAAGCTGGATATGAGATGAAACAGATGGAAGGGTATAGAGAAGGAAACTGGATCTTACTTGACTTTGGTGATATCATCATCCATATCTTTGATAAGAAAACCGTTTATTCTATGATCTTGAAAGAATCTGGAAAGACGGAAAAGAAGTATCGATCGAAGAATTAAATTAAAAAGAATCATATGAAAAAAAGTCAGCTATGGGAATGCTTTGAAAGCATCTCGCAGCTGACTTCTTTTATTCATTGAACGATAAAGTCCAAACGACTTTACCAATAATAGATACTTCTGATACGATGATCGGATCCATAGTATCATTCTCTGGCTGGAGTCTGTAATATCCATCTTCTTTATAAAATCTCTTAACAGTTGCAGTAATCTTCGATCATTGCAACGACAATATCACCATTATCAGCAGTTGGCTGTTGTTCGACAATAACCATATCACCGTCAAAAATTCCGGCATTGATCATACTTTCTCCACGGACATGGAGCATGAAAGTATTCTTATTGCTGATATGATTTGGAAGCATTGGAAAATATTCTTCAATATTCTCTACCGCTAAGATCGGTTCACCGGCAGTGACGGTACCTACGACAGGGATATTGATGATCTCGCGGCGAGCCAGATTAAAATCATCATCGGTGATCTCGATCGCACGAGGCTTGGTAGGATCTCTATGAATGTATCCTTTTCTCTCCAAAGTCTCCAGATGGGAATGGACAGAGGAAGTAGAACGAAGATTCACTGCCTCGCAGATCTCGCGTACGGCAGGTGGATAACCTTTATCCAGGATGCGTCGTTTGATGAATTCAAGGATCTGTTGTTGTTTGTCACTTAATTGTTCTTTGGCCATGTATCATATCCTCCGTGTCTGTTTATAAACTATTCTTATCATAACATAGATCCGAAATGGAAACAAGTGTTCTCGAACAAAGTTTCGGAAAAAGCTTGACAAACAAATGTTCGAGAACTATAATACAGACATAAACAAAACAAATGTTCGATTATAGTTTGCGGAGGATGATATTATGAGAAGTAAGAGAAGAGTGATCGGAATTATCATAGCAGTAGTTTTTGTTTTTCTAATGAGTACTTTCCTTTTAAGTAACAACCTGATCGAGGCCCAGGAAACAAAAGACAAGCAGTTTACCAGCATTCAGGTGCAGAAAGGTGATACATTATGGAAGATCGCAAAGAAATATATGGGGAATGAATATTCGTCTGTTGACGATTATATTGAAGAGGTATGTCAGACAAATCATATATATGATGGAAAGATCACAGAAGACATGTATCTGGTGATCCCATATTATAAATAAACAACTGGCAGTCATACGGTTGATGTATGACTGCCAGTTGTGAATATAAATACTTTAATACAATATTATCGCCCAGTTGGGTTTTACTAAAAGATGCTTTTGTGCTGTTATAGACAGCTTTTCCATAGTTTGTAAGATTAGAGTTCATTTTCTTTGCTTCAGATTTGTTAGAGATGAATCCAATCTCAGTTAAGGTAGAAGATGTCTTCGTATGACGGAGAACAGCTAATCCTGTACGGTTTACAAGACCTCGGTTTGTAAATCCTGTGGCAGAACGGATATAAGGATGAATGGTTGCTGACCAATTATAGCTTGTTAGTCCTGTAGAAGATTTATATCCTTTGGAGTTATATAAGGTTTCAGTTCCTGTAGCAGAAGATCCGGCAGAATTGATATGAACACTGTAGAATCTGTCTGCGCCAACTTCATTGGCAAGATCAGAACGCTCAGTAAGGCTTGGGTATGTATCAGATAATCTTGTATAGTAAACTTTGATATCTGGATCGTCATCAAAGTATGACTTTGCAGCCTGAACGATCTTTAATGTCATGTTTTTTCTTTATATCCATTGGCAACTGCTCCAGAGTCTGAACCACCATGTCCTGCATCAAGTACAACGATCTGTTTGTACATTGCCTTTGGTGAATCATAGCGAACCTTGATATAAGAATCTGTCTGTGTTACTTCGAATCCTTTGATCGTAGCTTTTCGAGGCCTGATATATATCTTTGTATAGCCATTGCTGTAAGCTACAGAATAAGAATAGAAGCTTGAATCACCAACAACACTGCGATGTGACGCATCGGAATAATAAGAAGAATAATTTCCTTTAATGTTTACGATCAGACGATAGTTATTGTAATCGTCAGTTGTTGAGATGTCGCTCTCGGATAAGCCCTCTGGTTTATCAAGTTGTACATAATGTTCTCCATTTGTTGCTGGAAGCGTTGTAACGGAAGAAGATGCCTTATTACTGTTACTTGTTGAGAAAGTACCAGCATAAGAACTACTGCTCCATGAATAAGAATATCCAAGATGTTTTGCACAGAACTCACCAGGAACATAGATGTAATTTTTTTCTGTTTATAGGAATATACACGGCGTGCAGGTGTTGGAAGTTTCTTTTTCTTTCCATTGACATAAGCATATTTGCTGCCACGTTTCATGGTGATCGTCTTAGAACCTTTTTTTAAAGTGATCTTCCATGTTTTAGAAGAGTAAGAATAAGAAACGCCTAATCCTTTCTGGAATACATAGCTTGCGGAATACATGGTTGTATCACCACGTAAGAAGCCAGGTGCTTTTGTTTTGATCGTCTTACCATTATAGATTGCACCGCGAGCTTTCTTTTTCTGCTTTTTACCAGCAACTTTTAAAGTGTATGTGCGTTTTGTCGTTGCATAGGATGCGGCAGATACATTTGCAGGTATTGCCGTACCAATGACTGAAAATGATAATAGTGTTGTAATAAATAACTTTTGTAATCTCATTGTTTATCTCCCTTTCTCATAGATTAAATCGTAACATATTTGTAATATTAATGCAATAAAAAGACTGTATCTCTTTGGATTTCCTGAGATACAGTCTGATATTATTAGATAAAATTAATTAAAAGAATTACAGAGTGACTGGTAAAGAGCAGATCCGATCGCCTCAGATCTAGCGTCAATTCTTGCAGATTCCGTGCTGTTAGAGATGAATCCCATCTCGGCAAGGGCACTCATCATTTTTGTTCCTCGAAGTACTGCAAGTCCAGGACGGTATACAAGGCTTCGGTCATAAGAAGACCCTTTTGTATACCCCATTCCGCTTAGCGAAGAGGAATGAATGACACTGGCATATGTTTTGTAATCCTTATATAATGTTTCAGTTCCTTTTGCACTGGCAGAGTCTGCAGAATTGATATGTACACTTAAAAAACGGTCAGCATTGACGGTGTTAGCCAGATCATAACGTTCGGTAAGAGTAGGATACCAATCAGAGAGTCTGGTGTAATAAACCTTATACAGCGGATCAGAGTCAAAGTTTGTCTTGATATTCTGAACGATCTTTAAGGTCATGTTCTTTTCGATATAACCGTTTCCAGTTGCGCCGCTGTCTTTTCCACCATGTCCGGCATCAATAACAATGACTCTGTAGAACATATCCTTTGGTGCCGCATACTTGACATAGATATAAGAATCTGTCTGAGTAACAGAGAATCCTTTGATTGTAGATGTTATCAGATTGATATAAGTTTTTCCATTTAGATAAGAAACTTTATAAGTTAAAGAATCTTTGATCGTGCGGTTAGAAGCTGTGTTAAAAAAGTTGCGGTAATCTCCGTCAATGATGATCTGTAACTGCTTATTCCAGTAATCATCGTTGGAACTTATAGAAGACGATGAAAGACCATCAGGTTTTTTGATTCGGATAGAATAATCAGATTCAGATGCTGTGATCTTTGTTGTACTTCCAGAAGGATTGGAGGTCTGAGGCTTTGTATTTGATGGAGTGGAAGGAGCAGGTTTAGCAGTACTGCCCTTTGAGATCACTCCTGATAACAGACGATTGTTCCATGAATAATTTAAGCCTAGTTTTTTTGCAACGATATCTCCGGGAACCATGATATAATTTTTCTTTTTTGCGATATAACGGATTTTTCGAGGTGCAGATGGAAGGGTGAATTTCTTCCCGTTCAAGGTAGCTGTTCTGCTGTTTAAAGTCATCACAAGTTTCTGAGAATTTCGTTGTAATGTAACTCTTTTTTTGGAACTTGAATATGAATATTTTGTTCCAAGAGAAGAACAGTGACCGAAGATCCAGTATGCAGAATACATAGAAGTAGAACCTTCAATATATCCTGGAATTTTTGTACTTATAACCTTATTATTGTATCTGGCATTGATGGCTTTCTTTTTGACTTTTTTCTTAGAATGTATGTACTGAATCTTAAAATATTTCCCTGCAGCTATAGAAGCTGGTGTGGTTATTACACTTGATAGAAGAAGTGCAAGAGATAATCCAGTACATAAAATTTGTTTTTTGTTCATATATAATACCCCTCATATTCATTGTCGATTGTTAGTGCCATTATAATATGTTTTGTGTAGTTTTTCAACGAGAACATATTTTCTGTGAGATTAGGTTAGAATGTTGTGAAATTTCTGAAAAGTTGAAAAGAATTCTTTTATAAAATGAAAAATAGTTTCCAATCTGTCTAAGAATGTGGTATTCTAATATATAAGCTCGATTTTTGGGGGAAATTTTCTATATTTTTACAGGAATCGAATTATTTTGAACTATAGGAGCAGATAATGAAATCAGACAATGAATTTCGAAGAGGATTAATTGATGGAATTCCAATCGGACTAGCATATGTGGCTGTTTCGTTTGCATTTGGAATTTCAGGAGCGTCTAAGGGAATTCCTGTATGGGCACTTACTTTGATCTCAGCAACCTGTGTAACTTCTGCAGGACAGTTTGCAGCGGTCATAACAATGACGGCAGGAGGATCTTTGGTGGAATTAGTTTTATCACAGATCATTATTAATTTAAGATATTCGATCATGTCAATTGCGATCGGACAGAAATTAAGTGAGAAGTCGACATTGTGGAATCGGATCTCAATGGCATTTATGGTAACGGATGAGATTTTTGCAGTATCCTGTGCGGGGAGACATGAGATTACGCCTAGATATTTTTATGCTTTGATGTCAATTCCATGGAATCAGCTGGACCATTGGAACTCTTTTAGGAGCGACGGCCAAATACATTATTACCATTGATCTTAAGGAATGCACTTGGACTTGCAATTTATGGAATGTTGATCGGGATTATCATTCCACCAGCCAGACAAGATAAGCATATAACTATCGTGATCATTCTTTCCATGATCGTTAGTTTATTATTTAAATATATCAAAGCGTTATCTTTTATATCCAGTGGGTTCGTGATCATCATTTGTACCTTGATCGCAGCAACATTTGGAGCAATTTTATTCCCAGTAGAAGAGGAGGAGACTCATGAAGCTTAGCAGATTATTAGTTTATATTGCAGTCACAGCAGTTTCTACATATCTAATACGAGTCATCCCATTGGTTGCAATACAGAAGAAGATAGAGAATAGATTTTTTCGATCATTTTTATACTATGTTCCATATGCAGTACTGGCAGCAATGATCATGCCAGCAGTGTTTTATGCGACAGGAAATTTGATCGCATCGACAATTGGATTTGCAATTGCGATGATTTTTGCATATAATAAAAAAATATTGTTACAGTTGCATGTGCAAGCTGTATCGGAGCATTTATTGCATTAGTAGTTTTAGGGTAAATTAATCTGCCAATTCATTGACAGACATAAGTAATATCAAGAAGAAATGAGGAAGAAGATATGAATTGTAATTTAGCAGTCATTAAAGGTGACGGGATCGGGCCAGAGATCGTCACAGAAGCAATGAGAGTTTTAGATGCTGTAGGAGAAAAGTATGGACATACATTTTCTTATACACAGATACTGATGGGTGGAGCATCCATTGATGTTCATGGAGAACCATTAACAGAGGAAGCTTTAGAGATTGCTAAGAAGAGTGATGCAGTATTAATGGGTTCGATCGGTGGAAATACAAGTACATCTCCATGGTATAAACTTCCAGCACAGTTAAGACCCGAGGCAGGCTTATTAAAACTTCGTAAATCCCTTGGATTATTTGCTAACATCAGACCAGCATACTTATATGATGAATTAAAGAAAGCATGCCCACTTCGTGATGAAGTGATCGGTGATGGATTTGATATGGTCATCATGAGAGAATTAACAGGTGGTCTTTACTTTGGAGAAAGACATACAGAAGAAATTGATGGTGTAAGAACAGCCATTGATACATTATCTTACAATGAAAATGAAATCAGAAGAATTGCGATCAAAGCATTTGACATTGCAAGAAAACGTAAAAAACATGTGATCAGTGTTGATAAGGCAAATGTACTTGATTCTTCCAGATTATGGAGAGCAGTTGTAGAAGAAGTAGCCAAGGACTACGAAGATGTTACATATGAACATATGTTAGTTGATAACTGTGCAATGCAGTTAGTCAATAATCCACGTCAGTTTGATGTGATCTTAACAGAGAATATGTTTGGAGATATTTTATCAGATGAAGCAAGTATGATCACAGGTTCTATTGGAATGTTATCATCCGCAAGTCTTGCAGAAGGTAAGTTTGGATTATATGAACCAAGCCACGGATCAGCTCCAGATATCGCAGGACAGGATATTGCAAACCCAATCGCAACAATTCTTTCCGCAGCTATGATGCTTCGTTATTCATTTGATTTAGATAAAGAAGCAGATGAGATCGAAAAAGCAGTCAAAGCAGTTTTAGCAGATGGATACAGAACAGTTGACATTATGTCAGATGGAATGAAGAAAGTCGGATGTAAAGAAATGGGACAGCTGATCATTGATCAGATCAAATAAGAATTCGATGCTTACCATAGATAGAATGAGATATATTATACTAGGAGGTTAGTTTTATGAGTAATACATTTACAGAGGGAGAAGCATTTGCACCTCAAAGATCGTTATTTAACGCATTAGGTTTCACAAAAGAAGAGATGAGAAAGCCATTGGTCGGAATCGTAAGTTCGTATAATGAGATCGTGCCAGGGCATATGAATATTGACAAGATCGTAGATGCAGTAAAACTTGGAGTTGCTATGGCAGGTGGAACACCAGTTGTATTCCCAGCGATCGCAGTATGTGATGGAATTGCCATGGGACATGTTGGAATGAAATATTCACTGGTGACAAGAGATCTGATCGCTGATTCTACAGAATGTATGGCATTAGCACATCAGTTTGATGCTTTAGTTATGGTTCCAAACTGCGATAAGAATGTACCAGGACTATTAATGGCCGCTGCACGTGTTAATGTACCCACAGTGTTCGTCAGTGGCGGACCAATGCTTGCCGGACGTGTAAAAGGATGTAAAACAAGCTTATCAAGCATGTTTGAGGCTGTTGGATCTTATGCAGCAGGTAAGATCACAAAAGAAGAATTAGATGAATTTGAAAACAAAACATGTCCTACATGTGGATCATGTTCTGGTATGTACACAGCAAACTCTATGAACTGTTTAACAGAAGTTCTTGGTATGGGATTACAGGGAAATGGAACAATTCCGGCTGTATATTCTGAAAGAATCCGTCTTGCAAAACATGCAGGTATGAAGGTTATGGAATTATTAGAGAAGAATATCCGCCCAAGAGATATCTTAACAGAGAAAGCGTTTGAGAATGCCTTAACAGTTGATATGGCACTTGGATGCAGTACAAACAGTATGCTTCATTTACCAGCAATCGCACATGAAGCAGGTGTTGATCTGAATCTTGAGAAGGCAAATGAGATTAGTAAGAGAACTCCAAACTTATGTCATCTTGCACCAGCAGGACATACATATATTGAAGAGTTAAATGAAGCTGGTGGAGTTTATGCTGTTATGAATGAATTAAATAAGAAGAATCTTCTTCATACAGATCTTATTACTGCAACAGGTAAGACAGTAGCAGAGAACATTGAAGGATGCGTAAACAAGAATCCAGAAGTTATTCGTCCGATTGACGATCCATACAGCCAGACTGGTGGAATTGCTGTATTAAAAGGAAATTTAGCACCAGATTCAGGTGTTGTAAAACGTTCTGCAGTTGCTCCTGAGATGCTTAAGATGGAAGGACCAGCCAGAGTCTTTGATTGTGAAGAAGATGCGATCAAGGCGATCAAAGGTGGAGATATTAAACCAGGGGATGTCGTAGTGATCCGCTATGAAGGACCAAAAGGTGGACCAGGTATGAGAGAGATGTTAAATCCTACATCAGCGATCATGGGTATGGGACTTGGATCAAGCGTAGCCCTGATCACAGATGGAAGATTCTCCGGAGCTTCCAGAGGAGCTTGTATCGGACATGTTTCTCCAGAAGCAGCAGTTGGAGGACCGATTGCATTAGTAGAAGAAGGAGATATCATTGCAATTGATATCGATGCCAATACATTAAATGTAAAAGTTTCTGACGAAGAATTAGCAAAGAGAAAAGAAAACTGGAAGCCTAGAACACCTAAGGTTACAACAGGTTATCTTGCAAGATATGCATCGTTAGTTACATCTGGAAACCGCGGAGCAGTTTTAGAAATCAAAACAGTAATTAAGTAAGAAAAGAGGATCAAATGATGAAACAATTGACAGGTGCTCAGATTGTTTTAGAATGTTTGAAAGAGCAAGGCGTGGATACCGTTTTTGGGTATCCAGGCGGAGCGATCTTAAACATTTATGATGAATTATATAAACAGAAAAAAGATTTTACACATATCCTGACATCTCATGAGCAGGGAGCTTCTCATGCAGCAGATGGATATGCAAGATCTACAGGAAAAGTCGGAGTGTGCTTTGCAACCAGTGGACCGGGAGCGACAAATATCGTTACAGGACTTGCAACAGCGAATATGGATTCAGTGCCAGTTGTTGCGATCACATGTAACGTAGGAGTCAGCCTTCTTGGAAAGGACAGCTTCCAGGAAGTTGATATTTCCGGAGTCACAATTCCGATTACAAAGCATAACTTTATTGTAAAGAATATAGAAGAACTTGCAGACACGATCCGAAGAGCGTTTAGAATTGCAAAGACAGGAAGACCAGGGCCTGTTTTGATCGATATTCCAAAAGATGTGACAGCAGCAACGACCCTATATGAAAAATACAAACCAGCGAAGATCATACGTTCCAGTGAATATATCAAAGAAGTAGATAATCCAGAATGCGATCAGCATGATCAGAGAAGCAAAACGACCATATATCTTAGTTGGTGGTGGAGCTGTGATCTCTGATGCAGCAGATGAATTAAAAGAATTTGCAGAGAAAGTAGATGCACCAGTATGCGATACCCTCATGGGAAAAGGAGCATTTAATGGTACGGATGAACGCTATAGTGGAATGCTTGGAATGCACGGAACAAAAGCATCAAATCTTGGAGTATCTCACTGTGACCTTCTGATCGCAGTCGGAACAAGATTTAGTGACCGAGTTTTAGGAAATCCAAAAACATTTGCAAAGAATGCAAAGATTTTACAGATTGATGTTGATCCAGTCGAGATCAACAAGAATATTTGTGTATCAGCTTCTATCATCGGAGATGTAAAAGCAGTATTAACAGTGATCAATCGCCGTTTAGAAGCCCAGGAACACAAAGAGTGGCTTGATACGGTCAAAGAATATAAAGAAAAATATCCATTAACTTATGATAAAGGACGATTAACATGTCCTGAGATCATGGAAGCGATTTATGATATTACAAAAGGTGAGGCAGTCATTACAACGGAAGTTGGACAGCATCAGATGTGGGCCGCTCAGTTTTATAAATATGATAAACCACGTAAATTCTTGACATCTGGTGGTCTTGGAACAATGGGATACGGCCTTGGAGCCAGCCTTGGAGCCAAAGTTGGTAATCCAGATAAGATCGTAGTAAACATTGCAGGAGATGGATGTTTCCGTATGAATTTAAATGAGCTTGCGACAGCCTCGCGATACAACATTCCAGTGATCGAAGTTATTATCAATAACAGCGTGTTAGGAATGGTAAGACAGTGGCAAGATCTGTTTTATGAAGAAAGATATTCGTATACAACACTTCAGGACAAAGTAGACTTTGTGAAAGTTTCAGAAGGACTTGGGGTGCAAGCTAAGAAGATCACGGATATCGAACAATTCAAAGATGCATTCAAAGAAGCTTTAAATGCAGGAGAACCAGTAGTTCTCGATTGTCATATTGACTTAGATGACAAAGTATGGCCGATGGTTAATCCAGGAGGTTCTATTGAAGATGCATTTGATAAATCGGATCTTGAGGCGCAGGCAAGGTAATTTTTAATTTATTTTCATATAAAGGAGAAAAAAGAAATGGCAAGAGTATACAACTTTTCAGCTGGACCGGCAGTACTTCCGGAAGAAGTGTTAAAAGAAGCAGCAGAGGAAATGCTTGATTACAGAGGATGTGGAATGTCCGTTATGGAGATGAGCCACAGATCCAAGATGTTTGATGATATCATCAAAACTGCAGAAGCAGACTTAAGAGAATTAATGAACATCCCTGATAATTACAAAGTATTATTCCTTCAGGGTGGAGCATCCCAGCAGTTTTCAGCGATCCCTATGAATCTGATGAAGAACAAAGTTGCAGACTTCATCATCACAGGACAGTGGGCAAAGAAAGCATACCAGGAAGCTTCCAGATATGGAAAAGCAAACATTTTAGCTTCATCAGAAGATAAAACATATACATATATTCCAGATTGTTCTGACCTTCCTGTATCAGAAGATGCAGATTATGTATATGTATGCTATAACAACACGATCTATGGAACAAAATATCAGCAGATTCCAAATACAAAAGGTAAAATCCTTGTTGCAGATATGTCTTCTTGCATTTTATCTGAGCCAGTTAATGTAGAAGACTTTGGAGTGATCTATTTTGGAGTACAGAAAAACGTTGGACCAGCAGGAGTTGTAGTTTGTATCGTACGTGAAGATCTGATCACAGATGATGTGTTAGAAGGAACACCAACCATGTTAAAATGGAAAACACAGGCAGATGCAGATTCACTGTATAACACACCTCCATGCTACGGAATCTATATCTGTGGAAAAGTCTTCAAATGGTTAAAGGACCAGGGTGGACTTACTGCAATGAAGAAACGTAACGAAGAAAAAGCAAAGATCTTATATGATTTCTTAGACCAGAGTGAAATGTTTAAAGGAACAGTTGTGAAAGAAGACCGATCTTTAATGAACGTTCCATTTGTAACAGGAGACAAAGATCTGGATGCCAAATTCGTAGCTGAAGCAAAAGAAGCAGGATTTGAGAACCTAAAAGGACATCGTACAGTTGGTGGAATGCGTGCAAGTATTTATAACGCAATGCCAAAAGAAGGTGTTGAGAAATTAGTAGCATTTATGAAGAAGTTTGAAGAAGAGAACAAATAAGGAGGAGCCATGTATACAGTAAAATGCTTAAACCCGATCGCAAGTAAAGGACTAGATTTATTTACAGAAGATTTTAAAGTGATCGATGACTTAGATAAAGCAGATGCAGTTTTAGTAAGAAGTGCAGCTATGCACGATCTTGCAGTTCCAGAAAGCCTTCTTGCAGTTGCAAGAGCTGGAGCAGGAGTTAACAATATTCCATTAGATGAATATGCAAAGAAGGGAATCGTAGCATTCAACACACCAGGAGCGAATGCTAATGGTGTAAAAGAACTTGTTGTTGCAGGACTTTTACTTGCATCTCGTGATATCATCGGTGGATATAACTGGGTTAAGGAAAATGCATCCGAAGAGAACCTTGCAAAACTTGTTGAGAAACAGAAAAAACAGTATGCAGGTAACGAATTAAAAGGAAAAAGTATCGGAGTTATCGGACTTGGAGCAATCGGTGTTTTAGTAGCAAATATCTGCAATCGTCTTGGAATGAAAGTTTATGGATATGATCCATACGTATCCGTACGTTCTGCATGGAGCTTATCAAGAATGGTAAAACATATCGCTTCCATTGACGAATTATTTGAGACATGTGATTATATTACAATTCACGTTCCATACATGGATTCTACAAAAGGAATGATCAACAAAGAAGCTATCGATAAGATGAAAGACGGAGTTACATTATTAAACTTCGCCAGAGGAGAACTTGTTGATAATCAGGCAGTGATCGAAGGATTAGCATCAGGAAAAGTAAACATTATGTAACAGATTTCCCAAGTGCAGAAATCGCTGGAGTAGATAAAGTGATCACAATTCCACACTTAGGAGCATCTACAGAAGAATCAGAAGAAAACTGTGCAGAGATGGCAGTGGATCAGTTGATGAATTATTTAGAGAATGGTAATATTGTCAATTCAGTAAACTATCCAAACTGTGATCTTGGAGAAGCAAGTGGAGCAGCTCGTATTACAGTACATCATAAGAATCTTCCAAATATGATCGGTCAGTTAACAGCGATCTTGGCAGCAGATGGACATAACATTTCCAATATGTTGAATAAATCCAAAGGTGAATGGGCTTATTCTATGTTTGACATGGAAAAGAAAGCACCAACAGAAGAGACAATCAAGAAAATGGAACAGATCGACGGAGTCGTTCGTGTTCGTGTACTATAGGAGAGAAAAAATGAGTGAAAAATTAAGAGTTGGTATTTTAGGTGCAACTGGAATGGTTGGACAGCGTTTTATTTCATTACTTGAGAATCATCCATGGTTTGAAGTTACAACATTAGCAGCAAGCCCTCGTTCTGCTGGAAAGACATATGAAGAAGCAGTTGGTGGACGTTGGAAAATGGATACTCCAATGCCAGAAGCAGTAAAATCTATGATCGTAAAAAACGTCAATGAAGTAGAAGAAGTTGCTTCTCACGTAGATTTTGTATTTAGTGCAGTAGATATGTCTAAAGACGAGATCAAAAAGATCGAAGAAGACTATGCAAAAACAGAAAACACCAGTTGTATCTAACAACAGTGCTCATCGCTGGACACCAGATGTACCAATGGTAGTACCGGAGATCAACCCAGAACACTTCGAAGTGATCGAAAGCCAGAAGAAACGTTTAGGAACAACAAAAGGTTTCATAGCAGTAAAACCTAACTGCTCTATCCAGAGTTATGCACCAGTTTTAACAGCATGGAAAGAATTTGAACCATATGAAGTTGTTGCTACAACATATCAGGCAATTTCTGGAGCAGGAAAAACTTTCAAAGATTGGCCAGAGATGGAAGGAAACATCATTCCATACATCGGTGGAGAAGAAGAAAAGAGCGAACAGGAGCCTCTTCGTTTATGGGGACATATTGAAGACGGTGTGATCGTGAAAGCTGAAACACCAGTGATCACAACACAGTGTATCCGTGTACCAGTATTAAACGGACATACAGCAGCAGTCTTCGTTAAATTCAAGAAGAAACCAACAAAAGAACAGTTGATCGAGAAATTAGTAAACTTCAGCGGACTTCCACAGGAATTAGAACTTCCAAGTGCTCCAAAACAGATGATCCAGTACTTAGAAGAAGATAACCGCCCACAGGTAAGAGAAGATGTTGATTACGAAAATGGAATGGGAATCTCTGTTGGACGTTTAAGAGAAGACACTGTATATGATTACAAATTTGTAGGACTTTCTCATAACACAGTTCGTGGAGCAGCAGGTGGAGCTGTTTTATGTGCTGAGACATTAAAGGCAAAAGGATATATTACAAAAAAATAAGTATTGTAATGAATAGATAAACTTGCTATGATAAGAAACACGTAGAAATACGTGTTTCTTTTATGTTAAGCATATGTGTAAAATGAATACCAAAAGAAACACAAGAAAAAAAGAGGAGAGTTTATGTTAGCACAAATACAAGCGATGTTCGCAGTAGTGGACTTGGGTAAGATTAACTGGAATCAGTTTTTAGAAAAATATCTGGAAATTGCAATGAGTATCATAGGAAAAGTCATAGTATCATTTTTGATCATTGCAATTGGATTTAAATTGATCAAGATCTTAATTAAATTGTTAAAAACAACCCTTGAGAAGGCAGAGATCGATTATGGAGTTATCTCATTTTCCTGCTCCTTCATAAGGATTGGATTGCGTTGTATTGTAATCTTTATGGCAGTTGCACATATGGGGGTAGAGGTAAGCTCCTTTATCGCATTATTAGGATCTGCAGGTGTAGCAGTAGGTTTAGCATTACAAGGAACACTTTCTAATGTAGCAGGTGGAGTTTTACTATTAATCCTGAAACCATTTCAGGTAGGAGATTACATCGTATTAACAGGAACCGACTGCGAAGGAGAAGTTGCAGCGATGGATATTTTCTATACAAAGCTTAAGACAATTGATAACCGAGTGATCGTCATTCCTAACGGAACGTTAAGCAATTCAAATCTGATCAACAACACAAAACAGGAACGAAGATTGATCGATATTGAAGTTGGGATCTCTTATGATGCAGATATTAAAGAAGTCAAAAGAATTCTTACAGACATAGCAAAAAATGAAAAAAGAATTCTTGATCAGGATGGAGTTAATATCTTTGTGAGCAGTTTAGCAGACAGCTCTGTCATGATGGGGATCAGGTGCTGGGTTCCAACATCTGATTATGTAGCAACCAAATGGGCGTTAAATGAAGAGATTAAGATTCGATTTGATGAGGAAGGAATCGAGATACCATATCAGAAATTGGATGTTTGTATTAAAAATGAAGTGTAATAATGTTCCGTGCGCAGCCGAGAACAGAACTTAGTAAAATTTATCAATGCTTATAAAAGTGCCAGTAGCAGGCACTCCAGTAGAAGTGATCCGTCAATACATTGAAACCCAGGGAGAGAAAAAGTATTGAACATAGCATATCGTTTCCGGATCTATCCGACAGAAGAACAGAAGATACTTCTTGGCAAAAC
>ENA-OQOA01000433-OQOA01000433.1-human-gut-metagenome-genome-assembly--contig:-NODE-433-length-18876-cov-2.696090_pt1 | contig 18876 bp, 17 predicted proteins | sample MGYA00242633_ERZ504888 | MGnify/ENA primary metagenome ERZ504888 (study PRJEB26092, sample SAMD00036372) | human gut metagenome | host: Homo sapiens | study: EMG produced TPA metagenomics assembly of...
CCGGAGAGAAGGCCAGATACTCTACTTCATAAGGCTGCAATGTCTTTAGAGTCATCCGCCCCAAGCTATGGCCGCCACATATCACCTCCACTTCCGCCGGTTCCGATGCAGACAATCCAAAGTTTTGTATCTCCACTTTCAATCCCTTTTCCTTATCAAACACAGGACGACGGGCAGAAAGCAAAGCCGGCCGGTAATTCACATAAGGCAGGCGGGCATAACCGTAAAGCATGTTCCCATTCCTGTGTTTTCCTATCATTTTGGAGCAAACTCACCAGAGGTAATTCCACTTCCTTCGGCATTAAAACCACAATCAAGTCTTCCCCCGAAACCTTGGTCTTCACCGGTTTGCAACCACGCCCGAAGTTCACTTCTGTAAACGAACCGAACCGCAACGACTTTACATCCACATCCGTTTGCGGATGGAACCCCTCTTCGGCGGCAATCTTCACTTCAATGGTACGGGTAGACGGAGTGATCTCCTTTTCATTCAAAACGGACAATAGCATCCCTTTATTCAAGGGAACGCTTATGTTCTTGGAACTATGTTTGTCATTAGGAAGGTCGTTCCATTTTATCGTATCAATCACGGCAAAATTCATTTGGACGGCACGCCCCTTCTCGTCCTGGAAAACCTTAGGACGCTCATATTTAAACCAACGCTCCACCGTTCCGTCTTTATGGAATGATACGCCCGGCATGTATGCTTCTCCCTGTTCCGTCACCCAATGTACTCCATCCTTGGAACGCTGGTAGAAAGCAATCCTGCCCAACCAGTCATTTACGATCAAGTGATATTGCAAATCATCCCTCCATACCACCGGATCTTCAAACCGGCCCTCCACGTCCGGGTAAACCCGTTTGTCCGTCAACTGCTTATAGGGTGAAAGTCCGTCTTTGCTGATCCAGACACCTCCACCGCGGCATACCATCAGATAAGAGCCATCCTGACGACGGGCAAAAGTCAGATTGGAGAGGCCTTCTATGATTTTACGGTCACGCGGGTCAAAACTGAACTTTCCATACGTCCAAACCTTGTCATCCACCCTGTCCGCTATATAATAACCATCAATAACATAGACCACGATACGGCCGTCCGACAGACGGAACGCTTCCGGATTATGTCCTTTTCCAATGGAATTCCGTATTTTAAAAGGTCCCGTGAGCCGGTCACTTACCGCATGAAAAACGGTAGAGTTTGACCAGAACATGTGACCTTTCGGAGAGTTCTCGGGCCAGCCACACACAAACAGATGATATTTGCCTTCCGTATCCTGCAATATATTTCCTCCCCAGAAAGAAACTCCGGGAAGCTCAATGCCATTATCCACATAACGGTTCAGCACACTGTCAGTTCCCCATATCCCCTTGGCCTGGATACCGTCGGGCATCGGAAGGAAACGGTCCATAAAACGTGCACCCTTTACCAGATGTTGCCATTCGGCAGGACGTTCACGCTCGGTTATCTGTGCATGTACAGGAGCAAACAAAAAACTCGCAGCCATTAAAAAGAAGAAGCTTTTTCATCGTATCATTATTTTACACGTTAACAAATCGTTATTTATATGCTCAAAAATAAAAAGATTAAAGCTGACATAAGTACCAGCCAGCTTAACAAAAAGCACGCAAACCTTTGCGTAAAATAAACTTCCACCAAATTCTTCGCCTTACCCGCTCATTCAATAACCACGCCTGATACTTTTACCGTGCCCTTCTCATAAACTACAGAAGTTACCTTTCCATTCACGACAACCGCTTTCGGACGTTTCTCGCTTCTGAATCCAGCATTCATCTTCGGTTGACCATCCATCCACAATTTCATCCGCCCGTTTTCCTCCTTTTGAATCACAAAAAGCTTAGCCAAAGAAGAAAAGAAAGAAACATCTCCTCGTCTTAAAGCGCTTCCATAACAAATAAAGTGCTCTTTTGAACCGGCTGGTTCCATACCAGCCTCATAAGTGACTGCAAACATATAAGCGTCCGTAAACCATCCGTCCGCTTCAATCCATGAATTGCTATGCATCAATCGCCCGTCGGCCAATTGATTGATATAGAGATCTGTTATTTTTCCCTTATAATGAATACGAAGTCCTATCCAATCTTTGCCTTCCCGTCTTTCCATATAAGGAAGATCTTTCTGGTCCGGCGTTTCTTTCAAGATGATGGCGGTCAGCCCTTTCACCCGATCCACTTTTGCCGGCAAATGAAATGAATAATACGTTTCTGTTCCTTTTAAATCCTCCGTTGGAGCTTCTACTTCTTCCCAATATAAATCTTCGGGGTAATCATGTACAAAATCGGATTTCGCCAACAAACGGGGATATAGCAGACGGACAACAACTGAAGAATTCCCATTTGTTATATTCAGATCAATTCCACGTTTTTCCGCCTCTCCTCCCGGATGCCAAAGCCATTCAAAATGTCCCACATCATGAGTTTTCAAATCATCAATCATATAAATCACATCATCTATCCACAGGAAATGACGGAAATTACGACTAAACTGGTCTGAATACGGGCCGGTTCCATTGGCCAATACATATTTTTACATTATCCGCATCGAGCAAATAATGTAAATACCCTCTCAGCATTGAACCATGATATTGTTGTTCACGCGACTGTCCTTTGCCATTGAAAAGCACGACATTGTGTGCCTCGCTTTGAAAAAATAATTACGGTAACTGGGATTAGGATACCAGCAGTTTTCCCGCATCTTTTATAATATCCACTCCTTTATGAAAGATGATGAACGAGTTGGCGTCCGCATGAGAATGATTCCATGTATGCCCCGATTTAACGGCCAGCATGGTAGCATCCTTCTCCCAGGAAGTACGCATCGTAGCCCACCCAAAATCTGCAAAAAGTTGTGATTTCTTTATTTCAGGCAACTGCGGCGCTTTGCTTAGATCGGGCGTATAGAGAAATCCCATCGGACGGTCGATAAAATAACCGTCACGGTGTTGCCCCTGTTCCACCTGATTCATATACCAAAGCATATTATCATTCCTGATTCCCATCGCATAGAGCAGCATCAAGGTACTTTCGGCAGTCACATTCTTATGGCTGTCACCAAAATTCATATTATATAGTATACCTGTACGCGGATAGCAGACATGCACAAAGAAATCGGACAATTTATCCAGTTGCGGAATTTGAACCGGCTTTTGTCCGGGATGGGTGTTCATCCATGCCAAACGAAACTGTAATGCTTCCTGAATCCCGAAATTGGCATAATTGAGACTTTCATACATCCCTCCATCGGCATCAAAGCTTTTCGGCTTCTGCTGCAAGACATCTCCGGCAAAGTCAAACCATTGGGGAAGAGCCTCATATACCACCTCCGCTCCTTGCTTTGCCTCCGGCAATTCGTTTTGTAAACTCAAGGCCAGTATGCCGCCCATGCAGGCACAAGAAGTCCACCAGTTATGTCCCATCGAATTCAACGAATGAATACGTGCCGGCTCCAGCACCCAGTCCCCCAGACACGGGTCAAGGGCCAACCGTTTCAATCCTTCCGCTATTCTTTCCTCTCGGAACTTGAAAGGTCATTATAAACAGCATCATAGGCTATGGCAGAAAGGTAAGCCTTATGTGCCAGTCCCAAATCCGCTCTCCAGACAGGGATACGCGCCAGCATTTCTTCACTGCCCCACGTATCCTCCTTAATGACATCCAATAAAATCTCTTTCAATTTGTCAGCGTATTTTTTTCATCTGTCATCAAATAAGCCAAAGCCAGGTAATCCGCCTTGCTTAGATTCTTTTTCTGTAACTGTTCATCTGCCGTCTTCTTTATAGAAGCCCATGCCTCAGCCATCTTTAAATCATTTACAATCCGTTGTTTCACCTGCTGAATGCGCTCCGGAGTATAAAGCAAAGCAGGGTGTTTTATCTTTTGCGCCTGTACAAAAGCAAAGCATAAAAAATCAATAGACATACATATATCCGTTTCATATTTCTGTTGGTTTAATTATTGTTTAACGACATAGAAAATCACTTTCCGCTTTTCCTCAACCGTCTGTCTACATCCGCCGTCCTGACATTATCCAAAAGTACACCGGCGGAAGAAATGTCGTTGACTTGTATCCGGTCAAGCGACAAGTTCCCTACATTAACGGCAATTACCGGTATCCTGGGATCAGGCTTTTCCGATTGAAAGGTGGCATTGTCCACAGCTATACTTCTCACATTTCTGATAAACAGTCCATAACTCGGCAGATTCCCCCATACAGTAGGTTGCGGATAACCTTTCTCATCCTCTTTCACCTCCCGATGGGAAGACCAATATGGTTCCGAAATACATTTCCGGCAGTATCATGCCGTTTCCCTTGCATATCATTCGCCGTACGGCAATTTCCTGCTACAAGCCCGCCTTTATTTAGAAAGCGAACATTGCTCAAATAAATATTCTCTATCTCAACCACCGGGGAATCCCCCGTTATGGAAGAACAAAAATTACCGGTATCATAAGCGGTTACATTACTAATCTGTATATTTCTCATTTTTCCTATTGGAGGAACCGGAGCCTCATCTATATATTTCCGGCCTCTATTCGCCAAACGGACATACAAAGGACATTCCGTACCCTCAATTACGATATTGTCAATAGACACGCCATCCATTATTCCACCATCCACCACCTCCAAAGAAATAGCCGTAATACCGCTTGGAGTAGATTTTATAATGCGGTCCCCTTTATTGCAACTCGGTTTAACAATACAATTAGAAATGACAATATTCTTATATCCTCCGGTCGATTCGGTGCCACATTTTATAGCATTGGCAAAGCTGCTGACAATACAATTATTAATAACGACATCTTCACAAGGAGCCAGCCCCGTACTTTTCAACACGATTCCGTCATCGTCCGAATCGATGACACTATCAGACAAGATAAACCTGCGACAACCGTCAATATCTATACCGTCATTATTACCATTACAATGGTTGAAAACATGGATATGCTCTACAATAACATCTTCACAATCCAGATAATGTTGATTCCACAAGGCTGAATTCCTCATACTGATACCTGAGATACGTACCCCTTTACATGAAATAAAAAGGATATTGCGCGGCCTGCCGTCGGCATCACCCGGTACTCCGCCCACACGCCCTTTTCTGCCCTTTCCTCTCCCATCAATTACACCTTTGCCTGTAACGGCTATATTCCTAGCCCCACCGCATAAATCAACGCCGACCATCCGCCTGCATCTTTCAAAGAGCGGTAAACTGCTCTCGGCTGAATAGGAAAATCAGCATAATCCTCACTGGCATAAAGGCAGGCACCGTTATCCAAATGAAGTTCTACATTATCTTTCAGAAAAATAGTACCTGTCTTAAATTTACCCGGAGGAATAACCACTCTTCCGCCACCCTGCCTGTAACAGCTTTCAATCGCTTCATTGATAGCTTTCGTATGCACCATCATAGTATCACGGGTGGCTCCGAAATCCAGAATATTAAATTCTCCCGTCCTCCCGTGCTCCTTCGTTTGAGCAAAAACATGGATGACAGAAAGACATAGATAAAGACAAGTCATCAGCTTCTTTTTCATGGTATTTACTGAATTATGATAATAACAAATCGCAACTTCTCCCTTTATATCATTCAATACGAAAGAGAAGAAATAAAGACTCAACGCGGAGCTGACTATTTCGTTATAAAAAAACTGCGTTCCACCGGTTCAGCCGTCTGTACCTGTCCGGCAATCCCGTACTGCCAGGCTACAACGGTGACTTTCACCGGAAATTTACTGCGGGGAGGAATTTTCGTAAAGACCAGCCTGTTATCTTGTAATTCCGCAGGGCCTTCCTTTACATAATAATATATGGGCAATCCACAATCAGAAACAGCTTCAAGAGAAACTGATTCCACTCCTTCCCTCACATCTTCTATCCCCGGAAAAAGTATATATTGGCGTTTTTCCCTCTGTATTCCGATAAGGAATACGAATATTGAATTGTTGTACCGCACTCTTATATCTACTGTCACCCTCATTAGCGACCAACAGCCAGATATCTCCGGTACGCTTCGGATTATCCATTCCCATTCTATAAAAACGCACGGTAAAAGTAGTATCATTCACCTTTGCCACCGGACCGCAAATACGAGTAACTTCAATTCCGCCATGAGCATGTTCCTTTATCAGTGAGGAGCGTAAAGAGTCCGTATACACCCCTTTTACGTGAAAAGTCAGGCCATCGGCCTCCGGCCGGAAAGCGGCAATCACTCCGGCATGTTGTCCGGCATCATATTTAACCAACCGGCCTCTCTGCATAAATCCAAGATATTGCATCTGCTTACCTTTATATTTTGCATAGCGGGCTTCGGTCAGTCCGGCCATTTCTTTATCAAAATACCAAAATGCATCGTGCTTATCTCCTTTATAGTCCCGATAAGGAGCCGCCTTAGCCCTGTCCTTCTGCTCCGGACGCCAACGCTCGGCCAACCACCCTTCTTTCGGATTCAGTTTTTTCAAACGGACAGGCTCATTCAAAGAAGGATGTCCGGACAAACGGTATTCCAACGCTTTTCGCAGAAACAAAGCAATATAATCGGCAGTCTGCCCGGCCACATCAAAATGTCCACGTCCCGTATCACACAAAAATGAAATACAACTTTCGGGATACATCATCCGAAACGCCAAAGCAGGGTTCACCCGCGCCTCCCACCATTCATATTCTCCTTCAATCATCAATCCCGGAATACCATCTATATTACGTGTCCTACCCCACTCCAGATTCTCCCCGCCATAGCCACACAGGTTGGTACGGGGAGCATCTCCATGCAAAGAAATGACAGCCAATGTCCGTTCAGGATTCCAAGCGGCAAAATTCCACGGATAAGTGGCCATTGCCGAATGACCGACAGGAACTACAGGTATATGTTCCAACTCAGAATAGCCGCTGACTTCCGCCAGGTCATTCATCATCCGATTGAAAATCTCTTGCGTTCCTTTTGTCACATCCCATTGCTGGTCGATTCCGGGAGTGATCCATACCAGTCCGATTCCCATCCGGGACAATGCTTCCCGGAAACGCGGCATCTCGAACAGGGTTTCCTCACTCATATTGTGCTTTCCTACCATTACGGCACGCAACTGATGGCAATCGGAAGGTATCCACAGGAAGGCAGTCGGTTCTTTGCCGGTTTCGGAAGAGATGAATCCTTTCAACTGTACGGACCATTGCCATTCTTGGGCAGTAGCAAACAAAGCACTGCACAATAACAATAAAGCAAATACTAATTTCCTCATCAAGCTATATGTTTAAATGAATATTTTCTTTTTAATACGCTCCACTCACGATATTCACTCAACACCTCATTCATTAAAATAAAAATCCACAGATACCTCATGAGGATACCTGTGGATTTATTTAACCAAACATGGGATTACAACTGACTAACCTCTTCGAATGTCAATCCTGTAATTTCCATAATATCTTCTGTAGAGAATCCTTTTTCTTTCATTCTCCGGGCATTTCGAAGAACACCTTCTTTAATGCCCTCTTCATGACCTTCTTCACGACCCTCCGCACGTCCTTCTAATCGTCCCTCTATCTTTCCCTCCAACTTAGCAGAATCAAGAACATCATTCTGGATCATCAAAGCGCTAAGATGTTCATCATAGGCATGGCGTTCCTGAGGCGTCATTGAATAATATTTCAATTTTTCACGTGCCTCACCCAATCCGGGAGCAGTCGTGTCAGGACGGATAATACCCGTCTTCAAATATTCTATCCATTCCTCTAAAGGGGTCACCGCCACCTTGTTAAACTCATTCACACGGATCAGAAAATACTCCGGATAAATTTCGGAAGGCATACGGGGCACAATGGCATCCTTTTCCCGAGTACTCACTTGAAGGAAGTCTCCTGTATGCACTCCTTTAAATATATTCTGCCCATGATAAAGATAATCAGTTCCATGACCAATATCGAAATAAAGAATGCTGATAGAATATATCTTTTTAACTTTATAATAAGTCTCGCCCAATGAGATATGTTCTGTAATGGCTTTAGCCACTCCATACAGGATACGCTCCCAATAATACAGCTCACGCGTATTTTGAATCTCGATGATAACAATCTCATTTTTACTATTGAGAGCTTTGATATCAACCCGATTGAACTTATCATTCTCCGTTTGCTGGTTACCCTCGCTTTCCAAAAATCTCCACTATATGAATTTCATCACCTATCAGTACCGTAAGGAATCCTTCGAGCACACCAAAATTAGCTTTATGACGCAGCAGACGCTTAACAGCCCAATCAAAACGGATATATTTATCTTGTAATTCCATAAGAATATAATTTATTCATTTTCAATGGACAAAGATAGCAAAAAGGATCATTCTTTAAAAATTATCCTACCTAAATAATTACCTTTTCTTTTATTTCGCAAAGATGATTTCTTTTATATGCTCTCTCTAAAAAACACCGACCACAGAGTTTTAAATCTTCTTGAAGCTCTTGCTTGAGACTACCTTTTTTCATTTTACAAATACAATATCACCTACATGTTCCCCAACAAAGAAACGCGCCATGTCCGACGTTTTATACCATGCAGGCTTACCGGTCATATCATCCGATATAACTTTACCGTTTATCTTCAGATTCTCAAAACGAATATTCTTCACCATCCGTTCCTTGTCATAGCCAACAATATGTGAGAGTTCGGCATGATCGCCATTATAGGTAATATCTTTAAAAAAGCACATTCTCAATGCCCCTGCCCGGAGCCTTGCAATACTTCTTGTTGTAAAATATACGCAGATTCACCAATTGTCCTTGCCTGAAATTCTCGATACGGATATTCTCGAACCGCACATTCCGGACCAGATTATTATCACCTGCATTGATAGCCAGGCAGCCTTGATAATCCACCTGCATTTCCCGATGATCCAAAATATCAATGTTCCGGTAAGTCAGATTCTCCATCACTTCATTTCTTTCCACATCTCCATGCAACCCGATAAAAATAGGATGCGCCACATCTGCCCACAGGGTAGAATTCTGCATTGTTACATTACGGCATCCGCCATGAAACCCCATACGTGTAGCATACACGGTAGTGCAATCATCGGAGTTACGGCAAAATACTCCGTCAAACAAGACGTTGTTGCTGGCAAACACATTCATACCGTCCCCCACCCGTATGAACTGATGGCCTTTACATTGCGGATTGTCACACTGTCCGAACCTCCAGTGGGACATTGGGTTGTGATGAGACCTTCCACATATATATTTCGTGAATTAATAATGCTGATACCTGCCCCACGACCTTCGGGATGCACCTCACCCCGTCCCAGAATTTTCACATCACGGGCATTGACCGCACGGATACATCCACGCACAATGGCCCCACCTGCCACATAGACCGTCTTTCCCGAAGGAACATTGAGTGTATCGCCGGGTAACTGATGTATTCCCGGAGCGAAATAAATCAAATTCTTGTCTTTCAATTTCTTCGGGCGGTTTTCATCTATCGGATTCGCAAAAAGATGAAGATTATGGAAGATGTCTCCATTTACTTCAATGGACAGATTACGCGGACGGTCTAGTGTAAAAGTCATCGTACTGCCGCTGATCCTCGGAGTGATACCATACGACAACGGACGCACCCTGCCACTCTTTACTTCTCCTTTATTATAGGTAACGGAAACTTCCACCTGACCGGAAAAGTCAAAATATCCCATTGAGGCCAGTTCAACATGATGCTTCGTCTGGCGTACTTCATCTACTTTCACCGGATAAACGTCCACCCATTGCCACTCTTTTCCCACTTCGCGGACTTTAACTGTAAAATCCTTTTTTAAATCGACCTCATCAGGAGCCGGGTAAACAACCAGATGATTCTGTGCATGAAGAATAAAATGGAATCCAACTAATAAATGGACAACCAACAACAATTCTTTTAATTTCATTTATCATTCATTTTTATTGTATTGATCGATTTGGGTTTCAATGTCACCTCTATCTTCTTACCATCTATGACAAAAGTACGGAAACGCGTGTCTTCATCGGGATTATAAGTAACTATAGCCGTTCCATTGTCAGTAGTACGAAAGGCAAGCACATTCTCATGGTCTGACACTTTCAACAAACGGCTGCCCGGTTGTACAAAATGAGACAGATGCTTCATCAGATAATATTCATCAGTATAACGTACCTGGCGTGTATTACGATCTACAATAACCATTGCATTTTGTGCCCAGTCCCACCAACTCTTACAAGTTTCATCGAGCACCATATTCCAATACATATAAGCCCCCACACCATTATTGAAACAATGGACTACCGCATTCCAAGTACGCTCCAATGCCGACCAGTCATTCTCCGAATTACCACACATATTCTCTGTCTGCATATATCCATACGAAGGGTATTCCTTGTGAATGACAGGAAGCGCTTTCATACCTGTCCATTGCACTCCCACTCCTCTCACATAATCCGATACATTTTTCTGATTCAGAAAAGTGCGGATGTAATCGGGGTTCGGATAATTGACTGTTCCCATCCATATCTCCGTATCCAGCGAATCTTTTTTAAATTGAGGTCCCAGATATTGGGTCACGAAAATAGCCAAGTCCTCTGCTCTCCACGTACACGAAGGCCAGCAAGGTGTCCATGCTATTTCATTTTGAGGCATGAGCATCGAAATAGTAATCCCGTTTTTTTTATAAGCCTGCACATATTTGGAGAAATAAAGCGCGTATGCCTGCAAATATCCTTGCTGCATCTTGAATCCCGTAACATTTCCCAATACATTACGGGCAGGATCAAGACGGTTGTGCCCGATATCGGTGCCCTCAATGCCGGAACTTTTCTGTGAATAATGCTCGTTGACTTTCATCCATGCCGGCGGAGTCCAAGGAGAAGCCCACATCTTCAAATCGGGACGTAGCTTCAAAGCCTCCTTTATGTAAGGAATCAGTATAAAACGATCACGGTCAATACTGAAATTACGCATGGTATAATCATCTTTCACATCATTATAAGAATAATAACCAAATGAATAATCACTACAAGCAACAGGAGTACGTCCCAATGAAAAGCGTACTCCCTCTTCGACAAACAAGGAAGCCATCACTTTATCACGTTCTTCCTGAGAGACTTTGAAGCGCATTCCAGCCTATTTCATTAAACGTGCCGCCAAAGCCGGTAACATGCTGTAAAAGACTATCCATATAGACAGATACCTCCGGAGTCTGCGAGGCATGCTTCAAAACTGTTACTTTCTGAGAAGTCCAACGCTCGGATGCAGTGGTGGAATACATCGTTATTTTCTGTGCAGCAACGGTGTTCAACACCCCTGCCACAAATAATAATGAAATAATCTTTTTCATAAAATATCAAATTAATCGTTCGTTTTCTTATTGTTTTTCTGCTTTTACACGCAAAATCGTATATGAGAAGGGTGGAAATTCATAATCAAATTCAGGTCCGAATCCTTTGTATGCAATCTCCTTCGGATAAATCTTTCGGGGTTCTTCGAAGGAATTTTCCTCGCTGCCGTCGGCCGCAGTCAAAGAAATGACCCTTCCCTCCTCTGCTATGTTTTTCGATCCTTTTATCTGAATCGTGGTCAAATAAGCCGTATCAGCCCCATTAACAACTTTAATCACCAATTCTCCTTTTTCTTCATCATAACCGGAAGCAACAAACTGTAACGGCATGGCTTGGGGTACAGAGGACAAGACAAGTTCATTATCCAGATAACATTCATTTTTCATGGAGGATACTACCACTTTCACTTCATACCACCTGTCCTTTTCAATTTTTTGCCGGAATGTTCCGACAGCACGCCTTTATCTTTCCCCTTCTCCAACCGGATAAGTTCCGCCCGGTCATTACTGCTCCACATACCTATATTATATCTATATCCGGTCTTACCATCCTCACTCATACCTAAAAAATTTGAAATCCTTGTTCACCTTCTGTTTTCCTTACTTTAAACTCCAGCGTATAGTCCCCTTCATAGACTTTTTCCGGTAACATGCGGTTTTCTTTTGATAGAATCATATCGCCAAGCAGATCCGTCACTCCGTTTTGTATCACTTTTACATCCTTAAAACTCTACAGATGCCAAAGAAGCCCCCAAACCCAGATGTCCCTTACCCACAGATTCGGGTTGGGCTTCATGCATCGTGATGTTGCTTTTTTACATTGTAATCAGGTCGGTTCTCCGCCGCCATCTTTTGTACATAATATGAGCTACGTCCCATTACCTGGTCAGAATCAATCCAAATCAAGTTGGTAGCCCAGTTCCTATCATGCCGATTTTCAAATAAAGGTGCATACGAAGCCATTGTAACCAAATCGCCATTTCGTTCCATACCACCGATAAACGCAGCTTCAGACAAAGCTCCCAGCATATTTCCTCCACCAACTCCCCGGTTACAGGCATATTCCCCTACATAAACCGTATATTTTCCCCGTTCATAAGTATCGAACAAAGTTGTGTTACGAAAGAAAAAATACGGATCGACATACCAATGTGGATCAATCATATCCGTTTTAGCTATTGCAGGAGCCCCATCACGTTGTGGCATTTCATTATAAATCAATGTCAACTGCGGATACTTCTCCTTAATGGCCTTATAGAACAGATCAAAACGACGATCGTATTCCGGTCCCCAGTTTTCATTACCAATCTCCACATATTGCAACGGAAAAGGTTCGGCATGACCATCTGCCGCACGGCGTTTTCCCCATTCCGTAGTCACATCACCCAATGCGTATTCAATGGCATCCATACAATCGTCCAAATAATAGGATATTTTGTCGTCAGGACAAGCATCGCCCATACGGAACTGACACCCTAAACCTACATTACATACAAACATGGCTTTTGCGCCTATATCTTCACAAAACTGCAACATTTCATAATATCCGAAACCATACGAGCAACGGTATCCCCACGTACTATACTCTCCGGGGCGTGCAGCCGGATCTCCTAATGTTTTTTTCCATTCAAAGCGGTTATTCAAAGTAATTCCCTCTACCACACATCCTCCAGGCCAGCGGAAGAATGCAGGTTTCAATCCTACCAACATCTCGGCCACGTCTTTACGCAAGCCATTCGGGCGATTATTGAAAGTCTTTTCCGGAAAAAGAGAAACATAATCTATCCAAATCTTACCGGGAGCATCAAATTCCAAAGCTAGCTTTGCCTTGGCATCTTTTGCAGCAGACAACAATGTAGCTTTTATATCATTCCAAGTGTTGTCATTCTTCACTTTGAGAGAAGTTTCCGCCAGCACATCTCCTTTCGAAGAAAGTAATTTGGCTGCAACCGTTCCTTTATAATCGGACGAAGTGCGAATAATAACACGCAGATGATAGTTTTCACCGGCACCGATCCCCATTCCCCAGTATCCTTCATTCACCAATTGAATAGGGTGTGAAGCATCCGTTAGTGTTATCTCCAAATTATTAGGAACTGACTGAAATTTCGGACGCTCTTTAGTAAGCCTCATCCGGGCAGCCGCAGTATCCTTCACCAGCAAATTCCAAGCACGTACAGGTTCTGTATTCCACTTGAATGAACGATCGTGACGTACTTCTCCGGTCAAGTGATATTTCTCCGGACTGGGAATCAGTTTATCTCCTTCCACATGATACCCTGCCGGCATCTCATGTTCCTCGAAACTACGGTTCTGAACCAACTCGGCATATAATCCTCCATCACCGGCATGATTAATCTCTTCAAAAAAGACACCATACATTGAAAGAGCTATCTCGGCACCTTTCTCCTGAAGGTTAATAACAATCCCTTCCCGTTCTGTCGATGGAAAACTGCATGAAGCTATTGCTGTTCCCAATATACAAGCTGATAAAAGTTGTTTTATATTCATCATAAAAGTCGATTTTAATTATAATACGTTTATGAGACATGAGACACTCAACAGCATAGAAGATAATAAAAAAAATGAATGCATCAACATTCAATCTCAAAGGAAATAATCTTTGAATCTAAAATTTGACAACATTCATTGTACATAAAAGAGTCATATCATTACTTAAAAATAGAATTTGATACGACTCTTTTATGTTCATCTGTTACAATCCGTAACTTTTCCGATAGTTTGTTATTTATCCACTTCCTCCAAATAAAGCACTCTACTTGAGTATTCGTTCTTTTGCGGCTTGTCCACATTATGATTGTAAGGTATTTCCAAACCGTTCGCCATCAAATAAGCACCGCTGAACACTTGTCCTTCAAAACTAAGCGGATATTTATCTATACGGTTCAACTCACGGATACGATAACGGCTTTCAGAATTCAACCCCGCCATGACTACCCGTGGCAAGTGTTGGTTCATAAAGTGCTCCAGCTTCCACCAATAGAATACCGCCTTGTCTTTTTCCGGCGAAACGTACATCAAGGAAGCTGCCCCCAACTTGTCGTAAGGAGAAAGCAAGCGGTATATGTCCCCCATCTGAACCACCGGACGAATTTCCTTGTACTCGGCAATCGCTTTACGACACAGTTCTTTCTCATCATCCGTCATGTTCTTGGGTTGTATCTCCATGCCTAAACGTCCGCTCATCGCCACGTCAATACGATACTTCAACGGGATGGTACGGAAAGTCTGATGATTGGGTGCAGCACTGATATGTGACGCCATACCGATGGCTGGAAAGAAATAGGAAGTGCCCCACTGCATATAGATGCGTTGCAAAGCATCCGTATCGTCGCTTGTCCAAAACTCGTCAAAGTAAGGCAAAAGTCCATAATTGACACGTCCACCACCACTGGCACATGCCTGCATCGTCAGTTCGGGATATTTCATCCGGATTCGCTTGCAGACATTTTCCAGTCCACGATGATAAGCTATATATAAATGGCTCTGTTCATCCTTGCCCAGATAGTTGGAACCATGATTCAAGATAGACATATTGGCATCCCATTTGATGTAATCTATTTCGGGATAGTTAGTCATCAGTTCGTCCACTACGTTGAACACGAAATCCTGTACCTGCGGATTACCTAGGTCGAGTACCACCTGAGTACCTCCCGTCCCAGTACCAAGTCGCGTTCCGGTGCTTTGATCACCCAATCCGGATGCTTTTCATACAATTCACTTTGAGTGTTCGCCATTTCCGGCTCTATCCAGATGCCAAACTTGATACCCTGCCGCTTAGCCACATCTATCAGCCCTCCAACACCCGAAGGCAGTTTCTCCTTATCCACCATCCAGTCACCCAGCGAAGTGCGGTCGGTCTTGCGAGGATATTTGTCACCAAACCAGCCGTCGTCCATCACAAAAAGTTCACCGCCCATAGAAGAAATATCCGCCATCATCTGCTTCATACCGCTTTCGTTGATTTTGAAATAGACACCTTCCCAACTGTTCAGCAGAATCTTTCGGAGCTTGTCGCCATTAGCTAGTTTATACGTTCTTGCCCAGCGATGAAAGTTACGACTACCACCACTCAATCCTTCGTCACTATAGGTCAATGCCAGTTCGGGAGTCTTGAATACCTCACCGCTTTTCAGATGATAAACGGAGTTGTCTTCGTTGATACCTGCATAAAAATGATGGTATTCGCTTTCATCTGTGTCAATGCGCAGTTTATAATTACCTCCGTAACAAAGGGCAGCACCAATCACACGTCCGCTATTCTCACGTGGCTGTCCGTCCAACGAGAACATCCACTTCCGCGTGTGCCGTGTGCGAATTGCGCACTCCGTCCTTATTCTTTATCACTTTCATACCCGGTTCCAGCGGTTCCTGCACCAGACGCGCCTCGTTTGCCCAAGCACCGTAGAGACTGGATAGCCAGACATTGCCCTTACGAACGGGAAGATAGGCAGATGCAAACTGGTTCAGCTTCACGTTCTTTTTCTCCTTATGGCTGATTTCCGTCCACGCCTCAATGACGTCCACATCCTGATAGGCTTTATAGCAGAGTTTTACATAAAAAGGATATACTTTGTCTTTTAGAGATATAACTGTTAAATTTGCTTTTTCCTGATGAGTAGTTTCCACGCCAATGACTTCCATTTGAAGCGTCATGTTTCCATCCTCATGCTGCACAGACAAAGCAGACTCAGAAGGACAATTCAGTCCGTAGACTGGATAAGCGGAAAAACTTCCAGACTCTGTACTAACAATAGCATGTACATCAGCATCAGTAAGTTTTCTACCATAGTACAAAAATTTCAATTCTCCTCCTTGCGAAGTGGAAAGCAATAAAGAGGTATGAGAAGTCGATATTAAGACTTCACTTTCTTGTGCAGACAACGGGAAAACCACTCCCAATAGAAAAAGCAATAGCAAAAGTTTATTTTTCATATTTATATTTATTATAATTCACAATAGCCTAAAAAACAGCTATGAAGAATACTTTTATTTTCATAGCTGTTTTGTATAAGATCTTATTTTACCGGAGTAAAAACTCCGACATAACCACCACCGGAAACCATCTTTATTGACAAAGACTTCCCGGCAACGAAACGCACCTTCTTTTTCGAGACTTCTGTCGGCTTTTTATCAGCATTCTTTGCATCAGCCCAATACTCAAACTCGTACTCGCCTGCTGGCAAAAAAGAGTCTCGATTTCCACTACACGCTTCATGCAATTATTCATTGCACCTATAAACCACTGTTTGCCCGAACGCTTGGTCATCACAATATATTCTCCCGGATAGCCATCAAGGAAACGAGTGTCATCCCATACAGTTGGCACTATTTTCAGAAAATCAGCCCCCGGCTGACCTAGAACATATTTAGGATGTTCGCACATAACCGTTAACGGGCTATCATAAATCACAAACTTAGAAAGCTCGGCACATCGTGAATTGGGCACCGTAGTTGGATTCTTCGGTTTGAACCCTTCCATAGGTACATTTAGAAAACCTCCGGGCGTATAATCCATCGGACCGGCCAACATACGTGTGAAAGCTAATGTAACATTGTGTTCCGGTGTCACTCTTTTAGAAAACTTAGAATATTCTCCTCCCATAACACCTTCACGGGTCAGCAGATTGGGATAAGTACGCCCAATGCCGTCTGGCTTGTATGCACCATGAAAATTCACCATGAGCTTATGCTTTGCCGCTTCCTTTATGATACGATGATACCAATTCACCATTTCTTGGTCGTCGCGATCCATAAAGTCTATCTTTATACCGGCTATTCCCCACTTTTCGTACAAGGCGAATGCTTCTTTGTAACTATCATTTTTGTTCACGTCCGTACAATAGAGCCATAGCCAGCAACGCACGTTTTTAGAACGGGCATACTCCAATATCTCCGGCATATTCAACTGAGGTGCAGGTTTGGTGATGTCTGCATGAGCCTTGTTGTAAGGACCGTACCATTGCCAATCTATCAACATATACGGCCAACCCTGCTCCGCTGCAAAATCAATATATTCCTTTATTACATCCATTTCCATCTTTACCTCACCGCTCCACCAATGATCCCAAGCACACATGCCCGGTTTTTATCCAAGATGTATCTTCAATGGCGCAAGGAGGATTCAAACTATGAATAAGCTCTGTTTCGATGAACCTTCCAGGATGATCTCCTACCAGAATAACACGCCAAGGCGTAGCCATTTTCTCAAAGAAGCGAGCTTTTCACTCCATCTTCCTTCTCTCCGGGCAATGGAGAAAGTCTGGTAGCCAATACTTGATTTTTTCCTGCGCACTGTACCTTTTCCTATGTAAAATCCAGGATAATCATCAATGCAAGCTTCGGTGATAGCCACATAGTTTTGTTTGTCCACCTCCACCAAGAAAGGAAGACCTGCCACAGTGTCTGCAGGCAGATAGTTCAGCCTAGTCTTCACGAACTCCGATTCCTGGCTGGAAGTATAATTTCGTTTGTACTTCGCTGCCCATCCGGTTGCATCCGCCGGTAATGAGAACCCTGTCAATTCTTTAGTAATCTGTCGGTTTCCAATTTTTCTTCCACCATACAGTTGATAACGGAAAGCCACCCCTTCATCATATACGCGAACCACAAAATCCATCCGACGACGATCCCCCTCCTTCTCTTCCAAGTTAAAAGTCATTTCATTCCAATGCAACTGAACTTCCTCATGTTTATTCTTCACTACCGGAATCCAAGATTCAGATCTAGCTTCAGCTTGAGGAACATTCAGTAATGCAAAATTGCCTTGCATCGGTTTTTCATCCTTGAACTCAAAGCCAAGTGGTGAATCAGCCACCAAGACTTTATCCTTGTAAACAACTGAATAACTCAATGTTTTCTCATTGCTTACTTCCATTTGTATTCTACCGTCCGGTGAAGATATCTGAAAGTGCTGTGCCGACACCCCCGTTGCCAACAACAAACTGAAAAATAAAATAACTCTCCTCATATCAATCAACTTAAATTTTCTATAAAGATAACACAATTAATCAAACGGAGCAAAAACGCCCATATATCCGCCACTTGTCGTTTTTTTTACAGTAAGAGGTTTACCAGCTGTCATTTCAGAATGTTCATTTTTACAGTAAATGAAGCTAGCACTCTGTCACTAGAATATAATTACCTACCACTCATTTCAAAAGTAAAATATTACTATTGCAGCACAAAAGAAGAACATAGCCACTGCGGCCATGTTCTTCCCTTACCAGCATTAATATCCAGGATTCTGTAATAAAGCAGGATTCAATTGAATCTGCGCTAAAGGCAAAGGATAGAGATAATGCTTACGTTGCATATTAAATTGGGATTTACTATTAATGATCAATGCCTGAGACCCATCATCCAATGTTTCATAACCGTAATAGCCACCCCATCCCCATATTTTTTCCACTTTTCCTGCTACCTCATAACCAAACCGGCAAACTCTGTATCATTTCCATCCGGATTCTTTACTACTAATTCCTGACCGGTCAGCATTTAAAGCTT
>ENA-OQOA01000434-OQOA01000434.1-human-gut-metagenome-genome-assembly--contig:-NODE-434-length-18810-cov-3.302949_pt1 | contig 18810 bp, 20 predicted proteins | sample MGYA00242633_ERZ504888 | MGnify/ENA primary metagenome ERZ504888 (study PRJEB26092, sample SAMD00036372) | human gut metagenome | host: Homo sapiens | study: EMG produced TPA metagenomics assembly of...
GTTTATAAGTGAGGTTTATTTTTTGTGAATGCGCAACAGGAAGTCTTTTCGTTAGAGAAGTATGAGGTAAAGTTGTGCAGATTACAAAATTAGTAATAATAACATTGTAATTTCAGAGGACAAGAATCATAAAGAAGTTGTACTGATGGGAAAGGGCCTTGGCTTTCAAAAGCACAAGGGAGATGAGATTAAGTTGAGTCAGATTGAGAAGACTTATGTCATGAAAGATCATGGTATGACACAGCGTTTTCAGGAGATGTTAACTGATATTCCGATCGAGAGAGTGAAGATTTGTAATAAGATCATTCAGTATGCGAAGGATACATTACAGAAGAATATTAATGATAATATATATGTTTCACTTACAGACCACATCAATTTTGCGATTGAGAGAGTTGAGATGGGAGTACCATTCCAGAATCCATTTTTATGGGAGATCAAGAAGTTTTATTATCAGGAATATCTGATCGGGAAAGTAGCGATCGGTATGATAGAGAAAGAACTGAAGGTTACGCTTCCACAGGATGAAGCGGCGTTCATTGCATTGCATATTGTGAATGCGGAACTTGATCTGGACATGACAGAGATGGTTTCTATGACGAAGCTTGTGAATGATATTTTGAAGATCGTGGATAAACATTTTGGAGAGCAGATTGATAAGGAGTCTGTTTTCTATGAGAGATTTATCACGCATCTGAAGTTCTTTGCACAAAGAGTTTATATTGGCAAAGAAGTGAAAAGTGATGATACAGAATTTCAGGAGATCATAAGGAATAAGTATCACGAATGTATTGAATGCGTAGATGAGATTAAAGACTACGTGAAGAAGACTTGCAATCATGATATTACAGATGAAGAACTTATGTATTTAACCGTACATATCAAGCGAGTTACGACAAGATAAAAGTTTATATTGTTGATCAGGATTGTTACTGGTAATGCAGGCTAAACTTGATTTGAATCATGGATTTTCCAGAGAGTCCAGGTTTCTTTGTGAAAGTATTTTTTGCAGGGGAATTTGGATGGTGGAGATTTTACAGGTTTGAATCAGGTTTTTTTATTATAAGAATTTTCTTATAATATATATAATTAATTAGCTTATGAAAATATAGAAAAGGAGGAATAAAAAATGGTAGGAATTATTCTTGCTACACATGGTGATTTCGCCAAGGGTATCTTACAGTCCGGGTCCATGATTTTTGGTGACCAGCCAAATGTTGCGGCTTGTACATTACAGCCAAGTATGGGACCAGAAGACATCAAAAACAGATGGAAGATGCCATTGCCGGATTCGAAAACCAGGATGAAGTGCTGATTATGGTTGATTTATGGGGTGGAACTCCATTTAATCAGGCTAACGGATTAATTGCCGGACATGAGGATAAATGGGCAATCGTTGCTGGATTAAATCTTCCAATGTTGATCGATGCATACGCATCTCGTATGATGATGGACACAGCACATGAAGTTGCAGCTCAGATTTCCGGAAGTGGAAAAGAAGGTGTGAGAATCTATCCAGAATCTCTAGAACCTAAGAAAGAAGAAGCTGCACCAGCTGCTGTGGCAGCACCTCAGGGAGCAATCCCAGAAGGAACAGTACTTGGAGACGGTCACATCAAGATCGGTCTTACTCGTATCGACACACGTTTATTACATGGACAGGTGGCTACAACATGGACAAAGATGGTAAATCCAGACCGTATCATTGTTGTATCTGATGCCGTATCAAAAGATGATCTTCGTAAGAGAATGATCATTGAGGCAGCACCTCCAGGAGTAAAAGCACACGTTATCCCAATCTGGAAGATGATCGAAGTATCAAAAGATCCAAGATTTGGTGAGACAAAAGCAATGCTTCTGTTTGAAACACCTCAGGATGTATTAAAAGCAATCGAAGGTGGAGTTGACATCAAAGAGGTTAACTTAGGATCACTTGCACATTCAACAGGTAAAGTAGTAGTAACAAAAGCTGTTGCGATGGGTAAAGAAGATGTAGAAACTTTCGAGAAACTGATCGACAAAGGTGTTACATTTAATGTACGTAAAGTACCAAGCGATTCTCCAGAAAACATGGGTGAAATGCTTTAAGAAAGCGAAAGCAGAACTTAAATAATCAATTTAGAAAAATATATAGGAGGAATTATCATGTCAGTTATTTCAATGGTATTAGTTGTTATCGTTGCATTCCTGGCTGGTATGGAAGGTGTTTTGGATGAATTCCAGTTCCATCAGCCTTTGGTAGCATGTACATTGATTGGTCTGGTAACAGGCAATCTCGAGGCAGGTATTGTTCTTGGTGGTAGTCTTCAGATGATCGCTCTTGGATGGGCTAACATCGGAGCTGCTGTAGCACCGGATGCTGCTTTAGCATCTGTTGCATCTGCTATTATCCTTGTTCTTGGTGGACAGGGAGTAAAAGGTGTAAGTACAGCGATTGCTGTAGCTATCCCTCTTGCTGTAGCAGGTTTATTCTTAACAATGGTTGTTCGTACTCTTTCTGTAGCATGTGTTCATCGTATGGATGCTGAAGCTGAGAAGGTTAATTTCAGAGGTGTAGAAATGTGGCACATCATTGCCATCTGCTTACAGGGACTTCGTATTGCAATCCCTGCAGCATGTCTTCTTGCAATCCCTACTGAAACAGTACAGAACTTCTTACAGTCTATGCCTGCATGGTTAACAGATGGTATGTCCATCGGTGGTGGTATGGTCGTAGCCGTAGGTTACGCAATGGTTATCAACATGATGGCTACAAAAGAAGTATGGCCTTTCTTCGCAATTGGTTTCTGTCTGGCTGCTGTTTCAGACTTAACACTGATCGCATTAGGTGTTATCGCTGTATCTATGGCACTGATCTACCTGAAACTGTCTGAGAATGCAGGATCTGGTAACGGTGGAAGCAATACTGGTGACCCATTAGGCGATATTTTAAAATGATTATTGATTAAGAAGGAGGTAAGAAAAAATGGCAGAGAAAAAAGTTCAATTAGTAAAAAAGATAGATTGTCTGTAGCATTACGTTCTACTTTCCTTCAGGGTTCTTGGAACTATGAACGTATGCAGAATGGTGGTTGGTGTTTCGCAATGATCCCAGCTATCAAGAAATTATATACAACAAAAGAAGATCAGATCGCAGCATTAAAACGTCATCTGGAATTCTTCAATACACATCCATATGTTGCATCTCCAGTTATCGGTGTTACACTGGCTCTGGAAGAAGATAAAGCAAATGGTGCACCTGTAGAAGACAGTGCGATCCAAGGTGTTAAAGTCGGAATGATGGGACCTTTAGCTGGTGTTGGTGATCCAGTATTCTGGTTCACAGCAAGACCTATCCTTGGAGCTTTAGGAGCTTCCCTTGCAATGGGTGGAAGTATCCTTGGACCAATCTTATTCTTCGTATTATGGAATGTAATTCGTTGGGCATTCATGTGGTATACACAGGAATTTGGTTACAATGTAGGAACAAAGATCACAGAAGACTTATCAGGTGGATTACTTCAGAAAGTAACAAAAGGAGCATCTATCCTTGGTATGTTCGTCCTTGGTGCCTTGATCGAACGTTGGGTAAGTATCAACTTTACACCTGTAGTATCTAAGGTTACATTAAGTAAAGGAGCTTACATCGATTGGGCTAAACTTCCAGCAGGAGCAGAAGGAATCAAAACAGCATTAACACAGCAGGCATCCGGTATGGCACTTGATCCAACAAAAGTTACAACTCTTCAGGATAACTTAAACTCATTGATTCCTGGATTTGTACCATTACTGCTAACACTGTTATGCATGTGGTTATTAAAGAAAAACGTTTCTCCAATCATCATCATCATCGCATTATTTATTATTGGTATTGGTGGACACGTTATCGGATTATTATAAGAGATGATCTAGCACATATACAAAAGGCCCGGAAGTCCGGGCTTTTTGCTTATATAAGAAGAATATAAAAAATATATCGGTAAGAATGAACGAAAAGTCATCTTGTATAAGCAAAGAAAATTGTATAGAATAAATAAAGAAGAACCTACAGAATCGGAGGAAAGCTTATGGCACAATCAATTAATACAAGAGTTGATGTTGTTGTGGAAGCAACATCGTATCAGGGACTTACAAACTATGGAAAGATCATGGTTGGAGACAAAGGATTTGAATTCTTTAATACAAGAAATGTCAATGATTATATTCAGATTCCATGGGAAGAAGTTGATTATGTGATCGCATCTGTGATGTTTAAAGGAAAGAAAATCCCACGTTATGCGATCCAGACAAAGAAAAATGGAACATTTTCATTTTCATCAAAAGAACCTAAGAAAGTGTTGCGTGCGATCAACCAGTATATACCATCCGAACGTCTGGTGCGTTCTTTAAGCTTTTTTGATGTGTTGAAACGTAATTTTATGCCATCAAAGAAGAATGCGAAGATTAAAAAATAAATGTAATTTTTGGAGTTACAAGGTAAAGAAGGAGAAGATGGCTATGGGACATATTTTAAGAATGAATCCAGTTTTTAAAGAAATGATCTGGGGTGGAACAAAATTAAAAGATATTTATGGATATGAGATTCCGAGTGATCACACAGGAGAGTGTTGGGCAATTTCTGCACATAAGAATGGAGATTGTACGATCGCAGATGGAGAATATAAAGGAAAAACATTATCCTGGTTATTTGAAAACCACAGAGAATTATTTGGAAATATCGAAGGAGACCAGTTCCCATTACTTGTAAAGATCATTGACGCGAAAAATGACCTGTCTGTACAGGTGCATCCAGACGATGTGTATGCGAAGGAACATGAGAATTCTTTAGGAAAGACAGAATGTTGGTTTGTTCTTCAAGCGGATGAAGAAACAAAGATGGTCATGGGACACCATGCAAAGACAAAAGATGAATTCGTCAAAGCGATCGAGAATGATGATTATGACAATCTGTTAAATTCATTCAAGATCAAAGCAGGAGATTTCTTCTATATTCCATCTGGAACATTACATGCGATCTGCAGCGGATCGCTGATCTATGAAGCACAACAGTCTTCTGATATTACATATCGTGTTTATGATTATCATAGAAAAGATGCGGATGGAAATGAAAGGCAGCTTCATGTACAGCAATCTATTGATGTGACAAATGTACCAGCAGATATTGATCAGAACAAAGAATTTCCGCAGACAATTCTTGAGAATGGTACAAAGACAAGATATGTTGACAGTGAATTTTTTAAAGTGGATCGTTATCAGTTGAATGGAAAAAATGTGATCAAGAATGACGAACCATTTATGATGGTAAGCATCATAGAGGGAACAGGAATTTTTGAAGGAAATGAAGTAAAGAAAGGTGATCATTTTGTAATCTGTTCCGATCAGAAAGAAGTTACTTTTGATGGAGATATGGAAGTCATGATTTCCACATTATGATCATGACCATAATAGATAAAGAAGGATTATAAGAATATATAGAATAAGGAAGTTTTATATGAAGGAAACAGGAAAGGTATTTGGCGTCTTGCAAAGAGTCGGACGTGCATTTATGCTTCCGATCGCTGTTTTGCCAGTTGCAGGTCTTTTGCTTGGAATTGGACGATCTTTGACAAATGAAACAATGCTTCGGGCCTACCATCTGATGAAGATCATGGGTCCGGGGACTATTTTGTATGGAGTAATTAAAGTTGGAAGCGATTGTGGAAGTATTATATTTGACAATCTTCCGTTGATATTTGCAATGGGAGTTTCAATTGGGATGGCAAAGGCAGAGAAAGCGGTAGCAGCATTATCAGGGGCATTGTCTTTTTCGTTATGCACGAAGCTATTTCATCGATGTTATCATTGTATGGTGATACATATACAATGCATGCGGGAGCAACGGATCAGATTCTTGGAATAACATCACTGCAGTTAGGTGTATTTGGAGGAATTCTTGTCGGACTTGGTGTCGGGTATCTTCATAACCGTTTTTATAAAATAAAACTTCCAGAAGTTTTATCGTTTTTTGGCGGGACAAGGGCAGTGCCGGTTATTTGTACCATTGTATATGTTGGAGTTGGAATATTAATGTTCTTTATCTGGCCTCCGATCCAGAATCTGATGTATTCCATTGGAGGAATTGTGAGAGCTTCAGGCTATTTAGGGACGTTTATTTATGGAGTGATGGAACGTGCATTGATCCCATTTGGACTTCATCATGTATTTTATCTCCCGTTCTGGCAGACATCGCTAGGTGGAACGATGGAAGTTGCTGGGAAAATGATCGATGGGGCACAAAATATCTTTTTTGCTCAATTAGCAGATCCAGCAACAACACATTTTAATGTGGAAGCAACAAGATTTATGGCAGGGAAGTTCCCATTGATGATCTTTGGATTGCCAGGAGCGGCATTTGCAATTTACCGTTGTGCCAGACCTGAACATAGAAAAGTTGTCGGTGGACTTATGATTTCAGCAGCATTAACATCAATGCTCACAGGAATTACGGAAACCGTTGGAATTTTACATTTTTATTTATTGCACCTGGATTATATGGAATACATTGTGTTTTTGCAGGACTTGCATATATGATGATGCATGTATTGAAGATTACAGTTGGATTAACATTTTCTGGAGGACTTATCGATCTGTTCTTTTTGGAATCATGCAAGGACAAGAAAAACAAACTGGATGATGGTCATTCCACTGGGAATTGTTTATTTCATAGTGTATTATTCCTTATTCCATTTTCTGATCTTGAAATTTGATATCAAAACACCAGGAAGGGAAGAAGAACCAGCACAAGAATATGAAGAAGAGCCAGAATATGAATACAGAGAAGATTTTTCAGAAGAATTATTAGCAAAGATCGCAGCGGGACTTGGAGGCAAAAAGAATATCGGTGATATTGACTGTTGTGTTACAAGACTTCGATGTGGACTGAAAGATATAAGTCTGGTGGATGATGCCATGATCAAAGAAACAGGATCAAGGGGAATTTTGAAACGAGGAAACAGCATTCAGATCATTTATGGTCCATATGTAACGGTGCTAAAATCAGAACTGGAAGATTATTTAAGGACAAGACGAGCAAAGAAAGAAATCAAACAATTACTAAAAGAAAATACACATTCCAAAGATAAAATGCAACAGGAAAGTATCGCCTGTCCGATCAAAGGATGTGTGATCGAACTAGAAGAAGTTGGAGATGAGGCATTTTCTGGTGGAATGTTAGGGGAAGGCTTTGCAGTTAAACCAGAAGAAGGAAAACTATATGCACCAGTAGATGGGATCATCGCAGCAGTGTTTAGGACAAAACATGCCCTTGCTATGGAATCCAAAGATGGAGCAGAAGTTTTGATACATCTTGGGCTTGATACAGTAAAGCGAGGTGGAAAAGGCTTCTATATGAAAGTAGAAGCTGGTCAGAAAGTAAAAAAAGGAGAGCTCATCTGTGAGTTCGACTTAGAAGATATGAGAGTAGATGGATATGTTATGACGACTCCGGTAGTTATCAGTAATAATGCGGAATACGCAAGTATTTCATTGAAACATATTGGAGAGTGTAACGTAGGGGAAGAAATACTGACCCTTTATAAATAGGTAACTATAAAATTAAATATAGATACAATTCTTAAACTTAAAAAGAAAGAATGTATTTATGATCGATATCAGATCATAAGATGCATTCTTTCTTTTTACTTGCAGACAAAAAACTACCGTAGTAAAATAAATTCAATATGCTAACGAAAGAGAAGGTTTGAAAAGTATGAAAAAAGAACAGATCAAAGGATCATTATCATTATTTTTAGCTGCGATCATATGGGGCGCTGCATTTGTTGCACAAAGTGTTGGAATGGATTATGTTGGACCATTTACATTTAATTGTGTTCGTACATTGATCGGAGGCATTGTATTGATTCCGTGTATTGCGTTTCTAAACAGAGGAAAAGTAAGGAAGAAAACAAACTTCACGGAGAAAAAGAGATTGCTATTAGGCGGAATCTGTTGCGGAGTTGCATTAGCTACAGGAAGCACCTTGCAGCAATTTGGAATCATGTATACAACTGTAGGAAAAGCAGGATTTATTACAGCATTTTATATTATCATTGTTCCAATTTTGGGATTATTTTTAGGAAAAAAGTGCGGATTATCCGTCTGGATCAGCGTTGTGATCGCACTTGCAGGACTTTATTTTTTATGCATTACGGACGGATTTTCGATTGGAAAAGGGGATATCTATGTATTTTTAGGTGCAATTGCATTTTCGATTCATATTTTAGTGATCGATTATTTTACACAATTTAATGATGGAGTGAAAATGTCATGTATTCAGTTTTTTATCTGCGGGATTCTTTGTTTTGTTCCAATGATGCTTTTTGAACATCCGGAGATTAGCATGATCTTACTTGCATGGAAACCAATCTTATATGCAGGAGTGATGTCATGTGGAGTTGCTTATACATTACAGATCGTGGGGCAGAAGAATATGAATCCTACGGTAGCATCGTTGATCCTTAGTCTGGAATCTGTGACTTCTGTGATCGCTGGATTTTTGGTTCTGCATCAGAATTTGAGCCATAGAGAGTTGATAGGGTGTGGGTTGATGTTTATAGCGATCGTATTGGCACAACTTCCACAGAAAATTTAATTGACAAATGCCATAAGAATGTTATAGAATAATAACGTTAAAGGCATTGATGGTGCACAGTAAGAAACCAAAAGTTTCCGAATTTCACACCGTAGCTGTATCTTTGAATGTGATGCAATGTCATTTAAGCATCAGTAGGAGATAACGGAGTCTGCCCGTTACGCAGAGACTTAAGTGCTTATGGTAATTAAGAAGAAGTTTAACGATACCATAGGAATTAGGGTGGTACCGCGAGTATATATTAAGAACTCGTCCCTTTGCGGACGGGTTCTTTTTCTTTTGCCTGAATACAGAAGAAAAAGTAACCTGATCCGAGAATATAGAAAAGATCAATAAAGGAGAACTAAGCAGATGAAAGAGAGATTAGAGGCAATCAAGAAAGCTGCCTTGGAGAAAATCGAGCAAGCAGATGCAATGGATAGTTTAAATGATATCCGTGTATCTGTACTGGGTAAAAAAGGTGAATTAACTCAGGTATTAAAAGGAATGAAGGACGTAGCCAAAGAAGAACGTCCGATCGTTGGACAGATGGTCAATGATACCAGAGCAGTCATCGAAGAAGCATTAGAAAAAGAGATGACATTATTAAAGAAAAAAGTTCGTGAAGAAAAGATGAAATGTGAAGTCATCGACGTTACATTACCTGGAAAAACTCATGAAAAAGGACATCGTCATCCAAACCAGATCGCGCTGGAAGATTTAGAGAGAGTATTTATCGGTATGGGATACGAAGTCGTAGAAGGACCAGAAGTAGAATACGATAAATACAACTTTGAAATGTTAAATATCCCTGCAAACCATCCTGCAAAAGATGAACAGGATACATTCTATATCAACAAAGATATCGTGTTAAGAACACAGACATCTCCTGTACAGGCTCGTATCATGGAAACAGGACAGATGCCAATCCGTATGATCGCACCTGGACGTGTATTCCGTTCTGATGAAGTTGACGCAACACATTCTCCATCTTTCCATCAGGTAGAAGGATTGGTTGTAGATAAAGGAATCACATTTGCAGACTTAAAAGGAACATTAGAACAGTTTGCAAAAGAATTCTTCGGACCAGATACAAAAGTAAAATTCCGTCCACATCATTTCCCATTTACAGAGCCAAGTGCGGAAGTAGACGTGACATGTTTCAAATGTGGTGGAAAAGGATGTCGTATGTGTAAAGGAAGCGGATGGATCGAGATCTTAGGATGTGGAATGGTTCACCCACACGTGCTTGAAATGTGCGGAATCGACCCAGAAGTATATTCAGGATTTGCATTTGGAATCGGTTTAGAGCGTGTCGCATTATTAAAATACGAGATCGACGATATGCGTCTGTTATACGAAAACGATAAGAGATTCTTATCACAGTTCTAAGAGAAACGATAAGAATATTTCGAATAGAGAAGATAGAATAAAGGAGAATAAAAGTAATGGATACACCAATTTCATGGATCAAAGCTTATGTGCCTGATCTTGATTGCACACCACAGGAATATGCAGATAAAATGACATTATCTGGTTCCAACATGGAAAGTGTCACATATTTAGATAAAAACTTAGAAAAGATCGTAGTCGGAAAGATCGAGAAGATCGAAAAACATCCAGACGCAGACAAACTGATCATCTGTCAGGTGAATGTTGGAGATGAAACAGTTCAGATCGTAACAGGAGCACCAAACGTATCAGAAGGAGACTTAGTACCAGTTGTCTTAGACGGTGGACGAGTTGCCGGAGGACATGACGGTGGAAAGAACCCAGAAGACGGAATTAAGATTAAAAAAGGAAAACTTCGTGGAGTAGAATCTTTTGGTATGATGTGTTCTATTGAAGAACTTGGAAGTTCCAGAGACATGTACCCAGAAGCACCGGAATATGGAATCTACATTTTCAATAAAGACGTAAAACCAGGAGATGATGCAGTTGAAGCTTTAGGACTTCGCGATGCAGTTGTCGAATTCGAGATCACATCAAACCGTGTAGACTGTTTCAGCATGATCGGTATGGCAAGAGAAGCAGCCGCTACATTTAAGAAAGACTTCTTCCCACCAGTTGTCACAAAGACTGGAAATGATGAAGATGTCCATGATTATATCAAAGTAAGAGTCGAAGACGAGGATCTTTGCCCAAGATACACAGCAAGAGTTGTAAAAAATATCAAATTAGCACCATCACCAGAATGGATGCAGAGAAGATTAGCTGCGATGGGAATCCGTCCGATCAATAACCTGGTTGACATCACAAACTACGTGATGGAAGAATTCGGACAGCCAATGCATGCATACGATCTTGATACGATCGCAAACAAAGAGATCGTCGTACGCCGTGCAAAAGCGGGAGATAAATTCACTACATTAGATGGTGAAGAAAGAACAATGGATGAAAATGTCTTAATGATCTGTGATGGAGAAAAAGAAATAGGTATCGCAGGTATCATGGGTGGAGAAAACTCCATGGTAACAGATGATATCAAGACATTATTATTTGAAGCAGCATGCTTTGATGGAACAAATATCCGACTTTCTTCTAAGAGAATCGGTTTAAGAACCGATGCATCTGGTAAAATTTGAAAAAGGATTAGACCCAGAAAATGCAATGGCAGCGATGGATCGTGCATGCCAGCTGATCGAAGAATTAGGAGCAGGAGAAGTTGTTGGAGGAGCCGTTGATGTTTATCCAAATCCAGTCAAACAGATCCGCCTTCCATTAGAAGTAGACAAGATGAATGCCCTTCTTGGAACAAATGTATCCAAAGAAGAAGTCTTAGAATATTTCGGAAGAATCGACCTTGGATATGATGAAGCAACAAATGAAGTCATCGTACCATCCTTCCGTCAGGATATTCACCGTATGGCAGACCTTGCAGAAGAAGTTGCAAGATTCTACGGATATGATAACATCCCAGTTACATTACCAAACGGAGAATCCACAGCCGGTAAGAAACCATTCAAGATCCGTGTTGAAGATGTCTGCAGAAATGTAGCAGAACAGAACGGATTCTGTGGTGGAATGACATATTCCTTCGAAAGTCCAAAAGTATTCGATAAATTATTATTAGCTGAAGATGCAAAAGAACGTCAGGCAATCGAGATTTCAAAACCCATTAGGAGAAGACTTCAGTATCATGAGAACAGTTTCCTTAAACGGAATGTTAACATCTCTGTCTACAAACTTAGCACACAGAAATAAAAATGTAAGATTATATGAATTTGGAAATATCTACATTCCAAAAGCATTACCATTAACAGAATTACCAGATGAAAGAATGCAGATGACACTTGGAATGTACGGAGAATGCGATTTCTTCACATTAAAGGGTGTTGTAGAAGATATGCTTGATTCCTTAGGATTAGGTGGAAGATCTGAATATGCACCAACAGGTGAACATCCATTCTTACACCCAGGAAGAGCTGCAGATGTGACGATCGATGGAGAAAAGATCGCCTATATCGGACAGATCCATCCAGAAGTTATGGATAACTATAACATGAAAGGTGAGGTCTATGTAGCAGTCATCGACATGCCAACATTAGTACCAAAAGCAACCTTCGACCGTAAATACGAAGGAGTAGCCAAATTCCCTGCAATGAAACGTGACTTAAGTATGGTTATGAAGAAAGACATCTTCGTTGGACAGCTTGAGAAGATCTTCAAAGATAAAGGTGGAAAACTTCTCGAATCCTACGAATTATTCGATGTCTACGAAGGAGACCAGATTGAAAAAGGATATAAATCCGTAGCATACTCCTTAACATTCAGAGCAAAAGACCGTACGTTAGAAGACGCAGAAGTATCTAAGATCGTTGAGAAGATTCTTGATGAATTGAAGAAATTAGGCGTTGAATTACGTGCTTAATTGTGATTGAAAATAAAATAAAGTGAGAATTAAAATCCTCTGGCAGATAATAGTGTCAGGGGATTTTTGTTTATCAGAAAGAAGCAATATGTAAAGGTGTTGAAAAAATTATTGTTTTTCAATAATTTTTATGCTACAATAATCTTGAAATTATCGAAAAACAATAATTGGAGGTAGATAGGATGAAATCAAACATAAATAAACTAATCCTGATCGAAGTCATCGCAGGAATCCTTTTTGCATTCATAGCAAGCAAAATCCTGCATATGACAGCAGCACTACAGATCATGTACTTACCATTTGAACTCATAGGAAAAGGGCTAAGATTTCTATCCCTAAGTTCAGCAATAGGAAATGTCATCGCGATCATCATATACGCAGCCATTTCAATGATACCAGCAATCTATATCATCTATCAGAGAAAAAGAGGAAGAACACAGAAAGAAGACATATTACTTGTTGCATTCACAGGGCTATTATTTTATTCCCTGTATATGTTCATCAATCCAGGACTCATGTATCAGAAAATGCCAGACATTTTTTCAATGGACCAAAGCAGTTTGATTGTAATGAAAATTATTTACGCATTCATCATTTACAGCGTCCTGATCATGTGGTTGATCATGAAAGCGATCCGTTTTCTTGGAGATGACAGCCAGAAGAATTGGAAAAGCCGTTTGTATTTTGGGATGAAAGGACTGATTGCTGCACTAGTCAGTTATTACACGCTTTTGATCACATATGCAAAGACATTTGAACTGCTTCATAAGAGCGAAAATAAACTGCAAAATGTATCTTCGATAGTATGGTTTAAATCAGTATTACAGTTATTACCAATCATTATGACAATCCTGCTATTTATCAACATCATTCATGTAGTAAAAGCAATCGAAGATCATAAGGAAGAGCAGCAGATGATGACAGTGGCAAGACTCGCAAGTGTCGCAAAGGTTACCGCAGTGGTTACAGTCATATCAGATTTTATCCTGAATTTTTATCAGTTTTTATTAGGAGCAACCTTACAGAATGTAAATGTTACGTTTGCACCAGATGTATCCATGGAACCATTGATCATAGCATTTGGAGCATTGATCTTCCATGAATACTTCAAGCGGACTAAACAGTTAAAAGAAGAAAATGACCAGTTTATATAGAAGGAATGATAGTTATGGCAATTAAAATACATTTGGATGACATCTTAAAAGAACGAAACATGACATCCAAAGAATTATGTAAAAAAGTCCATATTACAGAAGCAAACCTGTCAATCTTAAGAAGTGGCAAGGCAAAGGGAGTGCGTTTCTCAACGATCAATAAGATCTGTTATTATCTTGAGTGCGATGTCGGGGATATCTTGAAATTTGACGGGAGATTGGAGGAAGAAGATGAGTAGGGGAATCAGAAAAACAGGAGTATTGGCAATGGTTGTGATGCTGGCAGCAACTCTATCAGGATGCCGCCTTGCAAAAAAAGACGAGGATGAAACAGTAAAGAAAACATTATATGGTGCTTATGCAGTTGTAGGAAAGAGTCTGGATGATCCAGACATTCCAGATCCAGAGATGGAAGGAACAACCGTTGGGCAGAAAGATAAAAAAGGATTTGTTCATTTTTAAAAAGATCAAGGGATATTTCTTTTTTCATAAATACGATCAGAAAGAAAATACGATCAGCATGGATGGTGATCCACAGTTGACTCATTTTTCAGGCGGCTCTAATATGAAAGATGGCGAGATCCAAAAAGATAAATGGCAAAAGACAGGCCAGTCATGTAAGGCAACAATTTATGTTCAGGAAACAAAAGGAATCACAAAAGTGCAGATTGGAAGTGTATATAAAAGAGCAGATGGTACATTTTATCTGGAACCTTCAGGAAGGTCTTCTGTGCAGGATCTTTGTAAAACAGGAGGGTTTGGAATCAGCCAATCTTTTTCTGTGGATACAGAAGAAGGAAAGATGACATACCGTGTGGACTTTAAAGCAGACCGTGCAGTCAAAAAGATTCAGATCATCGAAATGAACAAAGATGATGTCAAGATCAAAAAAACAGCCTATATTTCACCTGAAATAAAACAATACCAGATGCAAAAAGATACAGCATATGTTATTATAAATGAACAGCTGATCGGTATGAAAGGTCAAACGATCAACAGACAGAAGGTACATTCAGCAAAGAAGAATTTCACATATAAATGGAAGCAGCTTGGAGATGATGGAGTATTGACACCGACAGACTTGAAGTTTAAAAAGTAAAATCAGGAGGATAAAATTGAAAGATGAAAGATAAAAGAGAATCATTTAACAGCAGGTGGGGATTTATCCTCGCCTGCATTGGTTCGGCAGTTGGCATGGGAAATATATGGATGTTTCCGACAAGGGTATCTTTGTATGGGGAGGTTCTTTTTTGATCCCGTATTTTATCTTTGTCGTTGTGATCGCATCTACTGGTGTGATCGGAGAGATGAGTTTTGGACGTGCGGCAAGGTCTGGACCGATTGATGCATTTGGGATGGTCTGTGAGAAGAAAGGAAAGAGAAAAGTTGGGGAAGGGTTAGGAATGATCCCAGTTCTTGGTTCTCTTGCGATGGCGATCGGATATACAGTTGTGATGGGGTGGATCTTAAAATATGCTGTTGGAACTTTCACAGGGGCAACACTTGCACCAAAGACGATCGAAGAATTTGGCGGACGTTTTGGAACAATGGCATCTGCATTTGGAAATAACATCTGGCAGATTTTAGCTTTGATCTTATGCATGTGTATTTTAATCTTTGGTGTAGGAGCAGGGATCGAGAAAGCCAATAAGATTTTAATGCCAATTTTCTTTACACTGTTTGTGATCCTTGGAATCTACGTGGCATTCCAACCAGGGGCAGCAGCGGGATATCAATATATTTTCAGAGTCGATAAGGCGGCCATCTTAGATCCAAAGACATGGATCTTTGCACTAGGACAGGCCTTCTTTTCCTTATCCGTCGCAGGAAATGGAACATTGATCTATGGATCGTATTTATCCGATGAAGAAGACATCCCATCATCTGCGGCAAGAGTTGCATTTTTTGATACGGTTGCTGCGATGCTTGCAGCACTCGTGATCATCCCAGCTATGGCAACAACTGGAGCAACACTGGATCAAGGAGGACCGGGGCTGTTATTTATCTATCTTCCAAACCTGATCAGCTCCATGCCAGGAAGTACGATCATCGCGATCATCTTTTTCGTTGCAGTGCTTTTTGCGGGAATGACATCACTGATCAATCTCTACGAAGCACCGATCGCAACCGTACAGGAAAAGCTTCACGTAGGAAGAAAGACCGCCTGCGTGATTATCGCAGTGATTGGCGTGATCGTCTCCTTATTGATCCAGGGCATCGTATCTGACTGGATGGATATCCTATCTATTTACATCTGCCCACTAGGAGCAGGACTCGCAGGAATCATGTTCTTCTGGATCGCCGGAAAGAAATATGTAGAAACACAGGTAAACAAAGGAAGAGAAACAAAATTTACAAAGATGTATTGTCCAATCTGCAAATATATTTATGTACCGATCTGTATTTTGGTATTGGTGCTTGGGATTGCGTTAGGCGGAATTGGGTAATGAATGAAGGATCGTAGTTAAGGTATATCTTGGCTGCGATTTTTTCTTATATGAAAGCAAACAAATTAAGTTCCAAGAAATCATACGAAATTGCAAGGAAAGGATATTTACATTTAAGAAGATTTTTGTTATGATATAACTATCAAAGTAGAAGTATTATTGAATGCGATATGACTATAAATATAGAATAAATAACAAAGATAAAGGGGATTTAGCTATGGAATTAAAAGAATTAACAAGTGCAGAACAGGTTGTGATGAAATGTATCTGGGATTATGGAAAGGATATGCCATTACAGCAGTTGATTGAAAATCTAAAGCAAGATTACGGAAAAGATTATAAAAGAACAACGATCCGTACATTTGTCCTTCATTTAGAAGAGAAAGGATATGTGACAACATATCAGATTGGGAAATATTCTTATATTAATTATCTGATCGAAGAGCAGGATTATAAAGAACAGGAATTGGAAAAGACAAAGAATTTCTGGTACAAAGAATCTGGATTTGATCTGGTGAAGACATTATATAAAGGAAAATTAAATGAGGGGAAACTAAAGAAACTCAAAAAGTTGTTAGAAGAAATCGATGATTGACAGGAGAAGATATGATAGACATAAGAGAGATATTGGTTAGGATATTTAGTGCGATATTTTTATCCATGTGCACTGGAAGCTGTATGTTTGTTTTCTGGATGGCACTAAGAAAGTTTTTTGCAGATAAGATTCGTCCAAAAGTCTATGATTTGATATTAAAGATCATTCTAATTGCTTACTATGTTCCGGCAGGATATCTGTTGGTAAATATTTTTTTTGATAATGGGTATGTATTTGATTTTACAGGTACTATCATCAAGGCTTTTTATGCTATATCGTTGTTCTGGCTGGCTGGAGCAATTGCAACAGTTCTGAAGTTTGGAGAACGAACTTTTCGAATTAGAAGAGAAAAAGAAAGATGCTTTCCATGCAAGATGTATGTGCAAAAGATCTTTGAAGATTGTAAAAGAGAGCTTGGAATTCGCAGATCAATAGAAGTATTACAAGGATATCGCATTCAGATTCCAATGACAGCAGGAATATTAAAACCATGTGTGTTTTTACCTGTGGAAGATATGGAAGAAGAACAATTAAAAACGTGTATTTACCATGAACTCACACATTATAAGAAGCACGATATATTTTGGAATTATATAGCATGTCTGATGGTATGTATTCACTGGTATTGCCCATGGATCAGAACTGTATTTCGTAAGAACGATGAATGGAGCGAGGTGATCTGTGATCTATCAGCGATTGGTTATGTAGGATCAGCGAAGCGTTATTTTACAACGATTTTTGAGATGAGTCAGAAAAGTCAGGGAATCAAAGCATATCGGGCAGCATGTCTGTTTGAAAGCCGAGATAGTTTAGAACAAAGAATCTACTATGCAATGATGTATCGAAAACAAAAGAAGATAAAATATGCTGCGGTGATTGCAATGACCGTGATATTTTGTGGAATGAGTGTAACCAGTATTTTGGCTGCAAGTAAGGGATATCAAAAGGCGTATACAAAATGGGTACAAGAAACGGAAGTAGAAATAGAAGAACCAGATGATGAGGAAGAGGAGAGAATATCGTATGAAGAAAAAACGGGAGTTTTGGGAAATGATAAGAGTGAAACGATAAAGAAGATAAATTTTAAAAAGATGGATGCGATGACATTGGAGACTTATGTAAAGGCAGGAAAAAGGCTTCGATATAAAGGATTAACTCCGAAACGAAATGAAAATATAGAAATTTTTATAACAAGTCAAAAAAATTTTAAGGGGATAAAAGTTGGGATTATTGATTCACAGAATAGGATTAGATACATACAGGACAGAGGGAGAGATTTAGTTGAACATAGATTTAAGATAGAAAAAGAGGGGAAATATGATGTGTTTATTGAAATGGAGGATAAGAAAGATGTAAAAATTGTTGGAATGATTAATATTGATGATGATTAAAGAGATGGAGGAATAGGAGGAGAAAACGATGATAAAATATATAAAAATAATGGTAACAGTATTTTACACTTTTAATTAGTTGTTCAGTGACAAATATATTTGCAAGTGATACGAATGATGTTATAGAAGAAAAGATAGATATATCAGAAAATATTATTGATGAAGTTGGAGAGGAAGACTTTGAACTGTTGTCTAATTCGATAACAGTTAATTGGACAGTGAAAAATGGAGTTAGAAAGAAAACTAAAGAATTTTATAAAAAGAAAGGAAGTAGTATCAATATTAGGTTACAGATAGCTCCAAAAACAAAAAGTGTCAAAGTAGGATATTTAGATGCAGATAAAGTAAAACATTATAAAACTGTTAAAGCAGAAATCAATCACAATTTTATAATACAAAAAACAGGATATATAGAGGTGTTTGTTGAAAATAGTAGTGGAAAAACTGTAACGGCAAGTGGAACTTATACTAAGTAATATTTTATTTATAAATGTATTTTATAAGAGGTGATGCAATATGAACAATTAAAAAATCCATGTAATACGAATGGCTGCCACCTACCTATCTGTAATATATACAGATAGCTGTATCACATGGATACAATAATGATAGCAGAAAATGAGGGAAAATAAAAGAATGAAAGACTAACTATTAAAAGTCAAGTCTAAAAATGAACTTTTTTGAATAAAGTACAGAAATGTATTTTAGATATATCTTGAACTCAGTTAGAGTTCTTTGAACCTTGAAAACTGCATGACAAAAAGA
>ENA-OQOA01000435-OQOA01000435.1-human-gut-metagenome-genome-assembly--contig:-NODE-435-length-18719-cov-5.731444_pt1 | contig 18719 bp, 14 predicted proteins | sample MGYA00242633_ERZ504888 | MGnify/ENA primary metagenome ERZ504888 (study PRJEB26092, sample SAMD00036372) | human gut metagenome | host: Homo sapiens | study: EMG produced TPA metagenomics assembly of...
GTTAGGCGCGCCGCCAGCGTTCGTCCTGAGCCAGGATCAAACTCTTTATAAATGATATTTATCACTTAAAAAGTGTTAAATCTCTCTTCGCTCAGCACGCAATCGCTTGCGTCCTGTGTGAATTACTTTGTTTGGAATTGTTTAACGTGTTTTTCCAACACGAAAATAGGTTCCGTTACAAGTTTTTCGATATTGTTCAATTTTCAAGGTCCTGTTTGCGCCTCAGCCAATCGGCTGACAGCTTAATTATTTTACCACCGAAGTGATTTTTTGTCAAGCTCTTTTTTCGAAGTTTTTCGTTTCTTATCGAACTTGGAGCGTTCTCGGTTTCTCGGCGCTGACCGGAACTTTCGGACGTCTATTGGTTCTTTTCGCTTTACTTCCAGCCGGGACTCAGAAGTCATTCTTTTGTCTCAGCGCTTGGCGCTCAAGTATAATACCATACGCCGGGCCACTTTGCAAGCCTTTTTTACAAGTTTTTTGCTCTTTTTTCGCTTTTGTATACATCCGCTAGTTTTTCACTTGAAATCAGTCCCTGCTTTGACACCCGTTCAGCACACCTGCGGCGTGCGGCTCCTCCCAGTGGGAGGGGCGTCGCACTATATATAATAAGAAAAGCATCTGCTGCCTTCACCGGGCAAACGGATGCTCTTTCTTATGTATAATGGTTACTTCTGGGCATACACCTGCTTGAGGTGTTCCGTGAGCTTCATATTCTCACTGTAGTCCACCGGTACCACGATGACGCTGGGGACATCCTGTTTGAAAGCCTCTTCCAGCGTGGGGATAAGCTCCTCTGCCTTCTCGACGCGATAGCCCTTGCAGTGCATAGCCTCTGCCAGCAGCTTGAAATCGGGATTCGAAAAGTCCACATAGCAGTGCTCGCCGCCGAACTGCTCCTGCTCTTTCCACTTGATGAGGCCGTAGCTGGAATCCTCCCAGATGAGGGTCACAAAAGGCACATGCTCCCGCACCGCTGTTTCCAGCTCCTGACTGTTCATCATGAAGCCTCCGTCGCCGCAGACCGCCAGCACCTTCTTCTCCGGATAGAGAAGTTTTGCCGCGAACGTGCCTGGGATGGAGAAGCCCATGCTGGCGAAGCCGTTGGAGATGAGGCAGGTGTTGGGCTCATAACAGTCGTAGTGGCGGGCGATCCACATCTTATGGGCGCCCACATCGCTGACCACGATGTCGTCGCGGCCCATGACCTTCCGGACATCGGCGAGGATGCGCGCCGGCTTCATGGGGCAGCTGTCGTCCGCCGCCATTGCCTCATGCTCAGCCACCATCGTCTGGCGGAGAGCCAGTGCAAATTCCGGCTCACCAGTGCGGTGGGCGCAGCGCAGGATCTCATACAGGCTTTCTGAAATGTCTCCCACCACTTCCACAGCGGGCTGATACCGTTTGTTGACATCGGCGGGGGCGCTGTCGATGTGGACGATGGTCATATTCTCCCGTGCGCCCCACTTGGCCGGTGTGCACTCCACGATGTCGTAACCGATCGCGATGACCACATCCGCCCGATCGAAGAGCTGGTTGACATAGTCTTTCTGCGGGATGCCGATGGTCCAGAGGCTGTATTTGTCATCCATCGGGATGATGCCCTTGGCCATCATAGTGTTGACCACCGGGATGTGCAGGCGGTCAGCCAGCTCAGTGACAGCGGCGGCGGCATGGCCGCGCACCGCACCCGCGCCTGCAAGGATGACCGGATTTTTCGCCTCACTGATGATTTTTCCTGCCGCTGCAATGTGGGTCGGGTCGGCATAGACCTCATGCATCTGCTGGCGCTTGAGCGGCACGGCGTCGGCGGGCATTTTTGCAATATTCTGGGGCAGGTCGATATGGGTCGCGCCCGGCTTGCCCTTTTCGGCGTGCTTGAAGGCCAGCCGCACGATCTCGCCCACCGTGTCGGGGCGGATGATCTGCTTCGAGCGCTTGGTGATAGGCTCAAACATCGCGGTCAGGTCAAGGTACTGGTGGCTGGTGAGCTGCATCCGGTCAGTGCCGACCTGGCCCGTGATGGCCACCAGCGGCGCACCGTCCAGATAAGCATCCGCCACACCGGTGACAAGGTTGGTAGCACCGGGGCCAAGGGTGGACAGGCAGACGCCGGCCCGGCCGGTCAGACGGCCATAGACATCCGCCATAAAGGCCGCACCCTGCTCGTGGCGCACCGGGATGAAGCGTATCTTGCTGTCCCGGATCGCAAACATCAGATCCAGCGTCTCTTCGCCCGGAATGCCAAACATCACATCGACGCCTTCAGCCTCCAGACAGTCCACCAGCACCTGCGCAGTCGTTTTCATTTCCTTCATGTTCTTTCCCTCCCAAAACGAAAAAGGCAGCGCAGCCCCATGCGGGCCACACTGCCTCTGCTGCGCTTATTGTAAACGATTTTCGGCCATCTCGCAAGTGCAAATTTCCACAAAAAGCGGCCTGCGTTCGGTTTTTGCTCCGGCAGGCTTGACAAGCGGCGGGGCAGGCCGTATGATGAAAATATCTTTTTTGCAGTGAGGTAGTTATCATGTCCAGCATCACCATCCGCGGCTGCTGCATCGGCGCAGGCCGTCCGAAAGTCATCCTGCCCATCGTCGCCCGCACAGAGGACGATATTCTCCGTGAGGCCAGGCGGCTGTCCGCGCTGAAGGCCGACTGCATCGAGTGGCGGGCCGACTGGTTTTCTGATGTTCTGGATGTTGCCGCGCTGAAGCGGGTGCTGTCCGGTCTGCGAGCAGCGCTGGGCGAAAAACTCCTGCTCGTGACCTTTCGCACCAAAGCAGAGGGCGGAGAAGCCTCCCTGACGCGGCAGCAATACGCTGATTTCTGCGGCACGGTCTGTGTCAGCGGCTGTGCCGATCTGCTTGACATCGAGTTCTTCCCGAATCGAGAAGGACTTCCGGCCCTCATCGGGCAGGCGCACAAGGCTGGTGTCGCAGTGGTTTGTTCCAGCCATGATTTCCACAAAACGCCGTCCCGGACGGAGATGGTCACGCGCCTGACCGCCATGCAGCAGGCCGGAGCTGACCTGCCCAAACTGGCTGTGATGCCGAACTCGCCGTCTGACGTCCTCGAATTGCTGGCCGCCACAGCAGAGATGGCAGAGCAGCATCCCGAAACGCCCGTCATCACCATGAGCATGGGTGCGCTGGGCGCAGTGAGCCGCCTGTGCGGTGAGACGTTCGGCTCTGCCATGACCTTCGCCAACCCCGGGCAGGCCAGCGCGCCCGGACAGGTGGCGCTGGATGTAGTGAATGAAGTGCTGGACAGCCTGAGACTCGAGTAAAAAGCTCAATATCCCCCAGTAATTGCAGCAGCCCCGCTTTTCAGGCGGGGCTGCTGTTCATTTTCTCGAAAATTGTCTGATACGTCAAATTTCAACGGTTTTCATTGGCTATCTTTCCAGATTTTTGCGAGTTTTCTCAAAAACATTGACATTCTGTCGTCGAAATCATATCATTGTGTCATAAGAGATGAAAAGTGCTGCTGCGAGTTGGATTCCATCGTTTCTACTCCATTTCAGTGAAATCGTGCCATACCGACAGGAGGTCCCACCATGATGCAGTGTGTCAGACGATGCAGTTTTATTTGTGGAGCTGTTCTCAGCATCCTGCTCCTGCTCTGCAGCTGTCAGGCTGGGGCCGGGCCGCTCATCCTGCCGGACAATGTTCCCTCAAAAAACACCTCCCAGGGAAAGGAGAAACTGCTCGCCGCCCTGAACACCGTAGACATCCGTCGCCCCGAGACTACCCAGGACTCCTATATCCAAGGTGCCGACTCTGTCGCCGAGACGATCTTCCTGTGCATCCAGAAGGAATCTGGCAACAATGCAGCCGCTGCCATCGAGCTACTGTCTGAGAGCAGGGATACCGGGCTTTCAAATTGTGCCGATGTAGTCTTGAACAGGCTTTCGCCTTCTCCCGATGAGACATATTTGGTGAGCTATGCGCTTCTCAGCGCCGATGTTCTGGAAGATGGTGCTTTGCGGGGAGATGCCGACCTCAGTGGTGTCGCCCTCACCCTCCTCACCAATCGGACTCTTCTTGTTTACTCTGACAGTTCTCAGCGCACTGCCAGCCAGAAGACCGGCTTTGCCGTCGGCGTCATCGGCGGTCAGGCGCTCGTCGTGGCTGTATTCGTTTCCTGATAGCATTTTTCAAGACAAGCAAAAAATGACCGCTGCGGTCTCCTGCTCCGCAGCGGTCATTTTCTCTGTCCATCCTATTGGGCAAACCATTTTATACTCTTATAATAAAGGATCCTGTCAACGCCTGTCAACCGAAAAAGATTGCTTTTTGTCGATTTACGCGGTTTCACATTGTAAACTGCACTGCGCAGAATGCGGCATAGATGCAGAGCAGCGCCACACCCTGCACACGGGAGAGCTTTCCACGCACCAGCGCCGGGATGGTCAGCAGCGCCATCACCAGCAGCATCACGGGCAGCTCGAGCACCAGACTCGAGTTGATACCGAACAGGGTCGCACTCTGCGGGATCTCAAACGGTGCCAGTGTCACCGACATGCCGCTGACCAGCACGAGGTTGAAGACATTCGCACCCACGACATTGCCCAGCGAGAGGTCGCTGTGGCCCTTCATCAGCGAAGTAATGGCCGTGACCAGCTCAGGCAGCGAGGTACCCAGCGCCACGAAGGTCAGCGCGATGACCGATTCCGGCACGCCCATCGCCTGCGCGATGATGGTGCCGTTGTCCACCAGCAGGTTCGCGCCCAGCGCGATGAGGGCTGCGCCCACCACCAGCAGCAGGACGATCTTTCCGATGCCCATCGGCTCTTCCTCATGCTCCGGCTCTGCCGGGGCATTTTTCATCTGCCAGACATTCGCCGCCAGATAGGCCACGAACATCCCCAGCATCAGCAGGCCCATCGGACGGGTAAAGCGGCCCATGCCGTAAGCTGCCACGCAGTAGATGGCCGCAGCTGCAAAGAAGAAAGCCACCGGCACACGCAGGGGCTTCGGGTCCACCTTGCCGGGCCGCACGGCCACCGTAATGGCCGCGATGAGGGCCGTGTTGCAGATGACAGAACCGATGGCGTTGCCGTAGGCGATCTCGCCGTGGCCGGACACTGCCGAGATGGTGGACACCATCACCTCGGGCAGGGTAGTGCCGACGGACACCACCGTTGCGCCGATGAGCAGCTCCGGCAGATGGAACCGGCGGGCCAGCGCCGATGCGCCGTCCACAAACCAGTCACCGCCCTTGATGAGGCAGAGCAATCCAAAAAGAAACAGGATGCCGGGGATTATCATATCGTTCCTCCCAATATCTCTCCGGGCGCAAATCGCGCCGCGTCGCATAACAAAAGCCGTATTGTATATGATACCAAATTTCCGTGTGGAATACAACGCCCCGCCCGAAGACATTTTGAGCCCCACTATATAAGGTAGGCCGTGCCATTGAAATCCATTGCTATTTGTGTTATTCTGTGATTAGAAAGGCGCTGTCCTGCAAGTGCAGCGGTCATGCTCCCTCCTCGGCATCACATTCCGTGTGCCGTCCGGAGGAAGTCCAATTTTTGTCATCCTCCGGATGGTCTTGATCATTTATACATGAAAGACTTGAAGGAGGAAATCCATCATGGATATTTTGAATACTGTTATTGCTCTGCTCGGCCTTCTGGCCACCGTTATCATTGGCACTGCCAAAATCACTTGGACGATTGCCCAAGTATTTTTTCGGAATACGCACCACGCAAAACACTATTCGAGAAAATAAACTGACAAGAAAAATGACCGCCCCATGTCTACCAAACTCGAGCGGTCAATTTTCTTAAATTGTCATGTTAGAGGAGGGAGCTGACCACTGTGCGGGCAGCGCCTTTCTTTGTCTTCATTATAGACGTTAGAACGCAAGTTGTCAAGAGACTTGCGTTTTCATTTTATTTACACCACTTTGCAAACTCTTCATCGGTACACTTGACGTAGTGGCTGCCGCTGACGAGGTGGCTGGTGCCTTTGCTGTAGTCGATGCCGGAAGTGGCATAGTCGTAAGTCTCGGCCACGCGGCGTTTTTCCACCACCGGGTTCGGCAGCGGGATAGCCGACAGCAGGCTCCGGGTGTAGGGATGAATGGGATCTGCAAAAATTTCTTCCGTCGTACCCGTTTCCAGCAGGTGGCCCAGATGGAGCACACCGATACGGTCGGAGATGTACTTGACCATGGACAGGTCGTGTGCGATGAACAGGTAGGCCGTGCCGGTCTCCTGCTGGATGTCCTTCATCAGGTTGACGACCTGTGCCTGGATCGACACGTCCAGTGCCGAGATGCACTCGTCGGCGATGATGAGCTTCGGGTTCATGATGAGAGCGCGGGCGATGCCGACGCGCTGGCGCTGGCCGCCGGAGAACTGGTGGGGTAGCGCTCAGCGTGCTCGGGCGCAAGGCCGACCTTCTCCAGAATTTTCTCCACCTTTTCGCGGCGCTCGTCCTGGGTCTTGTACATATGGTGGATGTCCAGGCCCTCGCCGATGATGTCCTCCACCTTCTTGCGGGGGTTCAGGGACGCCATCGGGTCCTGGAATATCATCTGCATCTGGGTGCGCAGGGTGTTGTTCTGGGCGTGAGTCAGACGTCCGCTGATGTCCTGCCCGTCGAAGGTGATCTTGCCTGCGGTGGGGTCATACAGCCGGATGATGCTGCGGCCAATGGTGGATTTTCCCGAACCGGACTCACCCACCAGACCGTACGTCTCGCCGGGATAGATCTCAAAGCTGACATCGTCCACGGCCTTGACAGTGAAGTTCTTGTTCACCTTGAAATACTGCTTCAGTCCCTCGACCTTCAGAAGAGGGGTAGCGCTCTGTGCTGCCATTTACTCCGCCTCCTCTATCTTTTTTGCTTCTGCGCTCATACGGGCCACACGGTCTTTCAGCTCAGGCGGCATCTCCACCTTGGGAGCGCGGGGGTCCAGAAGCCAGGTGGCTGCGAAGTGGGTGTCGCTGATCTTGAACATGGGCGGGTCGATCTCGTCGTCGATCTCCAGCGCGTACTTGTTGCGGGGTGCAAAGGCGTCGCCGGCCTTCTCATGCAGCAGGTTCGGCGGCGAACCGGGGATGGTGTACAAACGCTCGTCGGCGGTATCGAGGTCGGGCATGGCCGACAGCAGACCCCAGGTGTAGGGGTGGCGCGGGTCGTAGAAGATCTCGTCGATGGTGCCGGTCTCCACGATCTTGCCCGCGTACATGACATCGACATAGTCCGCCACCTTTGCCACGACGCCGAGGTCATGGGTGATGTAGATGACCGAAATGCCGCGCTCCTTCTGGATGCTGCGGATGAGCTCGAGGATCTTCGCCTGAATGGTCACATCCAGTGCGGTGGTGGGCTCATCGCAGATGAGCAGGTCCGGGTCGCAGGACAGTGCGATGGCGATGACCACGCGCTGACGCATACCGCCGGACAGCTGGTGCGGGTAGCTCTTCATCCGCTTTTCGGCGTCCGTGATACCGACTTCTTCCAGCAGCTTGAGGGCCTTCTGATATGCCTCAGCCTTGGGCATCTTGAAGTGCCAGAGCATCCCTTCCATAATCTGCTTGCCGATGGTCATGGTGGGGTCAAGGCTGGTCATGGGGTCCTGAAAGACCATGGCGATGCGCTTGCCGTTGATGTGGCGGCGGATCCACTTTTTATCTTTTTGCAGCAGATCGACGGTTTCAGGGCTTCCGTCGGCGTGATGGTAGCTGAACCGGATACTTCCGCTGTTCACCTTGGCGTTCTGGGCCAGAATGCCCATGGCTGCCTTCATGGTGACGGACTTACCGGAACCAGACTCACCCACCAGCGCCACCGTCTCGCCCTTGTACAGGTCGATGTTCACGCCGCGGATGGCGTGGACGGGGCCAGCCGTCGTCTTAAAGGTAATATCAAGGTCTCGCACCGACAAGACCTGTTCTCTTTTCGTATCAGGCATGTTGTGCGCCTCCTTACATACTCTTCATCTTGGGGTCAAGTGCCTCGCGCAGGCCGTCGGCCAGCAGGTTGAAGCTGAGCATCAGCAGGCTCATGACCACGATGGGCGGGATGATCTGATAGGGATGGGTGGTGAAGCTGTTGTACAGCTCACTGATCAGGGAACCCAGCGAGCACTGCGGCACCGGGATGCCCAGACCCACGAAGGAAAGGAATGCTTCGGTAAAGATCGCGGTGGGGATGCTGAACATGACCTGGGTGATGATGGGTCCGATGATGTTGGGCAGCACTTCCTTAAAGATGATAAAGAAGCTGCCGGCACCCAGAGTGCGGGAAGCCAGAACGAATTCCTGGTCCTTCAGCTTGAGCATCTCAGCGCGGGCGATGCGGCTCATGCCCACCCACTCGGTCAGCATCAGAGCGAAGATGATGGTGATCATGCCGGGCTGCAGCACCAGAAGCAGCAGCGTGACGATGACCAGACGGGGGATGCCGTTGGCAACTTCAAGAAAGCGCTGCATCAGCATATCCACCTTGCCGCCGAAGTAGCCCGAGATGAGGCCGTAGCTCATGCCGATGACCATATCAATGACGGCAGCCGCCACGGCGATGATCAGGGAGACGCGGGCGCCTTCCCAGGTACGGGTCCAGATGTCGCGGCCATAGAGGTCGCTGCCAAACCAGTAGTAGACGTCATCCTTGCCTTTTTCGACATAGTTGTTGACGATCTTGGTACCGGTGGTCGTGCTCATCTTTTCGCTGCCGTCCAGAATGCCGAACTGCTCGATGCCGGGGACGCGGGGCGCGAAGTTCTTCTGGCTCAGATCCTGGCCGGAATAAGTATAAGCATTCATTCCCGGGCCAAAGATGGCCAGCAGCAGGATGATCATGATCATCACGAGGCCCAGCACGGCACTCTTCTTGCGGAAGAAGCGGATGCGGACGTCTTTCCAGAAGCTCTGGGCCGCGAAGTTGGTATCCACCGCGATCTCAGCCGCGTTGTCCTTCCGGGCAAACTCTGCCTCGGTGAACTTGTGCTCAGGGTACAGTTCCTGCACGGCCTGCGTGATGGCTGCGGCGGTGCTTTCGCCGCCCAGTCGGATCGCTTTTTCTGCCATATCAGTCGTCCCCCTTTGCCAGACGGATGCGCGGGTCGATGATGCCGTACAGCAGGTCAACGACCAGCATGATGCCAATGTACATGGCACTGTAGATGAAGCTCAGGCCGATGACCACGTTGTAGTCGTTGGACTGGATAGCCGTCACCAACAGGCTGCCCACGCCGGGGATGGCGAAAATTTTCTCGACCACCAGTGAGCCGGTCATCAAATCAACGATGAGCGGGGCCAAAACCGTAATAATCGGGATAAGCGCATTGCGCAGGGCGTGGCGGAAGATCAGCGCCGGGCCGGAGATGCCCTTGCTCTCGGCCAGAAGCATGTAGTCAGAGTCGAGGACTTCTATCATCTCGCTTCGGGTGAAGCGGGCGATGGATGCCATGGTGAACATGGACAGCGACACGCTGGGCAGAACACTCGAACCTAAGACATCCTTGGCGGAGAACAGCATCGGGAACCAGCGGAGCTTGAAACCGAAGGTGTAGCTCAGGGCCAGTGCGAAAACGTAGGACGGCACCGACACGCCGATGACCGAGATGATGGTGGCGATGGTGTCGAAGATGGTGTCCCGCTTGAGGGCAGCGATGATGCCCAGCACGAGGCCCACCAGAGCGCCCAGCGTGACGGCCATGCCGCCGATCTGGATGGAGATGGGCAGGCGGGACTGGATGAGCTGGGAGATGGGCGTGTTCTTGGAGATGTTGTAGCTCACACCCAGATCGCCCCGGAGCATATTGCCCACGTAGCGGAAGAACTGGATGTAGATTGGCTGGTCAAGGCCGTATTTTGCATAGAGCGCGGCTCTCATATCGGCTGTCAGCTTTTCGTCGTTGAAGGGCGAGCCGGGCATCAGCTGCATCAGGATAAACAGCACCAGCAGGATGGCCAGCAGCGTAAACAGCGAAGTGAGGATACGCTTGATCGTATATTTTTTCACGTCAGGTGAACCCCCTTTATGTGACCGCGGCGGTCAATCGTGCGTAGGCCGCGGACAGGTGCAATGGCAAAAAGGCGCACAGTGGCTTTTGCGGGCCACTGTGCGGCCTTATGTTCAGCGATTCAATTTAGGCGTTCTTCACGGTGCGCTTGTACACACGGTTCAGAGCGCAGGGGTGATGCTCCACGCCGGTAACGGCGCTGGAGATCATCTCGGCATTGCACTGACCGTACAGCGGGAAGATGACTGCCTGCTCCAGAACGATGGCTTCTGCATCGTACAGAGCAGCCCAGCGGCCCTCGGGGTCGGTGCAGAGATCGCCGGTGGTGCACTCTGCGATGATGGAGTCATACTCGGCATCGCTCCACAGACCGTAGTTGTTGGAGTTGCCGGTGACCCACATGCCCAGATAGGTCATGGGGTCGGCGTAGTCGGGTCCCCAGCGGGTCAGGCCCAGCTGGAAGTTGCCGTCCTGCATATCCTGCACGCGCTGCTTCTTGGGCTCGACGGTCAGGTTCAGGGTGAAGCCGGGGAGGGTGGTCTCCAGCTGCTCCTTAACGACCTGTGCCACCTTCTGAGGTGCATCGTCGGCATCCACGATCATATCAAAGGTGAAGCTGTCCTTGCCCAGCTCGCTCTTGGCGGTCTCGTAATACTCGGCTGCCTTGGCTGCATCGAATGCGCAGGAATCGGCGTACTTGGTCTGGTCGGCGCTGAAATCGCTGCCGTCCGGGCCGGTGGCGAACTGCGGAGGAACGGCGGTGTAGCAGGGAGCAGAACCATCCTTCAGGACGTCGCCGGTGATGGCGTCGCGGTCCAGGGCGAAGGTCATAGCCTTGCGCAGGTTCTCATTTGCCAGCTCAGGCACACCGTCGATGTTGGGGCTGATGTACCACAGGTAGCCAGCGCCCACGCTGGTGAACTCGGGGTCATCCTTGACCTGATCCACCTGCTCACCGTTCAGCAGGGTCAGATCCAGAGCACCGGTCTGGTAGCTCATCAGAGCCTGCTGGCTGTCCTTGATGACCTGGTAAGCCAGACCATCCAGAGCGATGTTTGCAGCGTCGTAGTAGTCGGGGTTCTTGGTCAGCTCGAATGCGGTAGCAGCGGGCTGGTAGTCAGTCAGGATGAATGCACCGTTGGACAGGACGGTGTCGGGGCTGGTGCCGAAGGTATCCTTGCAGGTGTTGAAGAATGCCTCGTTGACAGGGTAGAAGGTGGGGAAGTACATCAGGCTCAGGAAGTAGCTGACAGGGACGTTCAGCTGAACTTCGAGGGTCTTGTCATCCACTGCGGTCACGCCCAGATCCGTGACGGGCTTCTCACCGGCAATGATCTCTGCGGCGTTGACCACCTGGCCGATGTCAGACAGCATGTAGGAATACTCGGAAGCATTGGCGGGGTCAACAGCACGCTGCCAGCCGAACACGAAGTCGGCTGCGGTGACGGCGTCACCGTTGGACCACTTTGCATCGCGCAGGTGGAAAGTATAAGTCTTACCGTCCTCGCTGATGTCGTAGGTCTCGGCGAGGGCCGGGACAGCTGCGCCGTCGGCATCCATCTGCATCAGACCGTCGGTGTAGTCGGCGATGACCTCAAAGGAGGTGCCGTCGGTGGCGATCTGCGGGTCCAGAGACTGGACCTCAGTCTCCAGCATGATGTTCAGGGTGCCGCCTGCAGCAGTGCCAGCTGCGCTGGAAGCACCGGTGGAGGCAGCGGTAGAAGCTGCCGTGGAGCCGGATCCGCCGCAGGCCGTCAGGGCCAGAGCTGCTGCGGATACGCCTGCTGCTGCCAGAAAGCTGCGGCGCGAAATACGACGATCGAATCTCATAATATCTTTTCCCCTCTCTAACACCGCTTTAACGTATTAAAGCGACTGTTCTGAAAAATGCACAAGGTGTTCTGCTCCCCCTCTGGAGCTTTCTGCACACCCTTGTGCCTTGGCGGCATTATACATCGTCCACCGCCGAAAGAAAGACTTTTTGCCAAATTTATCCCCTCGACCCAGCGATTTCTGTAGTTTGACCAACTGAACGTCAAAATTCCGATTTGAATTTTGTATAGTTTTGCCCTTGATGTGTATTCATGTAAAGTACAGTTCAGGTGAAATAAGTATTACTTGTACTTTTACCGTGAACAGTTTCGTGCTGTATCTTTCTTTTATAAAGAAAACAGCCCATTATGCTTTTTCTGCATAGCGGGCTGTCCGGACTTTATTTTACTTCATGTGCCTGAGGTTTTGTCTCAAAAGCACTTTGAAAAGTGCTCAGACTGCCTCGGCAGCAGGTGCTTCGACCTCGCCATTGTACACAGCCTTGTCCAGCTGGCCTTCGGTGGCAGCCACAAGGGTGGTAGCGGCGGCAGCGCCGACGACGTTGGTGGCAGTACGAGCCATATCAGCAATACTGGAAATGGGCGAAAGCAGGATGATGGCTTCCACCGGCAGACCGGCAGCAGCAAACAGAGCGGTAATGGAGTCGGATGGCCGACTTCTACAGAATACCACAAGTTTCGCCATTTCGCAATGGATCCAATATGCAAAAAGAGCCGCCGTGCATACGCACAGCGGCTTTTGCTGTCTTTCGATATTTTATTTGCGTACTCGACGGCACGGCTCTCGCGGATGACGTTGACCTTGATCTGGCCGGGGTAATCCAGCGTGTCCTCGATCTTCTTTGCGATGGAGCGGGCCAGCAGGATGACCTGATCGTCGCTGATGACGTCGGGCTTGACCATGATGCGCACTTCGCGGCCAGCCTGCACGGCGAATGCCTGCTCGACGCCCTCGAAGCTGGAAGAGATCTCCTCCAGGTTCTCCAGACGCTTCACATAGCTCTCGACATTCTCGCGGCGGGCGCCCGGACGGGCAGCGCTGATGGCGTCGCAGGCCTGAATGATGAAGGCCAGCGGAGTCTTGGGCTCCACATCGCCGTGATGAGCCTCGATGGCGTGGATGACCTGGGTATTTTCCTTGTACTTGCGGCAGATGTCCACACCGATCTGGACATGGCTGCCCTCGATCTCATGGTCAAGAGCCTTGCCGATGTCATGCAGCAGACCGGCACGGCGTGCCAGCGTGACGTTCACACCCATCTCGCCTGCCAGCAGGCCAGCCAGCCAGGCCACTTCCATGCTGTGGGTCAGAGCGTTCTGGCCAAAGCTGGTGCGGTACTTCAGGCGGCCGATGAGCTTGATGAGGTCGGGGTGCAGGCCGTGGATGCCCAGCTCCATGACAGCGCGCTCGCCCTCCCGCTTCATCTGCAGCTCCAGGTCGTGGCGGCACTTCTCCACCGTCTCCTCGATGCGGGCGGGGTGGATGCGGCCATCGCCGATAAGGCGCTCCAGCGTCATGCGGGCCACCTCGCGGCGGGTCTGGTCGAAGGAGGACAGGGTAATGGCCTCCGGGGTATCATCAATGATAAGGTCAACGCCGGTGGCCGTCTCAAGGGCGCGGATGTTGCGGCCCTCACGGCCGATGATGCGGCCCTTCATCTCGTCGCTGGGCAGCGGGACGACGCTGACGGTGGTCTCGCTGCAGTGGTCAGCAGCACAGCGGCTGATGGCCTGGCCGATGAGGTTGCGGGCGATGCCGTCGCAGTTCTCCTTCAGATCGGTCTCGTAGGCGGCGACGCGGATGGCCTTCTCGTGGGTCAGCTCCTCGTCCACCTTGTGCAGCAGCACTTCGCGGGCGTCCTCCTGGCTCAGGCCGGCCAGCGTTTCCAGACGCTCCATCTCCTTGGCGCGCAGGGCATCGACCTCGGCCAGATGGGCCTCGGCCTCCTCGTGCTTCTTTTTCAGCTCTTCCTCGCGCTTTTCCAGAGCCTCGGTCTTGCGGTCGAGGGCAGTTTCCTTCTGGTCGATGCGGTTCTCCTGGCGGCTGATCTCCGCACGGCGCTGCTTGATCTCTTTATCGGCCTCTGCCTTCTGGGCATCGACCTCGGCTTTCAGGCGGAAAGCCTCATCCTTTGCTTCCAGAATGGCTTCCTTGCGCTTCTGGTCGGCGGTCTTGATCGCTTCGTTCACCAGCCGGGTCGCCTCGGCCTCGGCGCTGCCGATCTGGGCTTCTGCGGTCTTTTTACGGTTGTTGTAACCAATAAAATAGCCCGCAGCTGCGGCAGCGACAGCAACGATCAATGCCACGATCACTCCGATCACGGTCATTGTTCTTCACTCTCCTTAACAGTCAAATTTTGCTTTAACAGGCAGGAGACGCTGTGCGGCCGAACGCGGGCCAGACATCAATCAAATTTTCAACGCAAAAGAGGCCAACAAGAACAGACGCAGAGAAAAATCTTTCTGTGCGGTAGGTCTGGTGCAGCTTTTCGATTTACAAGATGTGCTTATAAAAACGGGCAGATGAAGCCCCATTGAAATATCTGGTCGCGGAATGTTCCGCCTGCAGCGTCTTAGATTCCATACTACTTCTTATATTACGAAACATTTTGCACAATGTCAAGGAGAAGTAAGGCCGAAAGCGGAAATTATTTTTATTTATTCGAGATACATCCGGCGCAGGCGCATCAGGCGGGCCGGAGTGAGGCCGTATTCGGCTTCCAGATAGGCGTCGGCACTGCCATAGCGCTCCCGGATGATGCCCAGCACGAAGGGAGCAGACTCCGGGTGGACGCCGAACACGCCGAGGTAGAAGTCCTTCCGGGCAGGGTCAGCGGCGATCTCCTCAGCGTGCTCGGCCCAGACGGCTTCCAGCTCCGGCCTGCGCCAGATGTTCGTCTTCTCAAAATCTTCGGCGATGGTCTTGTCCGACGCGCCCAGCGCCAGCAGGATGAGGATGGCGGCCACGCCGGTGCGGTCCTTGCCCGCCGAGCAGTGGAAGAGCACCGGCGTCTCACCGGCTTCCAGCGCACGGAACAGCTCCTTGTACGCCTTGTTGCCGAAGAGCATCCGCTCGTACATGGCGTCCGCCATCCGACGGCCCTCGTCGGGCATTCCCTTCAGCAGATTCTCCCGGTCTTCGGGCGAAAAGTCCACCTCTTTGCCGTTCTCGAGGCAGAGACCGCAGATGCGCACCAGCCGCGCGCCGTCCGGCACGTAGTCGGGCGTCTCGGCAGCTTCGGCCTCGCTGCGCAGATCGAGGATGAGGCGCAGGCCCAGACTGTCCAGCAGCTTCCGGTCAGCCTCGCTGGTGAGTTTCCACGTCGGGATGCCCCGGTAAATTTGTCCCCACTTGATGTGCTTGCCCTCATCGGCCTCGTAGCCGCCCAGCTCGCGGAAGTTGTGTCCGCCCTCAAAGGGCAGCTGAGTGCCGGGGGCAGGATGTACCACGGCGGGCTTTGCCGCCGCGCTGGACAGGACGGGCAGGTTATAGAAGGGCTTCGCCGACCGTCCGCGCCGGGGCGGCAGGCTGGCCGCACCGCCCAGCACCTCCATCAGGTAGCTGCGCAGCAGGTCGATATAAGCCGAGGCATGGTCGCGCCGCTGCAAAAGCGAGACGCAGAGGGGCGGCAGGTCTTCCAGCAGGACGTCCCGCACCCGGTCCAGCTCCCGCCGCGCGCCCGGCTCGTACCGGGTCAGGCAGGTGCAGAGCTGCTCCTGCACGAGGTAGTACGCCTGATAAAAGCTGGGGCCTATCTCGGCGTTGGGCGCAAAGCCCGCCCGGGCGCAGGCCTCCCACAGCGGGGCGAACAGGTCCTGCCGCAGGCTGGGCAGAAGGACCCGCTGGTTTCGCAGTTCGGCCAGCGGCACGCTCTCCTTCTCCCAGAAGGGGTGGCCCCGCGGCACCAACAGGCAGGCCGGGTCGGCCCGCAGGGTGGTGCGGGCCAGCACCGGTGCGGCACAGCCCAGGTCCATCACAAGGCCCGCATCCAGCTCGCCCTGCTCCACGCCCTCGGCCACGGCGTCGTTGTCCAGCAGGCGGAACCGCATCTCGATGTGGGGGTACTGCTGGCGGAACTTGTCCAGCTGGGTCTCAAGGCCGGGCAGATAGTCCGGCACCAGCGAGACGCTGATGCCGATGCGCACCGGCTGGGCCGACTGTATCTCGGCGTGGAGCGCCGCCTGCATCTGCTGGAACTGCTCCACCACCGGCGCGGCATGGCGCTGCAGGCTCACGCCCCGGTCGGTGAGGCTGAGCCTGTGGTGGGCGCTGAGGAAGAGCGGCCCGCACAATTCGGCCTCGAGGGCCGAGATGCTCTGACGCAGGGCCTGTCGGGATAAAAACAGGCGCTGGGCCGCGCGGGTGTAGTTCATCTCCTCGCAGAGGACCAGAAAATAATGCAGCTGGCGGATGTCCATCGTTTCCTCCTGAATCTTAGAGTGGTATGGGTAAAGAATACCGCCTTTTGGCCGGATTGTAAAGCCGCTGGAAGCAAAATCCCGCTTTTCTCCGCTATTGACGCCGGGCTTTCCCGCGTGTAAGATAAAGGAAAGGAGGCTCTGCCCATGAAACATAACACTCCGGCGCAGGAGGTCAAAAGCCTCGGAACGCTGTTTTTCACCTTTTTCAAAATCGGTCTGTTCACCTTCGGCGGCGGTTACGCCATGATCGCCCTGCTGGAAGAAGAATTCATCCAGCGCCGCAAATGGCTGGACAAAGACGAATTCCTCGACATGACCGCCATCGCGGAATCCACCCCCGGACCGGTGGCCATCAACAGTGCCACCTACCTCGGCTACAAGCTGGCCAAAGTTCCCGGCGCGGCCACGGCCACCGTGGCCGTCTGCCTGCCGTCCTTCCTCATCATCTACGCCATCTCGCTGTTTTTCGAGCAGTTCACCCAGCTCACTGTCATCGCCAACGCCTTCAAGGGCATTCAGGTCTGCGTCATCTACCTCATCTTCTCGGCAGGCGTGCGGATGCTCAAAGCGCTGGACAAGTCGCCCTTTGCCACCGGCGTTTTCGCCGCCGTCATGCTGGTGATGGTGGGCCTCTCGCTGGCCGGTGTCAGCGTCTCGTCCATCCTGCTCATCCTTCTCAGCGGTGCGGCAGGTGTGGCTGCATGGCTCATCGGCCGCAGAAAGGAAGGGAAGTAAGATGTTTCTGAAATTATTCCTCACCTTTCTGGAGATCGGTGCCGTCTCCTTCGGCGGCGGCTACGGCATGATCTCCCTCATCCGGGAGAAAGTCCTGCTCAACGGCTGGCTCTCTGAGGCCGAGTTTCTGAGCTTCATCGCGGTGTCGGAGTCCACACCCGGCCCGCTGGCCGTCAACATGGCCACCTTCATCGGCGCGTCGCAGGGCGGGGTGCTGGGGGCGTTCTGCGCCACGCTGGGCGTCGTTCTTCCGTCCTTTTTCATCATCCTGCTCATCGCAGCCCTCATCCACGACCTGCTCAAGTACGCCGGGGTCGAAGCTTTCCTCTCCGGCGTCCGGCCCTGCGTCGTGGCCCTCATCCTCTCCACGGCCCTCACCATGGGACTGAGCACCCTGCTGGGCATCTCCACCGCCGCTGAAACGCCCTCGCCCGCATGGCGGGGCATTGGCATCCTTGCACTTCTGGCCGGGGTGCGGCTCATCTGGCAGAAAGCGAAGGGCAAAGCCCCTTCGCCCATCGGGATGATCCTGCTCTCGGCGGTGCTGGGCGCAGTTTTATACCAATAAAAAAGAACGGCATCTGAGCTTTTCTCCGATGCCGTTCTCTATTTTGCTCTTCTGAAATCCGATTCACAGACCCGGCCATTCTGAGCCAGAACGCGGCGCAGGACCTGCATCACGCCGGAGCTGGTGTTGGGCGGCGCGAGGAAGGGCACCTCCTCCCGGAGGGCGGGCGAGCCGTTCTCCACGAGGAAGCCGTACTTTGCCGCCTTCAGCATCTCCGCGTCGTTGAAGGTATCGCCGAACGCCATCATGCCCTCGGGCGGGACACCCAGACGCTCCCCCAGCCGAAGCAGGGCCGCACCCTTGTGGATGCCGGGGTTCATGATGTCCACCCAGTCTGCACCGGCCACCGCCACCGAGAAGCGCCCTCCCCAGACGGGGCCGTACAGCTCATCGTAACCCTTCTGAGAGTCCCCCTCGGGGAAGTAGATGGTGAACTTATCCACCCGGGCGGTCACGTCCTCCAGATGGGGGACATATTCCACCTTGGTGTAGAATCTCTTGAAGACCCTGTCGTATGGCCGGAACTGCTCCTCCACATAGGCCGTTTCCAGCCCGCAGAGGACGGCGGCGTGGCCCGCGCTCCGGGCCTGCCCGGCCAGCGTGCGCCAGTCGGCGGCGTCCATCTCGGAGACATACAGGCTCTCGCCCTTCCAGCAGATGGCACCGCCGTTGTCACCCACAAAGATGATGTCGTCCCGCAGGGGCGCGAACATCTCCTCTAAGGTATAGATGGGCCGTCCGCTGGCGGCAGCGAACCGGATGCCCCGCTCTGCCAGAGCGCGGACAGTCTCCGCAAAGTCCGGCGGGAGCTGGCTCTGGCCGTCCAGCAGGGTGGCGTCAAGGTCGGAGGCAATGAGGCGGATGGTATCCATGGGCGCCTCCTCAGCCCACATAGCTGATGTTCACGTCGATCTGTCCGCCGTAGCCGGGGATGCGGGCGGTGCAGGTACCCTGCCACATATCGCAGGCGATGGGGCTGCCGGCCACATTATAATGGGGCGTTCCAGATGCTGTAGCTCTTCAGCTGGTTCAGGTCGATGCGCTTGCGGAACCACAGGGTGGAGGCGTAGACGCCCGGCTTGTACGCCCCTGGGGCCTTGGACTTCCTCGCAGAAGGCGATGGCACACTTGGTTCGGTCTTCGACGCCCAGACCCATCCGGCACGGCCATTCTTGCCG
>ENA-OQOA01000436-OQOA01000436.1-human-gut-metagenome-genome-assembly--contig:-NODE-436-length-18616-cov-2.803883_pt1 | contig 18616 bp, 26 predicted proteins | sample MGYA00242633_ERZ504888 | MGnify/ENA primary metagenome ERZ504888 (study PRJEB26092, sample SAMD00036372) | human gut metagenome | host: Homo sapiens | study: EMG produced TPA metagenomics assembly of...
CGGTAAGTCTTACGCACAAAAGTGCCACTGCAAATATAAAAAGCGAATTGTCCAGTATCATGACAGGATCTATGCTCCTGTTCTCAAGAACAGATATCGCAAGCGTACTCTTCTGCTTGTTGTAATTGTAAAGCAGATATGCTGACAGAGCCAAAAGTATAACGTCTATAAAGCATTTCTCCCAAAGAGGCTTTTTCTTTGATATTCGTTCCCTGCTGCGCTCTGATATGGCATCCTTTGATTTTTTCCACACCGGAACTGTGATAAACAGCACCATGATAACTGCCGCTGCCACCGCATAGACAAGCATCTGCCATACAAATCTGTAAGTGCCTATATCCTTTGCCGTAAATCTTAAAAATCCGTCTGTAGATGCGGCAGCCCGGCACATTATATATCCGAGTACTATTCCAAGTACACAGCCCGCAAACGCTATTATTCCTGACTGCTGCAGGTACAAAATAAATACCTGTAATTTTGTCGCACCACGACTTCTTAAAACAAGTATGTCATTTTCCTCGAGCGAAAGTATCTGTGCAGATATCATTCTTATAAATAAAATCAAAAGCACAAGACACGGCAGCTCCAACGCCCAAAGCATCAGCTTTATCGTCTTCTGCTGTGTAAAAAGCGCTCCAGCGTATCACGGATGTTGTCATTGTAGAGCTTGTCAGCATCCTTAAACTGCTCCATATAACCGTCATAAAGTGAGGCATTTTCCGTGTTGATCTGCCTGTAATCCAGCATGAGAAAATCACTGTAGCTGATATTGTCCTCGCTGTAATACTGCATCATTTCGTCAAAAACATCCCGCGAAACAAATATCACATCGCCCATATCCGAAAGCGTCTTGGCCCAATATGGATCGTTTATATCTTTTTCACGGCAGATCTGTGATATGACGAAAGAAATTTCCTTTTTCCCACTGCCATCAGGTACATGTAAATAGATTTTTTCACCTGCTACAAGTCCGTAGTGATCCATTGTCTTTTCGCTTATACTGCATTCGAATGTGGCTGTGTCAGTCTGAGATTTTACAACATCCGCGTACTCCGAAAGTCCCGGCAGATATCCTATTGTAAAATAATGGTTAAGTCCTCCAAACTCTGTATCTGCGCGTCCTCCTGAGAGTGTGATAAGCTGCTGTGAGGAAACCTTGTTTATATCCACATATTCAGTCCACTTCTTTTCGTATCCTGACAGCTTATCAAGCACTGACTGCGAATCAGGATAATCTGCCACCACATATGTTCCCTCGCGGCTCATCTGTGCAGGAAACTCATTCTGCTGTGTGGCATGATCCGTAAAAAGTCTGTCGAGTATCTGATTGCCCGCACCCTTTTCAAACATAGGGTGGCACACAAAAAGTGCTATAAACAAAGCCACTCCCATAAGCAGACACAGATTTAACCATTTTCTGTTTTTTAATTTATTAATTACGAAGCCAAACATATTTCATCGCCCTCATCAATACCGTAAAGCACAAGTGTATTGCTGCCTGATGTATAATCGCCCAATATTACCGGCTGCTTTACCACGCTGTCCCATCAATTTTCCACACATAGTATGATATATCATCTTTGTCCATAGGATTGACCTGCTTGTGTATGATCGAAGTCGGCACCACTACCACCTTTTTAAAAGAAACATAAGAAAACTTTAGCTAAAGCAAGCATTGCAATGAGTACAATAATGGGTATTATTTTCGCTGTGTCAGCTAAGGTTCTTGCTGCAGATGGAGATAATCTTATAAGTATAGGCATATCAAGCGGCGATGGCAGCGATATGGCAGGAGTATTACAGATGCTTATAGTACTTACTGTTATTTCACTTGCACCATCTATTCTGATCATGCTGACATCTTTTACAAGAATAGTTATAGTTCTTCATTTTACAAGAGCAGCTATAGGTACTCAGACTGTGCCGCCTAATCAGGTGATTATAGGCTTATCATTATTCCTTACTGTATTTGTCATGACACCTACTTTTACAGAAGTATATAATAATGCGGTGGTTCCGTTATCGAACAATGAGATGACAGTACAGGAGGCGTTTGATGAAGGTATAAAGCCATTGCGTACTTTTATGCTTAAGCAGACATCTACAAAGGATCTGGATACTTTTTTGAAGATTGCAGGATATGAGGAAGGCTCTGTAAAGTCAGAGGATGATATTACATTGAGAGTTCTTATTCCTTCATTCATTATAAGTGAATTAAGAATAGCATTTATTATAGGCTTTTTGATTTACCTGCCTTTTATAGTTATAGATATGGTTGTATCATCGACACTTATGTCTATGGGTATGATGATGCTGCCGCCTACAACTATTTCAACGCCATTTAAGATACTACTGTTTGTTATGGCGGACGGATGGAATCTTATTATAGGTAATCTGATGCTTACTTTTAAGTAATACATGATGATTTTATGGATTTATACAAGATGTGGAGGCATGTATACAGATGGATGCTGGTACAGTTATTAATATAGCAAGACAGACAATATGGGTTATAGTAGAAACAGCAGTACCAGTATTGCTTGTATCTATGGTGGTAGGTCTTGTGATAAGTCTGTTTCAGACACTTACGTCTATTCAGGAGCAGACTCTTACATTCGTGCCTAAGCTTATAGCAATTCTGCTTACTATTATGATTATAGGTTCATGGATGTTGAATCAGATTACAGGATTTATGGATAATTTGTGGAATTTTTCCCAGTATATTTGATTAAAGGATTAAATTACAATGATTAATTATGAAGTCGCACTTGGACAATTTGAGCTATTTGTTTTGATACTTATCCGATTAGCCTCATTTGTCTTTGCTGCGCCTTTTTTTAATACTGCGAATGTACCAAACAGGTTTTAAGATAGGCTTTTCTTTTGCACTAAGTATTATAGTGTATTCTATTAATTTGGACATGACCGTGCAGTATAACAATATGATGGATTTCTGTATAATTGTAGTACAGGAAGTTATAGTTGGTGTTTTGCTTGGTGCAGTTTCATCTTTTGCAGTTCAGATTATACAGTTTTCAGGTAAAATGATAGATATGGATATAGGTATATCCATGGCACAGATATATGACCCGACAACACGTATGCAGGTTGGTATCATGGGAAATTTTTATTATTATATGCTGATGCTGCTTCTGATAATTTCAGGTATGCACAGATTCCTGATAGAAGCAATAGTTGAAACATACAATGTTATTCCGATTGGTGGAGTTAAGTTTGGTGCAGGTTTATATACAACTATTATTCAGTTTATGTCGGATTATTTTGTTATTGGATTCAGAATAGCACTTCCAGTTTTTGCCACTATGCTTCTGCTCAACTGTATTCTTGCGATTCTTGCAAGGATTGCACCACAGATGAATATGTTTGTTGTTGGTATGCAGCTTAAAATATTTGTTGGTATATTTGTCATATTCTTCACGATAAGAATGCTTCCAGCAGTTTCTAATTTTATATTTGAGGAAATAAAAGATTTGTTTTCATTACTTGTAAGGGGAATGAGTTGATATGGATAATGAAACTTTGTTGTTAAAGCTTAATCTGCAGTTCTTTGCAAAGGATGGACCTGGTGGTGAAAAGACAGAGCCAGCTACAAGTAAAAAGCTTAACGATATCCGAAAGGAAGGTCAGGTTGCTAAAAGTAAAGAGCTAATAACGGCGGTTTCGCTTATGTCTCTTTTTATTATATTAAAGATATATTTATCAAAACTTGGAACAGGGCTTATAGATGTGTATACACAGGTATATAACTCTATATCTAAGGTTGTAGACGACAGCTATAACGGATTGCCGATAAGAACGGCAGGCTCTGTTATGCAGCAGGTTATTATAGATATGATAAAGCTTGTTATACCTATTTTATTAGTTGCTATTGTTATAGCCATACTTGGAAATATGCTTCAGCAGAAATGGATGGTTACAGCGAAGCCTTTGCAGCCAAAGTTCAGTAAGATAAGTCCGATAAGTGGATTTAAGAGGATGTTTTCAGTAAGACAGCTTGTAGAACTGATTAAATCAATAGCGATGATATCCATTATAATGATTGTGGTATATAATACAGTTAAAAGTAAAATGAATATTCTTCTGACATTTTATGATGTAGGACTAAACACAGCTTTATCCACAATAGGCAGTATTATTATTGACCTCGGCATTAAAATAAGTGCTGTATTTCTTATTGTTGGCTTTGCAGATCTTTTTTATCAGAGAATTAAGTTCAAAAACGATAACATGATGACTAAGCAGGAAATTAAGGATGAATTCAAGAATACAGAAGGTGATCCGCAGGTTAAAGGTCAGATAAAAAGAAGGATGCAGGAGGTTTCAAGAAGGAGAATGATGCAGCAGTTGCCAGAAGCGGATGTTGTCATTACTAATCCAACGCATTTTGCAGTTGCCCTTAAATATGAGCCTGATGCGGGAAAAGCTCCTGTAGTGATAGCAAAAGGTGCAGATTATCTTGCGTTCCAGATAAAGGATAAGGCAAAAGAGTACAATATAGCTATAGTGGAGAATAAACCACTGGCAAGAATACTATATCATAACATAGATATAGGCATGGAGATACCTCCAGAGTTATATCAGGCAGTGGCAGAAATACTTGCTGTAGTTATGCGAACAAATAATAGATTATAATTAAAATGTGTGATATAATTAACTAATCAATGTCGAAATATGTAGAAGCTGCCAGAATATGGTGGCGATTACATTACAGATATAACACTATTATTAAGGATAAATATTTATGATACAATATTACATCGGGAAGGAGAAATAAAGTGAAGTTAAAGAAAAATGACTTATTCATGGGCATATATATACTTTCAGCAGTTTTATTCTTCATTATTTCTATTCCTTCATGGTTACTTGATATATTACTTGCGTTTAATATAATGGTAGCACTTATTATATTATTTAATTCATTATATGCTAAAGAAGTGCTGGATATGGCTGCATTTCCAACAATGCTGTTATTCACGACTATTTTCAGGATATCACTGAATGTATCATCAACTAAGATGATTTTACGTGATGGATATGCAGGACACGTAGTTGCTACGTTTGGAGAGTTTGTCGGTGGCGGCAATCTTGTTATTGGTACGATTATTTTTATTGTTCTTATTATTGTACAGTTTATAGTTATTAATAAAGGTTCTGAAAGAGTATCAGAAGTAACAGCAAGATTTACACTTGATGCGATGGCTGGTAAACAGATGGCTATAGATTCTGATCTTAATACAGGAGCGATAACAGATAAGGAAGCGGCTGAAAGAAGAAAAAAGCTTCAGCAGGAAAACAGCTTCTTTGGTTCTATGGATGGTGCTACGAAGTACGTTAAAGGAGATGCAACAGCGGGTCTTATTATAACGGCAATCAATCTTGTTGGCGGTGTTATTATGGGAATGATGTATCGTGGACAGTCTGTAAATGAGGCACTTTCTACATATGCAATTCTTACTATTGGTGATGGATTGTGTTCACAGATTCCATCATTGCTTATATCTTTGTCAACAGGTATTCTTGTTACAAAGGCATCAAGTGAAGGTGAACTTGGTGATGAGATGGTAGGACAGCTGTTTTCTATAGACAGAGTTCTTATCATGGTAGGTGCTGCTCTTGCATTTTTAGGTGTTTTAACACCATTGCCTATATATATATTTGTGCCGCTTGGCATACTTCTTATAGTATATGGAAGAAAACTTAAGGATAAATCTGGTGAAGCAACTATCGAGGAGATGGCGGAGGCAGAAGAAACAGAGGCACAGGAGATAAGGAAGCCGGAAAATGTTGTTTCACTGCTTAACGTTGATCCTATTGAGCTTGAGTTTGGTTATGGTATTATTCCACTTGCCGATGTTAATCAGGGTGGTGATCTTCTTGACCGTGTTGTTATGATAAGACGGCAGATTGCATTAGAGCTTGGTGCGGTAGTTCCTATTATCCGTTTAAGGGATAACATACAGCTGAATCCTAACCAGTATGTTATTAAAATAAAAGGCATACAGGTCAGTGAAGGAGAGATTTTATTTGACCATTATATGGCTATGAATCCAGGATATGTGGAGGAAGAGATTACAGGTATACCTACATTTGAGCCATCGTTCCACCTACCTGCCATATGGATAACTGAGAGCCAGAGAGAAAGAGCGGAATCTATGGGATATACAGTTGTAGATCCACCATCAATAATAGCTACACATCTTACTGAGGTTATAAGACAGCATATCGCAGAGCTTCTTACAAGGCAGGATGTACAGAATCTTATTAATAATATTAAGGATAATAATTCAGCACTTATTGATGAGTTAGTACCTAAGCTGCTCGGAATAGGTGAGATTCAGAAGGTGTTACAGAATCTGCTTGAAGAAGGCATATCTATAAGAGATCTTGTTACAATATTTGAAACACTTGCTGATCATGCAGCGGTTACAAGAGATACAGATATACTTACAGAATATGTAAGACAAAGCTTAAAGAGAGCAATTTCTGGAAAATATTTTCCACCAAATGAAGTTACAAATGTTATTACACTGGATCCTAAGGTTGAACAGGAGATTATGGGAGCAGTCAAGAATACAGAACAGGGTTCCTACCTTTCACTGGATCCTGCCCGTACAAAGGCAATCATGGATTCACTGGGAGAAGAGTTAAAGAAGCTTGAGGATATGGGAAAAAATCCGATTGTTATAACTTCACCAATAGTCAGATTGTATTTTAAGAAACTTGCATCTGATTATTATAAGGACATTATAGTTATCTCGTATAATGAAGTTGAATCTAATATTGAATTACAATCAGTAGGGATGGTGACAGCGTAATGATAGTTAAGAAGTTTCAGGCACCAACAGAGATGGAAGCCATAATAAAAGCAAGAGAAGAACTTGGAAGCACAGCAGTTGTACTTAATATAAAAAGTATAAAGCAGAGAGGCCTGGCAAGATTGTTTAAAAAGGATGCTGTAGAGGTTACTGCAGCACTTGAGGAAAAGGATATAGTTGATGGAATCAACAAAAACAAGCCAGTGTTTGATAATAATGCTGCCAGTGGTCAGGAAGCAAAGCCGGAAAGAATGATTAACCAGAGCATGGTGTCAGGAGGCACTTCATCGACTATTAATCTTATAGCTGATGATAATACAGCAGTAAGCTCAGCATCAGCCATAGAACAGAAGCTTGACAGCCTGCATAATCTTTTACAGAACCAGGGAAGCTTAAACTCTGATATGCCATCATCAGGCAGTCAGGGAAAGACAGTGGCAGCTTCTGCATATACTAAAAGAATGTCAGATATTAAAGAGGATATATCTGGTGCAGCAGGTGAAAATAAGCAGGTAAAAGAAGAGAAAATGCGAATTATAAGTTCCTTCAGCTTATTATAAGAACCTTATAGATAATGAGGTTGACAGCAGATTCGCAGATGAAATAATAGGTGAAATAGAGAATTCACTAAAAAAAGAGTCTAACCTTGACAGTATACTTGCAGCGGTATACCAGAAGATTATATTAAAACTGGGAAAACCAAAGACTATAGAAATGGGCGATAAAGCCAAGGTTATATTCTTTATCGGGCCTACAGGAGTAGGGAAAACTACTACTATTGCAAAGATTGCCTCTAGCTTTAAGATAGAAAAGGAGGCAAGAGTTGCCTTCATAACAGCAGATACATACAGAATAGCAGCTGTTGAACAGCTTAACACATATGCATCAATCATTGACTGTCCTGTAAGTGTTGTGTATTCAGTAGAAGATATGAACAAGAGCCTTTCTGAATATAAGGATTATGATCTCATACTTGTTGATACAGCCGGAAGATCACATAAAGCAACTGAACAGATGGACGAACTTAAGGCATTTATTGAAGAGGTTGCACAAAGAGCAGATGAGTTTGATTTTGAGTGTTATCTTACTTTAAGTCTTACGACAAAGTATAAGGATCTTAAGAGTATTGCTGATAAGTATGATGATGTTGACTGGGCAGTTATATTTACAAAACTGGATGAAACATGTTCTGTTGGTAACATATTAAACATACGCATGTTAACAGACAGACCCCTTTCATATACAACATCAGGTCAGAACGTACCAGATGATATAGAAGTAATTAACGAGCAGGGTGTTGCAAGACAGTTACTTGGAGGTGGCGAATGATGATGGATCAGGCAGAGAATCTTCGTAATATGATCAGAAAGCAGAATCAGAATAATATAAAGAATGCCCGTGTTATAGCTATTACAAGTGGAAAAGGCGGGGTTGGAAAGTCTAATCTGTCGGTTAATCTTGCGTTAGAATTAACAAGGATGGGGAAAAAGGTTATTATCCTTGATGCAGACTTTGGACTTGCTAATGTTGAGGTTATGTTCGGTGTTATACCTGAATATAATCTTAGCGACCTTATGTTCAAAGGAAAAGAAATAAAGGATATTATAACAGAAGGACCAGAAGGTGTCGGATTTATATCAGGCGGCTCAGGAATAGCTAATCTTATTAATCTTGATCAGGAGCAGGTAAAAAGGCTCGTAGGAAAAATGACAGATTTAGAGGAACTTGCAGATGTGATAATCATTGATACGGGGGCAGGAATAGCACCAAGTGTTATGGAGTTTTTGCTTGCTAGTCCGGAGACTATTATTGTCACAACACCTGAACCTACATCTGTAACAGATTCATATGCACTATTAAAGGCGCTTAGCATGAATGAAGGCTACAATAAAGAGAATGTTCTATTAAGATGGTTGCTAACAGAGTTGAGTCTGAGAGTGAAGGACGTAATCTTTATGAAAAGCTTAATGCAGTTGTTACAAAGTTCCTTGGAATAAAACTCAGTTATCTTGGCAGTGTTCCTCAGGATTCAAATGTCAGAAAAGCTGTTATGAAGCAGAAACCTGTAACTATTATGTATCCTTCAAGCTCTGCAGCAAGACATTTTAAAAATATTGCAGCAGAACTTCTTGGTAATGATATTACTGTTCCTGCACACAGGATGGGAATACGAAGTTATTTCAAAAATGTATTTTCAAGAAAAATGTAGAAGTATAAAATAACGATATCCGTAAGATAAATCATGATGCTGTAGGAGGAAGGATTATGTTTGAACCGCTAAAGCTGGGAAACAGGGTTGAAAATGGTGTTTAAGAGCAGGTCAGGCGATGATGATACTGTAGAATATGCCAGCCAGATACTTGACTTTACTGATGAAGGTATTATGTGTGCAATGCCTATTTATGTAGGGGCACATAGTCCCGTTGGAAAGGGAAAAAGATTTTGAGGGATATTTTTATTCGGATAATAAGATATACAGGGCAATGTGTTCTGTAGTATCAAGAGGAAAAGAAGAAAAGGTTCATGTTGCAGAATAAAGCTTGATTCTGCACTTGTAAGAATACAGAGAAGAGAATATTACAGGCTGAGCTGTATTATGCCAGCTTCTTTAAGAACAGTAACTGATATTAAAGAAGGCCTTGATGAGATTCAGGATTTTATTCTTAATGAAGATAATTATAAATGTACTATAGTAGATATAAGCGGAGGTGGAATAAGGGCATTTTCCAAAAGACAGCTTGAAAAAAATGAGTTGGTTTATGTTAAATTCACACTGAATTTTAATAGTGGCGATAAGGAAACTGACGTACTTGCAAAGGTTGTGGATTCACAGAAGAATTCAAAAGATGAAACTATGTTTGACAGCAGGCTGCAGTTTATAAACATCAGCGAAGCAGACAGAGAAGAAATAGTCAAATATGTATTTGAACAACAAAGAAATATGTTAAAAAGGAGTTGGGCTATAATGGCTAAAAAAATCCTGGTAATAGATGACTCTGCACTCATGAGAAGAGTTATATCTGATATAATAAACGAAAGCGATGAATACGAAGTTGCGGCTATTGCAAAAGATGGACTTGAGGGTCTTGATATGATAGTGTCGCACCCATATGAGTATAGTGCTATCATTCTTGATATTAATATGCCTAAGCTTAATGGTCTTGAGCTTTTAAAAAGATTGCAGAAGGATCACATAGAACAGACAGTTATAGTTGTAAGTACTGTTGCAAAGGAAGGTGCTAAAGAAACTATCCAGGCACTTGAATATGGAGCATTTGATTTTGTTACGAAACCGGAAAATTATCTGGAGACAAAGAGTATTGATTTTAAGAACAAAATCTTTAATATGCTTAATGTAGCCACGAATTCCAGATCTTCTTTAAGAAGAGCATCTATGAGAACAGGCAGTGCATCATCAGCAAGAAGCACAGGAACTTTTAGAAAACCGGAAGATAGCAGTAAGCCTTTTTTGCTTCGGCAAGAAGAAATCTTAACAGTACAAGAACAGTAGAAGATTCATCAAGAACTTCTGTTATGCATACAACGGGTTATGATTCTTTGGAACATGCCGTTAAGGTTGATGGCAGTAAGTATAGCAGAGTAAAAGCTGGTAAGAATAAGCTTGTTGCACTTGCATGCTCAACAGGCGGACCTAAGTCGTTACAGCAGGTGATACCGATGCTTCCAGCAAATCTTGATGCGGGTATGGTACTTGTACAGCATATGCCGGCAGGATTCACAGCCTCACTAGCAGCAAGACTTAACGAGATGAGTGCAATCAATGTTAAAGAAGCAGCAGATGGTGAAGCTATTAAAAAAGGCTGGGTATATATAGCACCAGGTGGAAAGCATATAAGAGTTAGAAAGAAAGGCATGGATTATGTTATTTCACTTAGTGATGAGGCACCATTAGATGGTCTTAAACCATGTGCCAACATTATGTATGAATCGCTTACACAAAGTAACTATGACGAAATAACATGTGTCGTACTTACAGGTATGGGTGCAGATGGTACGAATGGAATAAAAGCACTCAGCAGAAATCATAAAAAACATATACGTTATAGCACAGGATGAAGAAACAAGTGTGGTATACGGTATGCCAAAAAGCAATAGCTAATACAGGCCTGGTTAATGAGGTTGTGCCTCTTAACCATGTCGCAGAAGCAATAACAAAAAACGTGGGGTGTCTTAATATGGATGTAAGCCAGTATTTAGAGATTTTTATTGATGAATCAAATGAACATTTACAGTCATTAAGTGATCAGTTAATGATACTTGAGAAAGAACCAGAGAACAGCGATACAATAAACGAAATATTCAGAGCTGCCCATTCTTTAAAGGGTATGGCAGGTACTATGGGATATAAGAGAATGCAGAATCTTACACATGATATGGAAAATGTATTCTCAGAAGTCCGCAATGGTAACATAAAAGTAACATCAGATATGTGTGATGTATTGTTCCAGTGTCTTGATGCACTCGAGAGTTATGTATCAAACATCCAGAATACACAGGATGAAGGTACTGATGATAACGAACCTATTATCAAAGCACTTAATTCATTCATAGGTGGCAATAACGAAGAAAGTAAAGAAACACAGCCACAGACAGCTGCTTCTGCTGTAACAGCAGGAGAAGGAACTTCTGAACTTGCATTTGCTGATTTTGAAATGAATGCAGTTAATGAAGCATTAAAGAAGGGACTTGGTGTATACGAGATAGATGTTACAGTAGATGAGAACTGTATATTAAAGGCAGCAAGAGCGTTTCTTGTGTTTAAGAATCTTGAGGGACATTGTGATGTCATCAAGTCTGAACCTTCAACACAGGATATAGAAGATGAAAAGTTTGATAAAAAGTTTACAATAGTAGTAGTATCAAAAGAAAGCATGGAAGATATATCTGGTATAATAAGAAATGTATCTGAAATAAAGTCAGCAGAAGCCAAAGCGATAACAACACCTTTCCCTGAAAGTGAAGAAACAGAAAGTAAGGAAGAAGCAAAGACAGAACAGACTGAGGTACCAGAAGCAACATCTTCAAAGGAAGCAAAGAAGGAGGAAACAAAGAAACCTTCTATGCTTACACAGGCAAAGAAAGCAGCAGCAGCTAACAGCAAGGCTGTAAGCCATACAGTAAGAGTTGATATAGATAAGCTTGATGTACTTATGAATCTTGTAAGTGAGCTTATTATAGCAAAGAACGGACTTGTATCAGCAAGTATATCTGATGATGGAGAAACTGCTTCTAACAATCAGAAATTCACTGAGCAGATAGAATACCTTGAAAGAGTTACTACGAATCTTCATGAATCTGTCATGAAGGTACGAATGATGCCTATTGAAGGTGTTATAAGCAAGTTCCCACGTATGATAAGGGATCTTAATAAAAAGCTTAACAAGAAGATGGAATTATATATAACAGGTGAAGAGACAGAGCTTGATAGAACAGTTCTTGATGAAATCGGTGATCCTATCATGCATCTTTTAAGAAACTCAGCTGATCACGGACTTGAAAGTGCAGAGGTAAGAGCAGAAAGAGGAAAGCCAGAAGTTGGTTCAATCTATCTTAATGCGTTCCAGGAAGGCAATAACGTAGTTATTGAAGTTGCAGATGATGGTAATGGTATAGATGTAGAAAAAGTTAAATCTAAGGCTGTTGAGAAAGGAACACTTACTCAGGAACAGGCAGATGCTTTAACAGAAAAGGAAGCTATTGATCTTTTATTTAAGCCAAGCTTCTCTACATCAGATAAGATTACAGATGTATCAGGACGAGGAGTTGGTCTTGACGTTGTTAAGTCTAAGATTGAGGCTCTTGGTGGTGACGTAGAAGTTAAGACAAAGTATGGCGAAGGAAGCACCTTCAGCATAAGGCTTCCACTTACTCTTGCTATCATCCAGGCACTTATGGTTAAGCTTGGAGATGAGAAGTATGCTATTTCATTAGGTTCTATCGAGACAATCGAAGATGTGCCAGTAGGTGATATAAAGTATGTACATGCTAAAGAGGTTATTAATCTTAGAGGCAGTGTAATACCACTTATAAGATTAAGAGATATACTGGATGTACCAGGTGAGGCTGAAGAACTGATACTATTATAGTAGTTATAGTAAGAAAGGGCGATAAGCTTGCTGGTCTTGTTGTTGACAGTCTTATCGGACAGATGGAAATCGTAATCAAGTCACTTGGTAAGTATATTAAATATTAATAGAATGATAAGCGGAGCTACTATTCTTGGAGATGGTTCTGTAGCACTGATTATTGACGCTAACACATTAGGTATAGGAGGTGGCCTGTGATGGAAAACATTAATGCAATAGAAGATAAAAATGAAGAAGTATCAACAACAATACAGTACATTGTTGTAAAAATAGGCAATGAACAGTATGGGATTAATATTAAATATATTGATAATATTGTAAGAAAGCAGGATATTACAAGAGTACCAAAGACACAGCATTACTACAAGGGAGTTATAAACTTACGTGGTGAGATAATACCAGTCATGAGTGTAAGGTTAAAGCTTGGGCTTGAAGATGATGTGTATACAGATAAGACAAGATATATAATCGTTAAGGTGGAAAGTGCTACTATAGGTATAATAGTAGATCAGGTAATGGAAGTAGTTACTCTGAACAGTGAAGATACAGAAAAGGTTAACCGTTCAGCAGGTGACGATGTTGCTAACAGTTACATAAGTGGTATTGGTAAAGCATGATGGTGAGCTTATATCATTGCTAGATATTGTTTCTCTTATTGTTGAGAACGATTAAACACAGAATTGAGGTTTCTTATGTCAAAGGTAAGTTTAGAAAGCTTAATGATGTACAGTTTGATGTTTTAAAAGAAATTAGGAATATAGGTGCTGGTAATGCAACAACGGCGTTGTCTACTATGCTTAATGTAAAGATGGACATGTCAGTTCCTAATGTAGCTTTAATCCAGTTTTAAAGATATATCAACGATTATAGGTAGTGAAGATCAGACTGTAGTAGGTATTTTGTTAGAGCTGGGTGGAGATATAGACGGAATGATGATGTTTATATTCGATACCAAATCAGCACACCATCTTGTTAATTCGCTTATGCTACAGGATGACAGTAAAGATAACGATAGTGCAGAGTTCACAGAAATGGAAATGTCTGCATTAAATGAGATAGGCAATATCGCATCAGGTTCATATCTTACAGCTATCTCATCATTGACAAATATGAACATTATAGCAGATGTTCCACAGATGACTATAGATATGGTTGGAGCACTTTTGAGCGTTCCAGCATCAGAATTTGGTAAATATGGTGATAAGTTATTATTGATTCAGACACAGTTCGGTGAGCTGGATTTTGTTAAAGGATATTTTCTTCTTATTCCAGAACTTGAATCGTATGATAAGATTCTTCGTTCATTAGGAGTTATTGATTGATATTATCTTTAGGATGAGAGTTTGGTTATGAATTTAGATGAAATGATTAAAGTTGGAATGGCAGATCTGCAGTTGTGTAAGTCACCAGGGGTATTGACGACACTTGGGCTAGGATCCTGTGTAGGTGTAGCGCTATATGATCCTGTAAACAAAATAGGTGGCTTATTACACTGTATGCTGCCTGATAGTACACAGTTTAAGAATAATTCTAATACAGCAAAGTACGCAGATAGTGGAATAGATGAACTTGTTTCAAAGATGGTAAGTCTAGGTGCTAACAGGTCAAGGATTGTTGCCAAGATAGCAGGTGGAGCACAGATGTTTGCTATGAAAACTACAATGATACCTTAAGGGTTGGCGAGAGAAATGTTGAGGCAGTTAAGAAAAACTGTCTCAAATGGGTATCAGGCTTTTATCAGAAGACTGTGGACTTAATTATGGTAGAACGGTGGAGTTCTATACAGAAAATGGCGATTATGTTATAAAATCGGTAGGTAAACCAAGAAAAGTTATATAAGCAGAGTTTGTGAGGATGATGTATGAAAAGGTTTAGAAATGTATCTGCAATAGTATCATTATTAGCTGGTTTTATAACCGCAGTCGTTATGGTTATTAACAAATATGATTTATTAACATTTATATGGATACTGGCGGTTGTAATGGCAGTGTTTTATATTGTAAGCAGAATCATATGCTTTATATGTGACAGACATATAACAAAAGAAGAAGAAAAAGCTGAAGAAGAGCGGCTTGAAAAGGAAAAACAGGAAATCGAAGCAAGGATAGCTGAGTCAGAAAAGAAGAATTCAGAAGATTCCAAAGAAGCGGTATAACAACTAAATGATCGTTACGGGGGCATTCTTTTATGGATGAATTGGGAAGAAGCAGGCTATGGGAAAGATACATGGCAAGTCATGACAGTGAAATCAGGGAACAACTAATAACAGAATATGCACAGCTTGTTAAACTGGTAGCCGGCAGGATGAATATGTATCTTGGATACAATGTCGAATATGACGATCTTGTTGGTTATGGCGTATTTGGACTGATTGATGCTATAGATAAGTTTGATTTCGGTAAGAATGTCAAGTTTGAGACATATGCGAGTCTTAGAATAAGGGGTGCAATTCTTGATCAGATAAGAAAAATGGATTGGATTCCAAGATCACTCAGGCAGAAACAAAAGAAGATAGATACAGCAATGGCAAAGATAGAGGCTGAAACTGGAAAAGTTGTGACTGATGAGCTTCTAGCAGCAGAGCTTGGAATATCAATAGATGAGCTGAGTGAATGGCAGGGTCAGATGAAATCCTCTAATCTTATATCACTTGATGAATACACAGAAGCGGGTAGTGAAATCAAAATGGAGAATGTGGGAAATTCGCATTTTGACCAGCCAGAATCTGTGGTTGAAAAAGAGGAAACGAAAAAAGCTTGTCGAAGCAATAGATACACTGACTGAAAAAGAAGAAGAGTGATAGTTTTATATTATTATGAGGATATGACACTAAAAGAATAAGTATGACTCTTGAAGTGTCAGAATCAAGAGTTTCGCAGCTTCACACAAAAGCTTTGAATAAAATGAAGAAGGTTATGGGCGATTATATGTTTCCGGCATAATGAAAGATATTTATGCATGTGAAGCAAAGTCGGAGGACTTTTTACCTCCGATATCACAATAAACGACAAAAGAAAGTGGGTTTAAGATGATTGAAGAATGTATGGCAGGGTATTTTCAATTTTCTTCTAAAGTAGACGGACTTTATATAACGGTTTACCCACCTAAGGAGAGATATAATGCAGCATCTATAGATGATGTCATGTATTATATTGATCAAAGGAAAATTGAATGTAATAGTGTTAAACTAATGGAGGCAGTTAAAGCTGGAGCTTTATCAGAAACAACAATCAAGGTTTCAGATGAGCAGCAGCTTACATATGGAGAATTCGGTGATTACAGAATAAGCTATGATGGCATGAGAGCAGAGGCTGTTTTTTATCCGCCGTTTGAGGGTGGAACCAGGCTTGATAAGAATGAAATAATGCGGGATCTTGGGCATAAAGGAATAAAATGCGGAATAGATGAAAGTGTTATTGATACATTTATAAAAGAAAGACAATATGGAAAAAATATATGTTGTAGCAATAGGAAAACAAGTCCGAAATGGCAAAGACGGATACATAGAATATAAGTTCAATAAAGAACTTAAGCCAAGACCTAAGATGAATGAAGATGGAACAGTTGATTTTCATACACTAGAGAATGTGAACCATGTTAATGCAGGTGATGTTGTAGCAATATTGCATCCAGAGGACATGGGCGAAGCTGGCGTGGATGTATTCGGTAAGAAGGTTAATCCAGATAAGGTAAAGCATGTGATATTCAGGTTTGGACGAAACCTTGTTATATCAGAGGATGGAAGAAAGCTTATCAGTCAGGTTAACGGGCATGTTATACTTGAAAATGATAAAGTGATTGTATCTAATGTGCTTGAACTTGTTGATATAGATAATTCAACAGGGGATATCGAGTATAATGGAGATGTCACAATAAAAGGAAATATACTTGCCGGTTTTTCTGTTAAAGCAAAGGGCGATGTTGTAGTACAGGGGGTTGTAGAAGGTGCAACCGTTATAGCTGGCGGCAATATAACATTTAACAGAGGTATCCAGGGAATGAATAAAGCTGTGATAAAGGCAGGCGGCAATATAGTTTCAAAGTTTATTGAAAGTGTCAGTCTTGTGGAATCAGGTGGCAATATAGAATCTGATTCAATATTACATTCAAGAGTAGTTGCTAAGGGCTTTATTAAAGCTACTGGTAAAAAAAGGACTTTATAATAGGTGGTGATGTGAAAGCGACATCATTTATAGAAGCTAAAACTATAGGTAACGAGATGGGAAACAACTACTGTGGTAGGAGTTGGGGTTAATCCAACGATGAAGAAACGTATGGATGAGCTTAAAAACAGTCTTAGCACTAAAGGCAACAATAAAATACAGCTGACACAGCTTATGACAGCGTTAAGAAAAAACAGGATATGGAAGGTACGTTGGATAAGGATAAGCAGGAGATGCTTTCTAAAACAATGAGAAATCTTATCATACTGGATCAGGAGCTCAATCAGGAAAAGAAAGAGTATGAGCAGCTTAAATCTACATTGGGCGAGGAAAAGAATGCCTGTATAAAGGTTTCTAATGTTGCATATGTTGGTACACAGCTGATGTTTGGAGATATATGTATGTTCCTTAAGGAAAAGTATAATTATTGCCAGTTCAGAAAAGAGGGTGCTGATATAAAGAGTGCTCCACTGTAAACAGAAACGGAGAAGAATATGATAATCAGACCTACAGAATTCGGTATGATCCAACAGCAGAATACAGTATCCCAGATAAGACATGGAGAAGATGCTAAGCCGATGATTGAACAACAGACTATAGTTGTACAGTCACAAAAGGATGCTAATGTCAGGTCTGAGAAGGTTAATAATAAGGACGATGCCGATAACAGACAGAAAAAGTTTGATGCCAAGGATAAAAGTGATAATGAATACCAGCCGGGGCATAAGAATGATAAAAATAAAAGCCCGATGGAAAAGTTATTATAAAAGGTCAGGAATATCAGAACGTTGATTTCGATGTCAGGATTTAATAAATATGAGCTGGCTCATGCGGGTTTTGACCTTATGACCATGGTGTTATATATGGGCATAGAGAAAAGGAAACAGCTTCGGAGGATATAATGGGAACAGTAGAGATAGTACTTTTAGTAATAGGGATAATATGTGTTATTGTAGGTATTATATTAGGCATAACAGATAATAATGACCATGATAAAGATATGAATCCAGCTGTTTCAGATTATGATGCAGCAAGTCAGGTGAGCAAGGTGTCCCAGACTATAGACAATATCATAGAACAGAAAATGCAGGATATAGAAGATAAGACAGAAGCAAGACTTGATAAACTATCTAACACAAAGATTCTTGAGATGAATGAATATGCAGATGGAGTGCTTAAGGAAATAAATCGTAATCATAATGAAGTTATGTTTATGTATGACATGTTAAACGAGAAGGACAAAGAAATAAAACAACAGTTAAAGATGTCAATGGTACACGCATGAACAGAAATACGAATGCATATTCAGAAAAGAAATCGCATAATAAACAATCAGTTCAGAATAAGCCATCTGTAAAAAATGATATAGCTGAAGTTATTTTAGATGATGCACTTTCTTCAAATGAAAAGATTATAAAGTTGTATAATAGCGGATACAGGGATGTGGATATTGCTAAAAGACTTAAAATGGGTGTAGGAGAAGTAAGACTTATTATCAATCTTAGCTCAG
>ENA-OQOA01000437-OQOA01000437.1-human-gut-metagenome-genome-assembly--contig:-NODE-437-length-18610-cov-3.700860_pt1 | contig 18610 bp, 24 predicted proteins | sample MGYA00242633_ERZ504888 | MGnify/ENA primary metagenome ERZ504888 (study PRJEB26092, sample SAMD00036372) | human gut metagenome | host: Homo sapiens | study: EMG produced TPA metagenomics assembly of...
TCGAAGTTAAAGAAGGTGAATCTTTGCAGCTGTCGGAGCAAATGGAAGTGGAAATCAACGCTTCTTTCTTGTATGGTAAAGCAAGATAGAAATTTGATGGAAAATTAAAATGACAAGAAAAAAATTGTCTATATGCCACAAGATCCAACACTATTGTTTGTAAAAGATCAGTTGTTTGAAGACCTTTTGGAGATGGGAAAAGAAAAAGAAGTAAAAATCGATAAATTATTGGAAATGGCGGATCTAATGAGAGAAAAGAAGTCACATCCATATGATCTAAGTGGAGGACAGCAGCAGATGGCAGCGTTGATCAAAGTATTACTTGCAGATCCAGAAATCTTGCTGCTAGATGAGCCGACCAAAGGAATGGACCGGGAACACAGCAGGAAGTTTGGAGAACTTTTACGCAAACTTACAGATCAGGGAAAAACGATATTTATCGTATCGCATGATCTGGAATTTTGTGCTGAGTATGCTGATCGCGTTGGAATGATGTTTGATGGGAAAATTGAGGGAATTGATGAGCCATCCAAGTTTTTTGCACAAAATTATTTCTATACGACAGAGTGTGCAAAGATTACGAGAGATTTTGAGAAAGTGATCATTCTGCCACAGGAGGTGGTAAGCGTATGTTAAATGCGGTGATCATTTTTGTGGTGTGTATATCATGTATTCCATACTATTTTAAATATGAAAAGAAGAAACCACAGACAAGAGAAAGTGTCGTGCTTGCGGTGATGATCGCATTGACGGTTGCATCCAGAATGCTATTTGCATTTTCACCAGGATTTAAACCAGTCAGTGCAATGGTGATCATCTGTGGTATGGCGTTTGGAAGAGAATCTGGCTTTTTATGTGGATCTTTAAGTGCTGTGGTATCGAACTTCTTTTTTGGACAAGGACCATGGACTCCATTTCAGATGCTTGCATGGGGAATGATCGGATGGATCTCAGGAATTTTAAATCAGAGAAAATGGTTGGAAAACAGTAAGATACTGTTAACAATTTTTGGGATTCTTTCAGGAATTTCATATTCTTTTGTGATGGATATCTGGACACTTCTGGCAGCAGGAGATGGATTTCAATGGATGCGGTATGTGGCAGTATTAGGAACTTCGGTTCCAGTGACGATTGAATACTGCGTATCGAATGTGATATTTTTATGGATTTTAACATCTGTTTTTGTAAAGAAACTAAACAGGGTTAAATATAAATATGGTTTCTTCAAAGATGAAGAAGTCAGGAAACTAATCAATCAATGAGACATAACAAGGAGGAATTTATGAGAACGATGAAACGTGTAGCGGCAGTGGCATTGTCTGTTGTCGTGCTGATGACATCAGGGGTTAGTGCAAAAGCAGCAGTGACGGATGTGCAGCCAGCGAAGAGTAGTAGTGAGGCGGTGCTTAAGTGGCAATGGCCTGAAAAAGGAATGGACAAGCGTATCAAACAATATCAGATTTGAAAATCGTTGGAAAATATGTTTATTTAGCAAATAATGCAACAAAAAAAGTAGTAAAATTAAATAAAGATACAGGAAAAGTTGAAGCAGAACATAATTTTTCGGATTCATGTAAATTAGACTATTATGCAGATATAGAATATGGAGATGATAAAATTTATGTAGGATATGCAAATAATAAAGTAGAAGCATTTGATGCTGATACATTAAAACCAGTATGGATTAGTGAGGATACAGGTCATTCTGTGACATCCAAAATGACATATAAGAATAAAAAGTTATATTTTGGAACAGGAAGTTATGGAGATACCGATACGTCATATTATGTATTAGATACAAAAGATGAAAATGATAAAAGTGAAAATGAGACAAAAACAGTAAAAGCAATTGTTAAATCTGATGGTGGAAGATTTTATTGGAAAAAGGCAACAGAGGTAGGAAAATATCTTATTGTATCGGATACAGTTGGAAATTTAACAAGCATTGATACAACGGATAATAGCGTGGTGCAGACGAAAAAACAGAAATTACATTTTCAGGAAGCATGGCTTATGACTCAACATATAGCAAAATATATTTTGTTGGTGGAGTAAATAAGTTATATGGAATAAAAGTAAATGAAGATGGAACATTTGGAGATTTAGAAGAGAAATTTCAATTTTGTGATACGGGATATTCATCAATGACACCAATTGTCTACGATGGAAAAATTTATGTATCAGGAAATAATGGTGAATCTTTTAGCTCAGATGCTAAATATAAAGGATATTTTGGAGTAGCAAGTATTGGAAAAGATAAAACTGAGTTGAATTATGTGTTACCAATAACAAATTATGCACAATGTGAACCATTGTTAACAAAAACAACAGATGGTTCTGTGCAAGTATATTTTACAATGAATGCTGAACCAGGCGGAATTTATTCTGTTTGTGATTCAAAAGATGCCAAAGTAAATTCAATTTTTGAGCCAACAGATAAAAATGAAATAAATTATTGTATGAGAAATATTTATGCAGATGAAAATGGTACGATGTATTATAGTAATGATGCAGGATATGTTTTTGCAGTTGGTAAAAAAGCAGCAGGAACTGTAAAACCAACAGAATCAACAGCAGAGGAAAAACCAGCAACAAAACCATCATCCGAGGCAACAACAGTAGTCAACGAAACAAAAACAAACCAGTCACAAAAACAGTAAAAAGCACAAGAAGTGTAAAACTGACATGGAAAAAGAAAAATCTGCCAAAGGCTATGTCATCTACGCCAAAGCAGGAAAAGGTAAATACAAAAAAAGTAACAACCGTAGGAAAGAAAACATCAAAGACGATCAAAGTCAACAAAGACTCATCCTACAAATTTAAAGTAAGACCATACAAACTAACAAAGAAAACAAAAAGAAATATTTTAAAGCCTATGCAGCCAAAGCCAAATTCGGAAGCAAGACAGTTAAAGTAACATTTAAAAATGTCACAGGATATGCAAGCTACAAAGTGCAGATGAAAGCAGGAAAAGCAGCATATAAGACAGTAAAAACAACAACCAAAGGCGGAACGATCACATATACAAAGAAAAAAGCCAAAGTAGGAACAACTTACAAATTCTGCTTAAAAGGAATCAATAAGGTAAATGGAAAAACTGTTTCCGTAACAATCAAATAGAAGTACTGGATAAAATACAAAAAAGGGCTTGATTTTCAAAAAGAATCATTGTATCCTATAACCAGTGAAGTTACTGACAAGGGCGTCAAACAATTAGTTTCATATTGTTTGTCGCCCCTTTTTTTCTACTATCAGTTAGATAATAGAAGAAAAATATATAGATTATGCTTCAAATGTAAGAGAAGAAAGGAAGAACTCTATGAAGGAAAAAATCAATGTATCAGAAATCTTCGGATCCCACGTATTTAACGACAGTGTTATGAAAGCACGTCTTCCAAAGGCCGTTTACAAAGATCTGAAAAAGACAATCGAAGAAGGAACAGAATTAAATCCAGCAATTGCAGACGTAGTTGCGAATGAGATGAAAGAATGGGCTATTGAAAAGGGTGCTACACATTATACTCACTGGTTCCAGCCATTAACAGGTGTGACAGCAGAGAAACATGACGCTTTCATTAACCCAACAGACGATGGTAAAGTTTTACTTGAGTTCTCAGGAAAAGAACTGATCAAAGGTGAACCAGATGCATCTTCATTCCCATCTGGTGGATTAAGAGCAACATTTGAAGCAAGAGGATATACAGCATGGGATTGTACATCACCAGCATTCATCAAAGAAACAGATAATGCTTGTATCTTATGTATTCCAACAGCATTCTGTTCATACAAAGGTGAAGCATTAGACAAGAAGACACCACTTCTTCGTTCTATGCAGGCATTAGATATCCAGACAACAAGATTATTAAATGTATTAGGAAATAAGAATGTGAAACGTGTTAGCACATCCGTTGGACCAGAACAGGAATATTTCTTAGTTGATGAAGAAAAATATAAACAGAGAAAAGACTTGATCTTCACTGGACGTACATTATTCGGAGCAATGCCTCCAAAAGGTCAGGAAATGGATGACCATTACTTTGGAATCATCAAACCAAGAATCGAAGGATTCATGAAAGATTTAAATATCGAAGCATGGAAACTTGGAATCAGTGCGAAGACAGAACATAACGAAGTAGCTCCAGCGCAGCACGAATTAGCACCAATCTATAACTCAAACAATGTGGCAACAGACCACAACCAGTTATTAATGGAAACAATGAGACGTGTAGCAAGACGTCATGGATTAAAATGCTTACTTCATGAGAAACCATTTGCAGGAATCAATGGATCAGGAAAACATAACAACTGGTCTATGGTCACAAATGAAGGAAAGAACCTGTTAGATCCAGGAAAAACTCCTCATGAAAACCAGCAGTTCTTACTGATCTTAGCATCTATTATTGCAGCAGTGGATAAACATGCAGATTTACTTCGTATGTCAGCTTCCACACCAGGAAATGATCACAGATTAGGAGCTAACGAGGCACCTCCAGCAATCATCTCTATCTTCCTTGGAGATCAGTTAGAAGATGTTGTAAAACAGCTTGTAACAAGAGGTGAGGCGACAGAATCCAAACATGGAGACAAATTAGCATCTGGTGTTCATTCATTACCAGCATTTGAGAAAGATGCAACAGACCGTAACAGAACATCACCATTCGCATTTACAGGAAACAAATTCGAATTCCGTATGGTAGGTTCTACACAGTCTATCTCTGATCCAAACGTTGTATTAAATACAATCGTAGCAGATGTCTTTGCAGATGTATGTGACAGATTAGAGAAAGTAGAAGGCGGAGTTGAAGCAGTAGCTATGGAAGCTCACGAGATCACAAAAGAATTATTAACACAGCATCAGAGAGTTATCTTTAATGGTAACGGATATTCTGACGAATGGGTAGCTGAAGCTGAGAGAAGAGGACTTCCAAACTTACACAGCATGGTAGATGCAATCCCAACATTAACAACAGATAAAGCAGTTAAGATGTTTGAGAAATTTGGAGTATATACAAAAGAAGAATTAGAGTCTCGTGTTGAAGTATTATATGAACAGTATTCTAATACAATTAACATTGAAGGACTTGCAACATTAGATATCGCTAAGAAACAGATTGTTCCAGCAGTTATGAAATACCAGAGAAAACTTGCAAATGGCGTTGCTGAATTAAAGACAGTTGGTGTTGACAGCTCTGTACAGGAAAAATTGTTAGAAGATATCACAGCAAACTTAAAAGATCTGTTTGCAGCGATCAACAAGTTAGAAGCTGATATTCCAGAAGCTCAGGCATTAGAAAGTGAAGCTCAGGCTCGCTGCTATCATGATACGATTTTCACAGATATGAGTGCCGTACGTGAACCAGCAGACAAACTGGAAATGTTAGTAGCAAAAGAAGACTGGCCAATGCCAAGTTACGGAGATCTGATTTTCGAAGTATAATAATTACATAGTTTGTAAAACTTCTTAATACACAAAGAGAAAGCAGCAGAGAGATCTGTTGCTTTCTTTTTGTGTATCAACCATTGTTTGAAAAATATTCCAGAATATATTTTTTGAAATTTCATATTCTAAAGAAAAAGAATATCTTACAAAATTAGAAAAGAGGAAGAATATGAAAAAGAAATTTTTTGCATATATGATCATAGGGATTCTTCTGTTCACATTTCTGGCACAAGGGAAGGGAACAAAGACATACTGGTTTCAGATTGCAAGTCAGGGTGAAGGGGAAAGTGGCTTTTTAACTAACAGTAATTTGAATCAAAAGAAAGTTTATTTAACCTTTGATGATGGACCATCCGATCATACGGCACAGATTCTTGATATTCTAAAGAAACATAAGGTAAAGGCGACATTCTTTGTCGTAGGAAAAGAAACGGAACATGCCAAGAAAATGTATCAAAGAATCGTGTTAGAAGGTCATACATTGGCAATGCATTCCTACAGTCATAATTATGATCAGATTTATGCGAATGTAGGTGCATTTTCGAAAGACCTTATGAAAACTACAGAAATATTTATATGAGCTAACAGATGTAAAGCCATATATTTACCGGTTTCCGGTGGCAGCAGTAATCATTGCGCAAAAAATATAAAAACCGTATATCCAGTATGTGAACAAAAAGGGATTACTTTATTTTGACTGGAATGCATTGAATGAAGATGCGGTTAATTTTGAACAAAGTCCTCAGCAGTTAAACAAGAAGATTTTAAAGGATGTCAGGAGACAGAAAACAAGTATTGTATTAATGCATGACCTTCATGAGACAACAAATACAGTGAAAGCATTAGATCCGCTGATCAAAACATTGAAAAAAGAAGGGTATCAGATCCTTCCGATCACTAAAAATACTAAGCCGCTCCATCATGTATCCATTGACAAATAATGGGCTTTCACGTAGAATATGTTCGGTAAAGGATTTATTTTACGTGAGGAGAATGACATGATCATAAAAAGTGTAAATTTAGAAACCGTCTGTGGGATCACAAGTAAATTACCAGACAATACATTGCCAGAAGTGGCATTTGCTGGAAAATCAAATGTAGGAAAATCATCACTGATCAATGCACTGATGAACCGCAAATCTTATGCGAGAATTTCAGCACAGCCTGGAAAGACACAGACGATCAATTATTACAATATTAACGAAGAACTTTATTATGTAGACCTTCCAGGATATGGATTTGCGAAAGTAACACAATCCGTCAAGGAAAAATGGGGACACATGATCGAAAATTACTTACAGACATCAAAACAGCTAAAAATGGTCTTTTTACTGATCGATATCAGACATAAGCCATCAAAGAACGATGTTATGATGTATGACTGGATTCTTCACAATGGATATCGTCCAGTGATCATTGCAACAAAGCTTGATAAACTAAAGAGAAGCCAAGTGCCAAAACATCTAAAAGAGATCCGCACAGAGCTTCAGATGGATAAGGAAACACCAATTTTCCCATTCTCAGCATTATCGAAACAGGGAAGAGATGAGATCTGGGATTTCATTGAGTCAATGGTGCTTCAACAAGAAGAAGCCGAATAATTATTTATTCGGCTCGTCAAATAACAATTTTTCAATTAGCATAGAATAGACATCGGAGTGTTTTTTCTCCCAATGGTCACATATGTAAACTGCCTGGTCTCTTGAGACAACATTTAAGTTGATCTCAAGGAGCGGGCTTTCTTTTTCTCTGATCTTAAGATTTACGGTATATTCGTCTCCTTTGGATGGATAAAAATCAGCAGTCACACTGGCTTCCTTACGAAGCTCATATTCTTTTTCTTTTAAAAACTGAGCGATATCTTCTTTGATAGAGTTTGGAATCTGGTATTCAAACATCTCAATTGCTTCAGATCCCTCGTCACTGAGCGCGTAGTGGCTCATATTACGAATCTGCTTGACTCTGAGCATATTTTCTTCCTCTAACTCATGAAAAGCTCTCTGAACAGTAAAATAATTGGTATATCCCTTATCAAGGATAAATTCAGAAATCTGTGAATTGCTCAAAGGGAAATCTACCTTCTCAATTAAATATAAAATCATAAGCTTATAAAGTGTTAATTGTTCTTGTTCCATGGCTGATCTCCTTTGATTTATCGATAAAAGTCACTATGAAAAATTATAACACCACATGATTTTTCTTGCAACTTATGAATGAAAAGTTAAAAATGACAGATAATAACGCTGAGGTGATAAGAATGAAAAGAAAGTACCAGTGGATCTTATGTGCAGGACTGATCATTTTTGTGATCGCAGCGTTTTGTGTCTTAGTATCCAAAGATAACAAGGAAGAAGTGAAAGGTGCATTTGTAAGAGAAGGAGGATATCAAAGTGAATGTTTATATCAAAGCGCAAGAAAGTGTATGTCTTGTGCATCCAGAGATTAAAATAAAGGATATCATGTCCCTGTACTGCACCGACAAGGATTTGGAACAGAAAATAAAGAATCAAAGTGTTTATCATTTTATAGGAGATCATGATCAGAGAAAATGTTTTTCTGTTTTGATGTTAGTTGAAGTGATAAAACAGGTGGATAAGACATTAGATGTGATCAATTTAGGTGCCGAAGATTTTATTGTATATTACAAGAGAAAACAAGAAGAATCAAAGATTTTTCATTATGGAAAGATAGTCTTTGTAATTTTAGTCGCATTTTTTGGTGCAAGTTTTTCAATTATGACATATAACACGGATGTTGGAATCGAAGAATTGTTTTATAACGTTTATGAAATGATCATGGGACAGGCACCAGATGGTCCAAATATTCTTCATATTTCTTATGCGGCAGGATTAGCGATTGGGATCATTCTATTTTTTAATCATGCAGGTAAGATCAAGTTAAATGATGATCCAACACCATTTGAAGTACAGATGAGGCTTTATGAGAGAGATGTGAATGATACATTGATGATCAATGCAGGGCGGAAAGGGGAAGAAGCAGATGTGGATTCGTAGTTTCTTTCTGATCTTTTACGGATTGTGTGCAGGCGGCTTGATCGCAGCCAGTTTTCTGGCATTTTTGAGTATGTTAGGTGTGATCCCGAGATTAGCAGGATTGACGAAGAGTATGAAAAACGCCAGAATGTATGAAAGTTTTGTGGCACTTGGAGGGATTCTTGGGACATTGGTCTTTCTTTATCGCTGGCAGATCAAAGCTGGATACCCGCTTCTTGTACTGTATGGATTGTTTGGAGGAATCTTTGTGGGATGTATGATCGGAGCTTTGGCAGAAACGATCAAAAGTCTTCCGATCTTTTCAAGAAGATTAAATTTGAGATCAGGGATTCCATATGTAATCTATGGGATCGCATTTGGAAAAATGCTAGGATGTTGGCTTTATTTTTATATATTTTCATAAAATGAAGAAAGGGTGATACAAGTGAAAAAAGAACCAAGCAAAGAAGAATATCAACAGATCGTGAAAAATCTTACACCAAAACATAATAGTCTGTTAAATTGCACAAAAGCGTTTGTAACGGGTGGGACATTTTGTGTTCTTGGTGAAGTTATGAAGCAGTTAATGATGAAATATTTGAATCTCTCCAAGAAAGATTCATTATTATATGTGACAATTGAATTGATCTTACTAAGTGTCTTATTAACAGGATTTAATTTCTATGGAAAAATTACAAAATTTGGCGGTGCAGGCGGGCTTGTGCCGATTACGGGATTCGCAAATTCAGTGGCTTCAGCTGCAATCGAATATCAGAAAGAAGGACAGGTTTTTGGTATTGGCGTTAAGATTTTTACGATCGCAGGACCAGTGATCTTATATGGAATCTTCTCATCATTTGTTGCTGGATTGATTTATTTATTCACAAAGCAATGGGGGTGGTTTCTATGACATCGATTTGTGGTATGCAGAGTCTAAAGTTTGAGAATGCGCCGTACTTAAAAGGCTGGGCATCAGTTGCAGGGAAGAAAGAAGGGGAAGGTCCTCTGGGAAATCTGATCGATCAGATCATTGAAGATCCATACTTTGGACAAGAAAGCTGGGAATTGGCAGAAGGCCGTTTTATGAAACAGGCAGCAATGCTTGCGATCAGTAAAGCTGATCTTCATAAGAAGGATATCCGTTACGCGTTTGCGGGTGATCTTTTGGAACAGAATACAGCAACGTTTTCTGGAATGAAAGAACTAGGGATACCGTTGTTTGGACTTTTTGGAGCATGTTCAACAGTAGGAGAAGCGATGTCTCTGGCAGCGATGAGCGTTGCAGGAGGGTTTGCAAAGCATTCACTTGCAATTGCTTCCAGTCATATCGGAAGTGCTGAAAAACAGTTCCGTTTTCCGTTAGAATATGGAAATCAGAGACCATTATCTGCGACATGGACTGTGACAGGATCTGGAGGTTTTATTGTGTCAAAAGAAATTGGTCCTGTAAAGATTCAAGGGATCACAACAGGAAAGATCGTTGATTATGGGATGGAAGATCCGATGAATATGGGGGCTTGCATGGCGCCAGCAGCGGCAGAAGTAATCTATCAGCATTTTGTGGATTTTGGGTCGAAGCCTGAAGATTATGATGCAGTATATACAGGAGATCTTGGAGAAGTTGGCAAGAAGATTTTGTTGCATTTGCTTCGTGAAAATGGATATGATCTTTCGAAAGTTCATGGGGATTGTGGAATTGAAATCTATGAGAATGAGACGCAGGATACTCATTCTGGGGGCTCTGGCTGTGCCTGTAGTGCAGTGGTTCTTGCATCGATGATCATACCGAAGCTCATTGATGGAACGTGGAAGAAAGTATTGTTTGTGCCAACAGGAGCATTAATGTCAAAGACAAGTTTTAATGAAGGTGAAAATGTTGCAGGGATCGCACATGCGATCTTTCTGGAAGGAGTAAGATAATAATGGAATATATCAGGGCGTTTTTAGTAGGAGGTATTATTTGTATCCTGGTGCAAATATTGATGGATCATACGACATTACAGCCGGGAAGGATCATGGTACTCTTAGTTATTGCAGGTGTTATTCTTGGGGCACTGGGGATTTATAAAAGAATCGAAGCGTTTGGAGGATGTGGTGCGACCGTTCCGTTGTCTGGTTTTGGATTCAGTTTATGGAAAGGAATGAAAGAGGCAGTTGACAATCATGGGTTTCTAGGGTTATTCGAAGGAGGATTCACGGCAGCAGCAGTCGGAACATCAGCAGCATTGATCTTTTCTTATCTGGCATCTTTGATCTTTCAGCCGAAGATCAAAAATAAAGGCAGGAGTATGAAATAAAGAGAAAAAGGGATTCTGATTTGAGAGAATCCCTTTTTAATATAAAAATATAGAAGATTAACGGTTAATGTTTCTTGCAGAAAACAGATTGATATTTTTTTGGAAGCATATAAGGAGTGTCTGCTGTTTTTCCATGACTGCCCTTTTTGCGGACAATGTAAATTTTCTTGTTTTTGTTTGCAGGACAATTCTTTGTGGCGAGTTTATCGCTTGTTTTACATACTTCAACTGCAACGTGGATATCACAGGTCTGGGTAGGAACGGTTCCTTTTTCAAAATATTCTGTGATCACACGGCTGCCTCTTGGATCGTGATCACAAACCTCTTTAATAGCAAGTTTTCCAGACTCTTTGCAGACTTTTGCTTTTACAATGTCAGCTGGTTTTTTAAAATCTGTAGTTTGTTCTTGTTTTGTTTTATGATTTCATTCATGACCTTTGCCCATATTTTTTATGAGTGTTATCAGAAGCAAAATTTGTATTCTTGTCATAGCCCATCCAGACAGAAGCTGTATGATAAGGAGTATAACCGCTGAACCAGTAATCGTAACTGTTTGAAGTAGTTCCTGACTTTCCTGCGACAGCCATAGATGAAGAAAGTTTTGCTGATTTTCCAGTTCCTTTTGTAATAACGTCTTTCATAGCGTCGGTTAAAAGGAAAGCAGTACTTTCTTTCATGACACGCTTACCTTTCTGAGTATTAGAAAGAAGAATATTACCATTATGATCTACGACTTTTGTGTATAAAACAGGTTTCTGGTAGGTTCCGCCATTTGCAATGGAAGCATATGCAGAAGTCAATTCCATATTTGTAACACCATAAGTCAGGCCACCAAGAGATAAGGACTGGGTAATATCGGTATATACATTTCCATTTGAAGTTGTTTCATTAGACACCAAAGTGGAAAAACCAAGATTCATCAAATATTCAAACGAAGTCTTAGGTGTAACGTCAGCAATGGTTTTGGCCGAAACAACGTTCATGGAGTTTGTGATCGCTTCGCGGATCGTTGAATAACCTTTATAACCTTTGTAATAGTTGCGTACTGGTCTGTTAGTGTCAATATAGTTATAAGGAGCATCCTCATATACGGTTGCAAGTGTCATATGATTCTTGTCAAGTGCAGGTAAAAATGCAGAAAGAATCTTAAAAGTAGAACCTGGTTGTCTTGTAGTACCAGTAGCACGATTCAAGGAAAGATCGGAAGTCTTATTTCCACGTCCACCAACTAAGGCTTCTACAGTTCCGTTAGATTGATTCATGATCGTCATGGATATCTGAGGCTGGATCGTTGTTTGGAAAGATTCATTTGTAATGGTTTTCACCTTTTTGATAAAATATATTGTTTAAACTTTGTAACAACTGTCTTTGCACTTGCTTCATCTGTAAAAATCAACTGATTTCCAAGGTTATTTTTTCTCATATAATCAAGCAGATTGTGATCAGAATAAACAACGTCTTTTCCTGAAACAGTTTTTGCAGATAAAGAATAAGAAAGCGCGATTTTTGTGGCTTTTGGATAGTTTGAAGCATCGTTTGTGACGCTATCTGCAATCTTCTGGATCTGTTGATCCTGAGTAGAGTATATTTTCAATCCGCCACTGTAAATAGCATTATAAGCTTTTGTTTCGTCATACCCCAGTTGCTTTTTTAAATCTTTTACAACTTGAAGGATTAATGCGTCCTCAAAATAAGAATTTGTTGTTTTTTTGCAGGTGCAGCAGCAGCATTTTTTGAATTCTTGTGTATACATCATCACTAAGTGCTTCTCGATATTCTTTTTTGTGATATAATGTTGCTCTAACATATTTTGTAAAACAAGTGATCTTCTGGAAGCGTTGTTTTCCGGATGAGTTACAGGATTTAAACGTGTCGGATTCTTAGTAATACTTGCAAGTACAGCACATTCGGACAATGTGAGTTCAGAAACATCTTTATTAAAATATTTTTGTGATGCTGTCTGAACACCAAGTGTTCCTTCTCCAAGATTGATCGCATTTAGATATTCTTCTAAGATATATTGCTTAGAAGCAATCTTTTCTAGTTCAAGAGCAAGAGATTGTTCTTTGATCTTTCGTTCCAGACGTTCCATTGTGGTTTTTTCCGGCTGAATTCCAAGTACATTGTTCTTGATCAACTGTTGCGTGATAGTACTTCCCCCTTGGCTTAGAGATTGGTTTCTGATACCAAGGAAGGTTGCTCGAATAATTCCATACAGATCAATTCCATTATGGCTGTAATAACGTTCATCTTCAATCGCAATAAAAGCATGCTGAAGATTCTTTGGAACGGAAGAAAGAGGAGTGTAGATCCTGTTGGAATCATGGTTTGAAAGTGTTTTGATCGTTGATCCTTTGTTATCATAAATAGTTGTGATATATCCTTTGGAATGGACGGAATCTTTTGTAATCTGTGGGGTTGTTTTTAAAAATCCCACGTACGAAAACCAACCCCGAGGCCGAGCCCAGTAACGATCAAGGCAATGGAGATGATAAAAGCATATTTAAAAAGAAAGAGAGAAATCTTAGAATTTCTACGAATTTTTTCTGAAGATAAGATCTGTCTCTTTTTCTGAATGTTTTGTTTGGTATATTTCATAAAAAACCTCCTGTTACGTATTATACCAAATAAAAAAGTTCAAGTAAACCGACCGTGTAACTATAAACGATACAATCAACAATATGATGATGTAAGGGGCAAAAGTATAAAGGAGAAGAATATGAAAAAACAATTAAAGGGGAAGCAGTCATTTTATGATGACAAACAAAGGGAAAATGTAGTATCCTACTATTTGATGGAAGATCAGGAACACACGATGTATGGAGTCGAACTGGAAAAATATCAGGAAGAAACGAATGTGATCGAGTGGGATGCAGTTCCAAGTATATCAGAATCTATGGAATTAGTAGATCGTGTGATCCATAACCTGATAAAATATAAAGTAACACCGATCTCACTGGCAGAGTCCTTAGATGAGATCATGACCAGGGAGGAAGAAGATGGACGTTCAAAAATATAAAATCTTATATAAAGAGGGAGAAGCAGAGATTTCAGAAAAGAAATCAAGATTTATTGCACATATTGCTCCAGCGCAGACAGAAGAAGAAGCACAGGCATTCATAGAGAAGATAAAAAACAATACTGGGATGCAAGGCATAACTGCTGGGCATACAGTATCGGAGAAAAGCAACCAGCCTTGCGTTGTAGTGATGATGGGGAACCAAGTGGAACTGCTGGGAAGCCAATGCTTGAGGTGCTGACAGGGCAGGAACTACATAATGTGGTAGCAGTTGTAACAAGATATTTTGGTGGAACACTTCTTGGAACTGGAGGATTGATCCGTGCGTACACAAAAAGTACGCAAGAAGGGATCAAGGAAAGTATGGTGATCGAGAAATGTCTTGGGGTAATGCTCAGCCTCACTTGTGATTACACGACATCTGGAAAGATTCAGTATTTAACAGCAACAGAGCATATCCCAGTGCTTGATACAGTGTATACGGATAATGTAACATTTGAAATGATCGTACCAGTGGAAGAAGTTGGAAGTGTTGAGAAAAAGTTTATGGAAGCATCTATGGGGAAAGCAGTTCTTGAAAAAGGAGAAGAAACTTATTACGCTGAAATTGATGGTAAGATCAGTTACGATCTATAGACGAAGAATGATATGATTTCGTTCCTTTACAGTGATAAAATATCATGTTAAAATTTATCATAGTTAATTAGTCAGAAATAATGAAAAGGAGCAAATTCTATGAAAATATCAGAAATTTTAAAAAATAAGTCAACAATTTCGTTTGAGGTATTTCCTCCAAAGAATAAAGAAGGAAATATTTCTTCTATTTATAGTACGATTGAGGGATTAGCAAAATTATCCCCGGATTTTATTAGTGTTACATATGGTGCAGGTGGATCTACAAAAGGTAAGACAGTAGAAATCGCATCAGTCATTAAGCATGAATATGGAATTGAATCTGTAGCACATTTAAGCTGTATTTCATCTACAAAAGAGGATATCAAATACGAATGTGAACGTCTGAAAGAAGCAGGAATCGATAATATCTTAGCATTAAGGGGAGATTATCCTGCAGATGCAACAAACTTTGATCCTGAGAATCTGGAATTTCACTATGCAAGTGAATTAAATGAATTTATCGGAGAACATTTTAAAGGACAATTTTGCTTATCAGGAGCATGTTATCCAGAGACACATCAGGAAGCTGATGGGTTTAAGAAAGATTTAGAAGCATTAAAGAAGAAAGTAGATGCAGGAGCAGAATATTTAGTAACACAGATTTTCTTTGACAATGATTATTATTACAGATTAGTCAGAGAAGCAAGAAAGATCGGTATCACAGTACCAATTCTTGCAGGGATCATGCCAATTACGAATGCGAAATCTCTGATCCGTACAACAAAGATGTGTGGATGTACGATCCCATATCAGTTATCTACAATGATCGAGGCACATTATGATAATCCGGAAGCTATGAAAGAAATCGGAATCAACTACGCAGCACAACAGATTATTGATCTGATCACAAATGGAGTTGATGGGATTCATATTTACACAATGAATCGTGCAGAAACAGCGCAGCGTGTATTTGACAGTATTCCAGCTGTATTGAAAGAATTAAACTAAGATGGATTTTCAGGTTGTAAGAGAAAATGCCTTGAAATATCTTGGATATCAGGCACCAATGTTTGAAGGTTTGACTCCAGGGATTTCAAGTCTTTTGGGTGAATGTATAGAAGAGATCAAACAGATAGCACAGCCCAAAGTGATAGTGAAGAGATTTAAACTGGCGAAAGATCCATTGAGATTAGAGGAATCAGGGGATGAGATTTTAGGGCAGCAGATGGAAGATATGCTGGAAGATTGTGAAGAATGTATATTGATCGGATGCACTCTTGGGATTGTTATGGAGCGTAAAATCAAGTTTTATGCAAAGGTTAACATGACAAAATCTACGGTTATGGATGCTGCGGCAAGTGCTTATCTGGAAGAATATTGTGACAGATATGAAGAAACACTTGGGTTTGATAACCGAACATATCGTGCATGTCCCGGATATGGAGATTTTCCACTTGAATTCAACAAAAGAATTGCTATATTACTAGATATACCAAGGAAGATCGGAGTCACGATCACGCCAAATAATCTTTTGATCCCACAGAAGTCTATGTTAGGATTGATTGGTATCGGAAGTGATAAACGAAAGAAATCATGTGGAAATTGTGTGATGAAAGAAGATTGCCCGTTTAGAAAGAGAGGACAAAGATGTTACAGAACCGATTAGGAAAAGAACTTTTAATATTTGATGGAGCGATGGGAACACAGCTCCAGAACGCAGGATTAAGTGCAGGGGATATCCCAGAAGAATTAAATATTGACCGCCCGGATTTATTAAGATCGATTCATAAAAACTATCTGAAAGCGGGAGCAGACTTTATTACAACAAATACATTTGGGTGTAACCGATTAAAGATGGAAGAAGCAAAATACGAGGCGAAAGATATGCTGTTAGCAGCAGTAGAGAATGCAAGAGCTGCAAGAACAGAAGCTGGAAGAGAAGATGACTCTTATATTGTTCTTGATATTGGACCGATCGGTCAGTTGTTAGAGCCAATGGGAACATTGACATTCGATGAAGCATATGACATCATCCTCGAGCAGGTAGAAACAGTAAAAGATCAAGTAGATCTTGTACTGTTTGAGACAATGAGTGATCTATATGAGGTGAAAGCTGGAGTTCTGGCGGTCAAAGAACACACAGACCTTCCAGTGTTTGTTACAATGACCTTCGAGCAAAATGGAAGAACGTTATCTGGAAATGATCCGGAAACATTTATTAATGTTGCAGAGGGCTTAGGAGTTGATGCATTGGGAGTCAATTGTTCTTTAGGACCCGATGAATTAAAACCGATCATTGAGGAAATCTTAGAAAAAGCAAGTATTCCAGTGATGTTACAGCCCAATGCCGGACTTCCATGTTTAGAACATGGAGAAACACACTATCATGTGACACCAGAAGAATATGTGGAATCTATGAAAGATTATATGGCAAGAGGTGCAGCAATCGTTGGTGGATGCTGTGGAACAACACCAGAATTTATAGGAAAACTTGCAGAAGCTGCGCCTAAAGCAGTGGCAGAGAGAACAGTTGAGAAGAAAACAAGAGTATCCAGTCAGACACAGACAGTTACGTTTGGAGATCATGTGATCGTCTGCGGAGAACGTCTAAACCCAACGGGTAAGAAAAAGATGAAAAAAGCGTTGTTAGAAGAGCGCTATGATGAACTTGTGGTGGAAGCAGTTAAACAGGTAGAAGCTGGAGCGGAAGTACTAGATGTTAATGTTGGACTTCCTGGAATTGACGAGCCAGAGACAATGAAACGGGTTGTACGTCTGTTGCAGGAAGTTGTCACACTTCCATTACAGATTGACAGTTCCGAAGCAGATGCGATTGAGAATGCCTGCCGTTATTATAATGGAAAACCATTGATCAACTCTGTAAATGGTAAAGACGAAGTCATGGAAAAAATCTTCCCGATTGCTAAGAAATATGGAGGAGTTGTGATCGGACTGACTCTGGAAGACGGAATTCCGCTGAAAGCAGAAGAACGATTTGAAATCGCCAAGAAGATTGTCAATAAAGCAGCTGAATACGGAATCGGTAAAGAGAATATCATCATCGACTGTCTGACATTAACAGCATCTGCACAGCAAAAAGAAGTAAAAGAAACACTCCGAGCGATCAAGATGGTAAAAAAAGAATTAGGTGTCCATACCGTATTAGGGGTATCGAATGTATCCTTTGGATTGCCAAACCGTCCGTTATTAAATAGAACATTTTTAGCATTAGCAATGGAAGCAGGATTGGATTTACCGATCATCAATCCGTTAGATGCAGAATTGATGGGAACCATAGATGCATTTCATGTGCTGTTCTACAAAGACGTGGATAGTCAGACTTATATTAAAAACCAGTCCAAAGATAAAGAAACAAAACCAGCCGCAGCGGCGGCAACAACAAACTTCACATTAAAAGATGTGATCATTCACGGATTAAAAGATGAAGTAGAGAAAGTCACAAAAGAAGAACTGAAAGATAAAGAAGCACTGACAGTAATTAATGAAGTGATCATACCAGCGTTAAATATCGTAGGAAAAGACTATGAGACAGGAAAGATCTTCCTGCCACAGTTAATTCAGTCAGCAGAGACAACGAAGAAAGCATTTGAAGTTGTTAAAGAAACATTTTCAGCAAATGATGGAGAGGAAAAAGGACCGATCATCATAGCAACCGTAGAAGGTGATATTCATGATATTGGAAAGAACATCGTGAAAGTTGTACTGGAAAGTTATGGATATAAGATCATCGACCTTGGAAAAGATGTTAAAGTTGAAAAGGTAGTAGAAGCTTATAAGAAATACAAGCCAAAAGCGATTGGGCTAAGTGCATTAATGACAACAACTGTTGCATCAATGGAAAGAACGATCAAAGCACTTCACGAAGCAGGATGCAGTGAACCAATCTGGGTTGGGGGAGCTGTTGTGACGGAAGATATCGCACACAATATCGGAGCAGATTATTATACAGAAGATGCGATGGCAGCGGTGAATCTGCTGGAAAATGAAATTTCAGATTTGTAGTTGGCCAACTTTAGATTTTGAGTATATGAGAAAAAATAAATAAACGATCGGAAGAACAGCTAGAGAATTTTCCTCACGTTTTTTACAGATCGCTGATCCGCCGGCTTTCCTTGTGAACTCGCCTTCAAAGATATTTAAACCAGAACTCTTTGAGGCTCAGACAGCGCACCAAGCCGGCTGCGAATTTGTAAAAAACGTGGCAAAATTCTAATGCTGCTCTTCC
>ENA-OQOA01000438-OQOA01000438.1-human-gut-metagenome-genome-assembly--contig:-NODE-438-length-18539-cov-5.226483_pt1 | contig 18539 bp, 13 predicted proteins | sample MGYA00242633_ERZ504888 | MGnify/ENA primary metagenome ERZ504888 (study PRJEB26092, sample SAMD00036372) | human gut metagenome | host: Homo sapiens | study: EMG produced TPA metagenomics assembly of...
GTGCGGCGGCGCAAACACAAAGGCAGATACAAAGCAGAGCAGCCCACGCACCAGCGTGCCAATGCAGCCAAAGCCGCAGGCGGCTTTCCAATGGGCGGGCTAGGGTCTGTTTTGCCCGGGGCAGCCACTGAGAGGGGTCGTTCTGCAAGCTGCGCAGGGCACAGTCTGCCAGCAGCACCATGGCAGGGCCGGTCAGCAGACCGGTGACCGCGCTGCACACCACCGTCAGCGGCAGGGAGAGCAGGGTCACGCCCAGCGAGACCCCCAGCGCAGCGGGCAGGCAGAGCACGCAGACCATCAGGTTCGTGCCCAGCAGCTGGCCAAGGTCGCGGCCGACCATCTGGCAAAAGCGTGCAAAGCCTTTTTTCTCCGGCTCGTTTGGGCCTACGCCGTGGCCGTCCCGCCCGTAAAGGGCATTGTAGATGCTCATTTTACTTCACCTCGGTGCCAAAGGCTTCGATCTGGGTCAGGGCAGGGAAGGGGGAAGTCCCCTCGGCCTGAATCAGATCCTTCAGCACAAGGCTGCACACCCGCTTGGGTTCAAAGGTCACGCTCTGAGGCTTGGCGCTTTTCACCAGCGGGATGTCCAACCTGTTGCCGTCGGAAAATTCCACCGTGGCCTTGACCCAGTAGTTGTCGTGGGGAAAATCTGCCCGCTCGGTGATGCGCAGCTCGTCCAGCAGTACTTCCCGACCAAAATCCAGCGTCAGGGCTGCGTTCGAGTCGCGGTTGATACCCCAGCTCTGATAGGGGTACTCGCCGTGGGCGCTGTTTTCAAAAATGCCGTCGATGGCGTTGCGGGCGGCAAACACTGCCTCGCCGCGCGTTTCCACGTTGGCGCTGGCGTGGGGGTAAAAACCGGTGTCGCCGTGCTCGTCATAACAGTTGAAGGCCAGATTCCGCCGGGCAGCGATCTCCTCCGGCAGCGCAAGGCGCGCCCGGATGACATGACGGCTGCCCACAAAGCTCTTGGGCGAGTAGGTGATGGCCTGCTCCCCGAAGGGAATGTGGAAATTGATCTCCCGCTTGACCACATACACAAGGGCTTCGGGCATGGTGTCCTCGAACTGGATGACGCAGTACTGGCCGGGGTGGTCGATCTCCAGCGCCACCCGGTCGCCGGGGTGGTATTCGTTGGTGTAAACAAGGGATACGGCGGTGTCAGCGTCACAGGTCATCAGGGTGTGGCCGGCTTCGTCCAGAATTTTCAGCTTGATGGTCTCCATGGCAGTTCTCCTTAGTACAGTTCGAGGTTCAGCATTTTTTGGAAATGCAGGGTGATTTTATAGACCGTTTCCGGCCATGCGGTGCGCAGGCGCGGGTCGGTGATGGGCACCGCCGTAACAGCAGCCGTTGCGGCAGCAGGGGCAAAGCGGATGCCGCCCAGTGTGCCCACCGCAAAGCCGTCCGCAGTGGGGACGGGCTGCTGCTCGGTGAGCAGGGTCAGCTCCACTGTGCCGGGATAGTCCGTTTCGTCCCGCAGGGTGATGCCCTGCTCGCTGACAGATACGCTGCGGCGATAGGTGGTAAGCCCCGGGATGGGAGGGTACGCGCCCGCCAGTTCGCCGGTGATGCTATTTTCCTCGGTGCACATCTCCCGGGCAGCGTATTCCGTGCCGGGCAGCTGCTGCACGCCGTCAAAGGTGGGCAGATTGTGCCATGCGCTCTGCATCGTCCAGATCTCATACCGCTGGGGGCTGAAGGTCTTTTGGGTGTAGCTCTCCACTCCGATATCGATCAGGAACGGCCTGCCGTCCTTGTACACGGTGATGCTGCCGGTATCGTTGTGGTTGTGGCTGTCGCCGTTGGAGCCGAACTTTGCACCCAGCACCCAGCTGCCCTGCCGTGCGGCATAGACGCCCACACTGGGGTACCACACCGTTAAATGGTGCCGGGGTGTTGCGGAGTACGCCATCATTTCTTCTTCTGCAAAGGCGGTGGTCAGCCGGTACCACAGGTTGATGTGGGTGCTGCCGTCCGGGTTCTGCAAATGGTCGGGGTCGGCATCGGCGCGGAAGTCTGCCGCCGCAAGGGCCTGCAGGGCATCGCTGCCCACAGCCTGCCCAAAGCGGTATTCCCGCGCACCGCACCGCCCGGCAAGGGGCTGCAATCGCCAAAGTTCAAGTAGTAAGGGCCTTCCACATGGACATTGCAGATGTACTCCGCGATATTTTTGATTTTAGGTTCATGGAACAGGGGAGAGAAGGGCTCCGGCACAATGCTGGACAAAATTTCAAGGCAGCCCCACAGGGTCAGCCCGGCGTGGCGGTAATACTGCGCACCCTCGTTGCAGCAGCCGTCCGCGCCGTAGTCCTTCAAAAAGCAGTCGAGGCTGTAGGTCGCCTGTTTCACGGCAGCTTTTCGCTGCTGCTGCGTGGTGGGCAGCAGAAAGACCGTGAGCAGCACATTCTGGGTGCACCAGCTCGTCCAGTTGCACATAGGCTCTGCGCCGTTGCCCATCCACCAGAAGTGGCTTGTAAAATAGGGCGTCAGGATGCGGGCGTTCAGTTCCCGCTCCATCCGAACCGTGATGCCCGGCGCGGCAGTATCCAGCTCATCGGGCAGTAAGTACCGGGTCAGCGCCAGAAGCGCGCCGGTCTCGGCGGCAAACAGATCCACGATGGGGCGGGTGGTGTCCGGCAGGGGCAGCTGCGGGGTGTCCCGGATGTAGCTGTTGTGGGCGGGCAGCTGCCATGCGCTTTCCTCACAGATCGCCCATACGGTATCGGCAATGGCGCCCAGAAAGCGCCCTTTGTGCTCCACACACTCGGCACTCACCAGCGCGCACAGCCGCGCCCGGCGGGAGAAGTAAGCCGTCTCCCATGGGGTGCGCCGCCCAGTGCGGGTGAAATCCAGCCAGAGCGAGAGCGGCAGGGGCGCAATGGGCGTTTGCAGCGCGGCTTCTCCCGCCTGCAAAAAGCGCTGCTTTGCCCGCAGGGGCAGCCCCTGCCATGCGGTGTGTTCCTTGGCAGGGGGGAAGGGCCGGTAATCGGGAAGAAATTTCGGCAGAAAAGCAAGTTGTTCCTGTATCATAAAAGCCTCCGATTTTAAATACTTTGCTGGTATTCCCGCGGGCTGAGCCCCGTGACCTTTTTGAATACCTTAGAAAAATAGAAAGCGCTCTCGTACCCCAGTTTCTCAGCAATCTCGTATACTTTCAAATCGCCCTGTTCCAGCATCTCCTTCGCCGCAGCGATGCGGGTCTCGGTAATGTACTCCACAAAGCCGCTGTCGCCGTATTTGCCAAACAGCTGGCTGAGGTAGTTGGGCGAAAAATTGAACACCGCCGCTACATCGGCCAGCGTCAGTTTTTCCGAAAGGTGATTCTTAATGTACTCCTGCACCTGTGCCACCACCTGCATCTTCCCGGCGGTGGCGTCGCCCTCGTTGACCTCCACGAACTGGATGGGCTGCTCCACCGTGAGCAAGGGCTGCAGGTGGGCGTTTTCCCGGCAGCGGCGCGCCAGTCCCAGCAGGGAGCCGGTGGGGCGGCCTACCGCCCAGAGCAGCCGTACCGTGAAATAGTTGTATAGAATTTGGCTGGTGCGTTCCAGCAGCGGGCGCAGTACCGTCCGGTAGTTCTGGCACTGGGCATCTGTCAGGCAGAACAGCACATTGCAGCGCATGGCATCCGCGCCGGTCACATAGCAGGGCAGGTAGTTCTGCAGGGTGGTTTCCAGCATCCGCCCGCAGGAAAAGCTCAGCTTCAGCTGCTGGGCGGGGTAAGGCGGTGTTAGCGATGATCTCGCAGCTGGCTACAAGATAGGCGTCGCTTGCAAGGTTCAGCTCCATGTGCTGCAAAGGCTGCTCCAATGCGGCTTCGTCCGGGAACAGCCCGGCGTACAGCCGCACGAAAAAACGCTCCTGATAGCTGCGCACACTCTCGGCAAGATTTTCCTGTGCCGACAATTCGCCCAGCAAAGTGCGCTCCTTTTTTACCTTTTCGGCGGCCTTGGCAAGGGCGGTTTGCAGGTTCTCGGGGGTCAGGTCCAGCTTGACCAGATAATCCACCACCCCGGCACCCATGGCCTGCTTGATGTAATCAAATTCTTCAAAGCTGGTCAGCATGATAAAGGCGGGCAGGGCGTTGCGCTCCCGGCAGGTGCGGGCAAGGGTAAGCCCGTCCATCACCGGCATTTTTACGTCGGCAATGACGATATCCGGCTTCTCCCGCTCAATGAGTTCCAGCGCCAGCTTGCCGTTGCGGGCGGTGCCGCAGACGGTATAGCCCAGCTTTTCCCATTCCAGCATCCCTTGCAGGCCGATGAGCACCAGCGGCTCATCATCCACCAGTAATATCCGCAGCATGGGTGTCTCCTTTCTGTTGATAGGGCAGCCGGATGGTGACCTCGGTGCCCACGTCCTCTTCACTTTCAATGGTCAGGCCGTAGCCCTCGCCAAAGGAATACCGGATGCGGCGGTTCACGTTCCACAGGCCGACATGACGAAACTTTTCAGCCTTTTCGGCACCCTCGGCGGGCTCGTCCAGAAGGTGCGCCACCTGCTCCGGCGACATGCCCACGCCGTCATCGGTAATGCGCAGCAATACGTCCCCGGTATCCGGGTCGGTGGAGATATCCAGCAGCACGCTGCCGTGGCCGCCCTTGGGTTCCAGCCCGTGGAAGATGGCGTTTTCTACCAGCGGCTGCAAGGTGAACCGGGGGATCATGCAGTCCCGGCAAAGGGTCTCGCTTTCAATGCGGGAGACCTCGATTTCCAGATCGCCGCCGTAGCGGTACTGTTGGATGGTAAAGTAATCGTTGAGCAGCGCCAGCTCCTCCTGCAAAGGCACCAGCTTCTGGGTGCCCTTGGAGATGCTCTTAGTCAGCCGCGCAAAGGCGGTGACCATCTCGGCAATGCCGGGCGCGTGCTGGATGGTGGCCATCCAGCGGATGCTGTTGAGGGTGTTGTAGATAAAGTGCGGGTTCACCTCGTTTTGCAGCATCCGGTATTCCAGCTCCTGCTTGCGGCGTTCGTCCTCCACCCGGCGGGTCATCAGGCTGTCCACGTTTTCAGCCAGCTGGTTGATGCCCCGGCCGATGTCGCCCAGCTCGTTGTTCCACTCCACCGTGCGGTCCGGGGCAAAGTTGCCGCTGCCCACGGTCTCGATGCGCTTTTGCAGCGCCTCCACCGGGCGGGTGATGACCCACTCCAGCCAGTGCTGCATCAAAAAGCTCAGTCCCCAGATGATGGCAGTGCCAAGGGCGACCAGCCACAGGTACACGCCGTAGTGCAGCAAAAAGGTATTTGCGGGCAAAAGCTGCACCAGCGCCGCGCTGCGGCCGTTCAGTGTTACCTTGACTACATAATACTTCTGGCCGTCCAGCTGCACCTTGCCCTGCCATGCGGTCTGCTCTGTCACGCCGTTATTGCTGCCGGTGCGCAGGGTGTAGTCCACCTCCCGCAGGCGGTTCTCAGTCTCGGTCAGGCTGCCGTTTTCAATCTGCCACAGGCGGCTGCCCATCTCCCAGTACAGGGCGCTGCCGTCGGTCAGGCTGTAGCCCGCGGCCGGGTCGGTGATGATGGCGGTGTCCAGCGCAAGGTAGGTGCTGCCCCGGTGCAAGGTGCCCTTGCCGCAGCGGACAGGCTGGCTGAGGGCGATGCAGTCCGGACTGCCGGGCAGCAGCGGGTCGGTGGTGAACTGCATCCCGTACCCCTTGGTGAGGAACTGCTTTACGCTGGTGCGGTTGAGCGCCGCCGAGGAGTTCAGCGGGCCGAACTGCAAATGCCGGTCGTTCTCATTGGTAACAAAAAAGCGGAGGATATGGCGGTACAGGGTGCTGGAATAGTATTTTTCCTGCACGGCTTCGTAGGCGGCAATGGTCTGGGTGCCGTTGATATTTTCCTGCGAGATGTACCGCCGCACGGTGCTGTCGATGGAAGCCCAGTTCAAAAGAGCATCGGCGCTGTCCAGACTGGTCTCGATGGAGGTGGCCACCAGCCGCAGGTTGAACTCTGCCGCCTGCAGGGAGTTGGCGCGCACATATTGGTTGGAGAGGATGAACAGCGCCGCGCCCACGGCCAGCGAGGTAAGAAAGGTAAAAAAGCGCATTCCCCACACGATCTGCCGCCGCAGCGGGAAACGATGGCTGCTCTTCATAGCGGTGCCTCCTTTCCGGTAATATTTTGCATTCTTTCCTTTATACAGTACTGATTCCGGCGCGGTTTGTCAACGACTTTTTTCATGAAAATTGTGTACTTTATACGCTTTTTTCTTGCACCATGGATGTAAACTGTGCAAGAGAACAAAAAAGTGCAGACTCCAGTGTAAGAAAGTGCATCTTTTTTTAAAAGATACAGAAAAACTGCAACTCTTCCCGGAATTTTTTCCATTCCGGTTTTTGCGTTTGTGCGGTATCCTAGTGTCAACAAAAGCGAGCGGCTCCCCGGCACGGGGGAGGCCGCTGCACGAAATACACACACTGCCCTGAAGGAGGACACACTTATGAAAAAGATCTCTCGTCGTTCGTTCCTTACCGCTGCCGCTGCCTGCGGCGCTGCTGCTGCCCTGAGCGCCTGCGGCGGCTCTTCCGCAAGCTCCACCGCTGCTTCCTCCACTGCCGGTTCCACCGCTGCATCCGCAGCCGCAGGCCCTGTTACCCTGCAGTGGTCGGTGTGGGATAAGGAGTCCACCCCCTACTGGCAGGCCATGGCCGACGGCTACATGGCAAGCCACAAGGACGTGACCATCGAGATGGTGGATCTGGGCTCCAGCGATTACATGACCGTTCTGGCTACCCAGCTGGCCGGCAGCGCCGATCTGGATGTCGTGACCGTCAAGGATATCCCCGGCTACGCAAACCTGATCAATCTGGACTACCTCAAGCCCCTGAACGAGGTGCTGACCCGCGACACCGGCGATTTCAACGGCACCATCGAGCAGCTGACCACCGACGACGGCAACTTCTACGCCGTGCCTTTCCGCAGCGACTTCTGGGTGGTGTACTACAATAAAGACCTGTTCGATAAGGCCGGTGTGGAGTACCCCTCCAACGACATGACGCTGGAAGACTACGATGCTCTGGCACGCAAGATGACCAGCGGCTCCGGTGACACCAAGGTCTATGGCTGCCACTACCACACCTGGCGCTCCGCTGCTTCTCTGTTCTCCATTCTGGACGGCAAGAACACCATCATCGACGGCACCTACGACTTCATGAAGCCCACCTACGATATGGTCATTGCCCAGCAGAAGGACGGCATCTGCATGGACTACGGCTACCTCAAGACCTCTTCTCTGCACTACTCCGCAGCCTTTGAGAACCAGCAGTGCGCAATGGTCAACATGGGTAGCTGGTTCATTTCCACGCTGGAAGCTTACATGAAGGATGCCGAGACCAAGTTCAACTGGGGCATCGTCAAGTATCCGCACCCCGCCGGTGCAGAGGCTGGTTCTACGCTGGGCACTGTGACCAGTCTGGCCATCAACGCCGATTCTCCCAAGGCAGAGGCCGCTGCCGACTTCATCAACTGGTGTGTCTCCGAAGAGGGCGCACAGGCCATTGCCAAGACCGGTACCTTCCCGGCCTGCGGCTCCGATGCTACCGCCGAGATCATCAAGTCCACCGAGGGCTTCCCCGAGGACAGCAATTCCGTGGATGCACTGACCACCAGCAACGTTTATCTGGAGATGCCCTACACCCAGTACGCATCTGATATCGAAACCATCCTGAACGCCGAGCACGATGCCATTATGACCATGAGCGAGACCGTGGACGAGGGCATCCAGAACATGAACGATCAGGTTCCCGCAGTTCTCGGCTGATAAAGCGTTTTCCGCAATACGTTGCGTTTCTCCTTCTTCATCATTTTTAATCCCCATTCATTTTCCGGTGGACGAGCATCGGAAAAAGCCCTGTCCGAGCGGGGCGGGTATGCACAGCGCCCGCCCCGCTCATTTTTTGAAAAAAATGTTATACTTCCGGGAAAGGAGACTCTTTTATGGCGAGTGCTGCTGTCCAGAATAAAACTCCCCGTAAAGTGCTAAAAAAATCGACCCGCGATTCTCTGATCGCGTATTCCTTCATTGCGCCAAACTTCATTGGCTTCTGCGTGTTTACGCTGGTGCCTATGGTGTTTGCCATTGCGCTGGCCTTCTGCGCATGGGACGGCCGCCACGCCATTGAATTTGTCGGCCTGAAAAACTTTGTAAAGCTCTTCACCACCGATAAAATCTTTCAGGCGGCTTTGAAAAACACCATCGTCTATGTCATCGGCACCGTGCCGCTTACGCTGGCCTGCTCGCTGGCCATGGCCGTGCTGCTGAACCAGAACGTGAAGCTGCGCAACTTCTTCCGCACCGTGGCGTTCTTCCCTTACGTTGCCTCGCTGGTGGCGGTGGCAGCGGTGTGGAATATGATCTTCAACCCCTCCATGGGCCCCATCAACATGATCCTGAACCAGTTCTTTGGCGTGGCGGTGGAAAACCTGCCCCGCTGGGCTGCCGGTAAGGACACCGCTATGATCACGGTCATCCTGTTCAGCGTGTGGAAGAACATGGGCTACTATATGGTCATCTATCTGGCAGGCTTGCAGGGCTGCAACCCGGACCTGAACGAAGCCGCCGAGCTGGACGGTGCAAACCGCTGGCAGCAGTTCTGGCACATCACCCTGCCGCAGCTGCGCCCCACCACCTTCTTTGTGGTCATTATGCTCACCATCTCCGGCTTCAAGGTCTACGACCAGATGTACATGATCACGCAGGGCGGCCCCGGCACTGCTACCATGACGCTGGTGTACTACATCTATAATGTGGCCTTCGTCAATACTCCGAAATACGGCTACGCAAGTGCAATTTCCATGGTGCTGTTCGTACTGGTGCTGATCGTTACCATCATCCAGTTCCGCGGCTCCAAGGGCGATAACTGAGAAAGGAGGAAGAACCATGTCTGCTGCTATTATCAAGACCGAAGCCTCTCAGAAGCGCCGCAATTTCATCTCCAAGTTCCTGATCTATTTCTTCCTCATCGTCATCACAGCTTGTATGCTGCTGCCCTTTTTGTGGATGCTGTCCTCCTCCTTTAAGCTGAATAAGGACGTGTTCGGCTTCCCCATCCAGTGGATCCCCAAAAATCCCCGCTGGCAGAACTATGTGGACATCTGGACCCAGATCCCGCTGCTGACCTTTGTGAAAAACACGGTCAAGATCACCGTGGTGGTCACCCTGTTGCAGCTGTTCACCTCCTCCTTTGCAGCCTACGCCTTTGCCAAGATGCAGTTCAAGGGCAAAAACGCGCTCTTCCTCGGCTACATTGCCACCATCGCAGTGCCCTGGCAGGCCTACATGGTGCCCCAGTTCATGATGATGAGCTCTTGGCACCTGAACAACACCCATCTGGCCATTATGTGCCTGCAGGCATTCAGCGCCTTCGGCGTGTTCCTGATGAAGCAGTTCTACGAGGGCGTGCCCACCGAGCTATGTGAGGCTGCCCGCATTGATGGCCTGAGCGAGTACGGCATCTGGTGGCACATCATGCTGCCGCTCAGCCTGCCCGCGCTGTCCACCCTGACCATCTTCACCTTCGTGAACACATGGAACGACTTCCTTGGCCCTCTGATCTACCTGACCAAGACCGAGCTCAAGACCATCCAGATCGGTCTGCGGATGTTCATCACCCAGTATTCTGCAGAGTACGGCCTGATCATGGCGGCCTCTGTGGTGGCACTGATCCCGGTGCTGATCGTGTTCCTCTCCCTGCAAAAGTACTTTGTGCAGGGCGTAGCATCCACCGGCATCAAGGGCTAAAATAACACCCGTAAGCGGGGCGTGGGCAGTACCCGCGCCCCGCATTTTTTGCAGAAATAGAGAGAAAGTGTTATGTTATATCCTGAACAGAATGAAGCACGCCTGAAGCTGAGTCTGGACGGCACATGGGAGTTTGCGCTGGGCAGCTGCGAGGAAAACCAGTTCGACCCCGCAAAGCCCCTGCCGGATGCCCAGCCCATCGCCGTGCCCGCCAGCTACAACGACCAGAACGACCAGACCACCGCCCTGCGCCGCCACTACGGCTGGGCGTGGTATCAGCGCAGCATTACACTGCCCGCCTTCTGCGCCGGGCAGCGGGTGGTGCTGCAGTTTGGCTCGGTGACCCACACCGCAAAAGTCTGGCTGAACGGCCAGCTCATTGCGCAGCACAAGGGCGGCTTTACGCCCTTTGAAGCGGATGTCACCGACCTGCTGCATCCCGGCGAGACTGCGCTGCTGACCGTCGCCTGCGACAACCGGGTGAACCACAGCACCCTGCCTGTGGGCAACGAGGACGGACAACTGGCCTTCTTTGGCTCGGACAACGCGGGCATCCCCAGCGTGGAAGCCGCCAAGCGCGCCGCCGCACCTCAGAACCGCCCGAACTTTGACTTTTTCAACTATGCGGGCATCCACCGCCCGGTGGTGCTCTACACCACCCCAAAAGAGTATATCGAGGATGTGACCGTAGTGCCCGCCGTGGACGGCACGGTGCAGTACGCGGTCAAAACCACCGGTAGCGCGCTTGTCCATGTCACGGTGCTGGATGCGGACGGCAACGCCGTTGCAAGCGCCGAGGGTGCAGAAGGCACGATCACCATCCCGGAGGTGCATCTCTGGGAGCCCAGACCCGGCACACCCTACCTGTACACCCTGCACATCACCTGCGGGGCAGACGTCTACGACCAGACCTTTGGCGTGCGCAGCATCGAGGTGCGGGGCACACAGGTGCTTTTGAACGGAAAACCGCTCTATTTTAAAGGTTTCTGCAAGCACGAGGACTTTACCGCCCACGGCCGCGGCTTTGACCCGGTGCTGAACGTGAAGGACGTGAATCTGATCCACTGGGCAAACGCCAACGCGGTGCGTACCAGCCACTACCCCTACGCTGAGGAGTTCTACGACCTGTGCGACCGGGAGGGCATTCTGGTCATGGACGAGACCCCGGCGGTGGGCATCGGCGGCGGGGCGGCGGTGAATCCCTACAAGGAATACCCCCTCGCGGAGCATCACCGGCAGGTGCTTGCCGAGATGATCCATCGGGACAAAAACCACCCCTGCGTGGTGCTGTGGAGCCTTGGCAACGAGCCGGATCTGGAGCACTTCCCGCAGGATGCCTACGACTACTGGCACCCGCTGTATGAGCTGGCGCATCAGCTGGACCCGCAGAACCGCCCCGTCACCCTCGTCTGCTGCCAGAACGACTATACGAAGGATATCACCACCCGCACCATGGATATCGTCTGCATCAATCGCTACTACGGCTGGTACAACCTTTCCGGCGACATGGATGCTGCCTGCTACGGTTTGAATCAGGAGCTGGATTTCTGGGCAGAGCAGCACAAGCCCGTGATGATGAGCGAATACGGCGCAGACACCGTGGCAGGGCTGCACACCGCCGGAGCCGAGATGTTCAGCGAGGAGTTTCAGGTGGAATTCTACCGCCGTCTGGATGCAGAGTTTGACAAACGCCCGTGGTTTGTGGGAGAATTTGTCTGGAACTTTGCAGACTACGACACCGTGCAGGGCCCCATGCGGGTGGACGGCAACAAAAAAGGCCTGTTCACCCGGGACCGCCGCCCCAAGCTGGGTATGCACTTTCTGCGCCAGCGGTGGGCAGAGATACCTACGTTTGGATTTAAGGAGTAATCATGATGAAAACCTACCAGAACCACGCTATGACCGACGCCGAGGCACGGCAGGCACTGGCCGATGCCTGCAAACAGGTGGAGACCAATCTGCCCCTGTACACCTACCAGTGCCAGAACCATTCCAGCGTGAACAATATCTACCCCGGCTGTGCCAATAACCAGTGGACCTGCGGCTTTTGGCCCGGTGAGATCTGGCTGGCCTACGAAGCCACCGGGGAGGAAAAATTCAAGACCGCTGCCCTCATTCAGGTGGACAGCTTTGCGGACCGCATTGCCCGCAAGGTGGAGGTGGACCACCACGACATGGGCTTTTTGTACAGCCCCAACCTGCGTGGCAGCGTGGAAGCTGGTGGGCAGCGAAACCGGCAAAAACGCCGCCATTGCCGCCGCCGACCAGCTGCTGACCCGCTACCAGCCCAGCGGTCGCTTCTTGCAGGCATGGGGCACTATGGATGACCCCGACAACTACCGCTATATCATTGACTGCATGCTCAACGTGCCGCTTCTGTACTGGGCAGCGCAGGTGACCGGCAGCGACCACTACCGCGAGATTGCCGCCGCCCACACCGCCACCACGCTGGCAAACTCCTTCCGGCCGGACGGCAGCACCTACCACACCTTCTTTATGAACCCGGACGGCACCCCCAAGGGCGGACGCACCTGTCAGGGCTATAAGGACGACAGCTTCTGGGCACGGGGACAGGCGTGGGGCGTGTACGGCAGCGCCATCGGCTACACCTACACCCACGATGAAAAGTTCCTCGAGGTGTTCCGCAAAGCACTGGCGTTCTACCTTTCCCGTCTGCCAGAGGATATGATCCCCTGCTGGGATATGGTCTTTGCGCCGGAAAGCGGCGAACCCCGGGATTCCTCCTCCGCTGCCATCGTGGCCTGCGGCCTGCTGGAAGCAGCCAAGTATGTGGACGAAACAGAAGCTGCCCAGTGGCGCACGCTGGCCCGGCAGATGCTGGCCAGCCTCGCCGCAAACTACGCGGTAAAGCCCGGCACCCTGGGCTCCGGCCAGCTGCTGCACGGCACTTACAGCAAAAAAAGCCCTACAACACCTGCACCCCGGAGGGCGTGGATGAATGCACGAGCTGGGGCGATTATTTCTACATGGAGGCGCTGACCCGCCTGACCAAAGATTGGGAGATGTACTGGTGATGAACTTGCAGACCAAAGCGGACTTTGCCGCACTGATGCACAAATTCCTTGACCCACTCAAGCCCTATTATTCCGCAGGCTGCGCCCGGCTGCATCTGGGCGAGACGGGTGTGACCTACAACCAGAATGCCATTGAGCTGGAAGCCTTCAGCCGCCCGCTGTGGGCGCTGGTGCCCTTCTGGGTGGGTGGCGGCTCCGATCCGGAATTTGAAAAAATCTACCGCAAGGGTCTTGCCGCCGGTACCGACCCGGAAAACCCCGAATACTGGGGCACCACCGGGGAGTACGACCAGTGTTATGTGGAGATGGCTGCCATTGCCTGCGGCATCCTCACCGCACCGGAAAAGCTGTGGATGCCGCTTTCGGATACCGAAAAGCAGAACCTTGCCGCATGGCTGGGGCAGATCAACGCCCACACCATCCCGGACTGCAACTGGCAGTTTTTCCGCATCCTTGTAAACCTTGCCCTGAAAAGCGTGGGGATGCCTTACAGCCCGGAACTGCTGGAGGACGGTCTTTGCAAAATTGACAGCTATTACAGCGGCGACGGCTGGTCCACCGATGGCGCCTCGGTGCAAAAGGATTACTACATCCCGTGGGCCATCCAGTATTACGGGCTGCTCTACTCTAAATTTGCCGCAGACATCGACCCCCGGCGTGCTGCACTCTACCGCCAGCGCGCCCAGCTGTTCGCGCAGCAGTTCGTCTACTGGTTCGATTCCAACGGCGCAGCGCTGCCCTTCGGGCGCAGCCTGACCTACCGCTTTGCTCAGAACAGCTTCTGGGCGGCCTGCATCTGGGCAGGGCTGGAGCCGTTGCCCCTGCCGGTGATGAAAGGGCTCATCGTCCGCAACTTCAATTGGTGGCTGGGGCAGAAAATGTTCGACCGGGACGGCATTCTGACCATCGGCTACTGCTACCCGCAGATGTACATGGCCGAGCGGTACAACGCCCCCGGCAGTCCCTACTGGGGAATGAAGAGCTTTTTGCTGCTTGCTCTGCCGGACGACCATCCCTTCTGGACTGCCGAGGCCGCGCCTATGCCCGCATTGGAGCGGCTCAAGCCCATGCCCTACGCCAATATGCTGGTGCAGCGCCGGGCGGGCCGGGTAACGGCCTACGCCGCCGGTGTCAACGAGGGCCACGGCCACGGACAGTTCCCGGAAAAGTACGCAAAATTTGCCTACGATACCCGCTTTGGCTTCTGCGCCTCCCGCAGCCGGGAGGTGCTCAATCAGGCCGCGCCGGACAGTATGCTGGCCTTTGTCATCGACGATAACGTGTTTGTGCGCAAGGTGAGCAAAACGTGGGAAATTGAAGCCGGGGCTGTGACTGCGCAGTGGTCGCCTTTCCCCGGCATTGAGGTGACCACCACCATCACCCCCACGGCCACCGGCCACCGCCGCCATCACGAGATTGACAGCAGTTTCGACTGCGAAGCCTATGACTGCGGTTTTGCCGTGCCGAACTTTGCACCGGGCTACGCCGAAAGCGTGGAAAACGATACCGCCGAAGCCCATTGCGACACCCTGCGCTGCACCGTGCGCGGCAGGGGAGAGGCAGTGGTCATCGGCTGCGACCCCAACACCAGCCTGTATTTTACCAATGTCCATCTGCCCGCCGTGAAGTACCACATCCCCAAGGGGCACACAGAACGGGACACCGAGATCTTTGACGAAGCGGACTGATGCCGCTTCTTTCTAGAAAAACAGTCGTTTTGTGCGGCTGTTTTTCTTATATCCTGTGCTATAATAAAAGCAGAAAATGCTGCGAGGTGACATTTATGCCTTTGAATAACCCGATTACCCCGGCGCTTCTGGCTGACCCGGAAATTTTCCAGCAGAACCGTCTGCCCTTCCATGCCCACTTTGCCGACCAGACCAGCCCGGAAATGCCCCTGACCGTCAGCTTGGACGGCGAGTGGAACTTCCGCTATGCGGAAAACCTGACTGCACCCTTTACGGACTGGGATACCCTGACCGTGCCCGGCTTTATCCAAATGCAGAGCCCGCAAAAGCCCGGCCAGCCCTACGGCACGCCCCATTACGTCAACACCCAGTACCCGTGGGACGGCCACGAAAAGCTGCACCCCGGTCAGATTCCGCAGGACTATAACCCCATCGGAGAGTATCAGCGCAGTTTCACCCTGCCGGAAAACTGGGCAAGCTGCTACCTGCGCCTGAACGGTGCCGACAGTGCCGCCGCCGTCTGGTGCAATGGCGTTTACATCGGCTACACCGAGGATACCTTCACCCCCGCTGAATTTGATATGACCGCCGCCGTCCATCCCGGCGAAAATACCCTGACGGTACAGGTGTACCGTTTCTCCTCCGGCAGTTGGCTGGAAGATCAGGATTTCTGGCGTATGAGCGGTTTATTCCGCTCGGTGGAGCTGTTCACAAAGCCGGAGCTCCATCTGGAAGATGTCTTTGTGAAGCAGAGTTTTGCAGATGATTTTTCCAGTGCCACCGTCACCTTTGATTGCAAGGTCAGCGGCGCGGGAACGGTGTCGGTGGTGTTTGATGGCGAGGAGCAGTCCGCTGAGGTGGGCGAGCCTGCCGAGTACGACAGCGGCGTGGTGTTTGGCAAAGGCGAGGCCGACCCGGACGTGGAAGAGGACGTGCAGGACGTTTCCTTTACCTTTACGGTGGAGCACCCCGCCCTGTGGAGCGCCGAGCAGCCAAACCTGTACGAGGCAGAAATTGCCCTGCTGTGCGAGGGTGCTCTCGTGGAGCACACCGGGTTGAAAGTCGGTCTGCGCAAATTTGAGCTGAAAGACCGCCAGATGCTTTTGAACGGCAAGCGCATCGTGTTCAAGGGCGTGAACCGCCACGAGTGGAGCTGCCGTACCGGGCGCACCGTCAGCCGGGAAGAGATGCTGTGGGATGTGCAAAACCTGAAAGCCCACAACGTGAACGCCGTGCGCACCAGCCACTACCCGGACGACCCGTATTTCTTGCAGCTCTGCGATGAATACGGCCTGTATGTCATCGGGGAGACGAATCTGGAAAGTCACGGCACATGGCAGAAACTGGGCGCAGACGGCTCGGACGAGTGGACGCTGCCCGGTGCGCGCCCGGAGTGGCGGGAGAATGTGCTTGCCCGCGCCGAAGCCATGCTGGAACGGGACAAAAACCACCCCGCTATCCTCATCTGGTCTTGCGGCAACGAGAGTCACGGCGGCAAGACCCTGTGGGAGATGAGCGAGTATTTCCGCCGCACCGACCCCAGCCGCCTTGTACACTACGAGGGCATTTTCTGGGACCGGGAATACCCTGCCACCTCCGATATGGAAAGCCAGATGTACACCCCGGTGGCAGACATCAAAAAGTTCCTGACAGAGCACCCGGAAAAGCCCTTTATCATGTGTGAGTACAGTCACGCCATGGGCAACAGCTGCGGCGGCATCACCGACTATACCGAGTATGCCTACGAAGAGCCGCTGTATCAGGGCGGGTTTATCTGGGAGTACATGGACCACGGCATCGCAGTGACAAGCCCGGACGGCAAGTCCGGCTTTGCCTACGGCGGTGACTTTGGGGACCGCCCCACCGACCGGGAGTTCTGCGTGGACGGCCTTGTGCTGCCCGACCGCCGCAATACCCCCAAGATGGACGCGGTCAAGGCGGCCTACGCGCCCCTGAAGATGACCCTGACCGACACGGAAGCCGTGATTGAAAACCGGAATCTCTTTACTGACCTGAACGCCTACGACCTTGTGTTTGCATCTTCGGTCAACGGCAAACCGGAGCGTCGCGCGGTACTGCGGGCAGACTGCGCACCCGGTAAAACTGTGCACATCGCGTTCCCGTTCGCTCTGCCGGAAACAGGGCTTGCCTGCATGACCGTTGCCGCCATCCAGCGGGATGTAAAACCCGGCATCCCGGCGGGCTATGAAGCCGCTTTTGGGCAGGTATGGCACAACCATTCCGAAGCCCGGCTGACCCTGCCCGCCCCGCAGCTGGTGGAGATGGACTGCAACATCGGCGTAAAGGGAGAGGGCTTCGAGTACATTTTCGGCCGCGGCAAGGGGCTTGTGTCCATCCGCTATAACGGCGTGCAGCTGCTGGACGATACCGTGCGCCCCAACTTCTGGCGTGCGCCCACCAACAACGACGAGGGCTGCGCAGAGCCGTTTGCATTTGCCTTCTGGAAGACTGCCGGTCTCTACGCCCGGTGCGATAATCTGACCGCCGAAACAAAGGGTGAATTCATCACCGTCCGCGCAAACTACACCCTGCCAGATGGGCAGACGCTGCCCATTGATTTTGCCATCGACGGCGCAGGCCGCTGCGACATCACCATGACATGGCAGGGCGCGCGCACTGAGCTGCCGGAGTTCGGTCTGCTCTTCCCGCTGCGGCGGGAACTGACGGAGGTATCCTATCTGGGGCTTGGCCCCCGGGAGACCACCGCCGACCGCACCGCAGGCGGCAAAATGGGCGCTTGGAACTATAACGTTCGGCAGGACTTTGCCCAGAACAGCCCCGTCTATCCGCAGGAATGCGGCAGCCGTACCGGCGTGTACCGCGCAGCGGTCACCGGCAGCGGATTGAATATAGGCATCGGCTTTGCAGGGGACGGCATGACCTTCTCGGCGCTGCCCTACACGCCCCATGAACTGGAAAATGCCCGCCACCTCTATGAGCTGCCCCGGGACGACAACAAGACTGTCGTCCGGTGCGCTTTGTTCCAGCGCGGCGTGGGCGGCGACAACAGCTGGGGCGCAAAGCCCCATGCAGACGCCTGCTTTGTGGTGGAGAAGGAAACCTCGTTCCGTTTTACGATTCAAAAATAAAAATTTACTTGGCTAAAGTGGTGAGTATCATCGTGATACCCACCACTTTGGTCTTATTGCGAAACCGTAACGAGACAAAAATCAGCGCAATATTCAAATAGTATATTTGCGATATGCAATCCAACGTTGTAGCTGCTGCATTAAAAAGTTGAATTTTTATGGTTTATGGAGAAATAAGGAATTGTGTCAAAATGACACAATTGCTCCGGGCACCTTCATAGAACCATGGAATGTGAATATTTTGCTTTCATAGGAGTTCATGTTTTTTACTGAATCTCGTGAAAAGCGTATAAAAAGCTTGCAATCATCTGTAAAATGTGGTATATCCATTATACGAAACATTGCTTTGAAAGAACGCTCCACCGTTCAATGATGTATAAATGGGAGGTGCCTGCCATGACCGCCGTGATCTATGCCCGCTATTCTACTGATAGTCAGCGCGAAGAATCCATTGAAGGTCAGATCCGGGAATGCACCGCCTATGCGGAAAAGAACGGCTTCACAGTGGTAAAGCACTACATTGACCGTGCCGTCTCTGCAAAAACGGACAACCGCCCGCAGTTCCAGCAGATGATCAAGGACAGTGAGCGTGGCATCTTTGACGTCATCATTGTCTGGAAGCTCGACCGCTTTGCCCGAAACCGCTACGACAGTGCCCGGTACAAGACTCAGCTGAAGCGAAACGGTGTGAAACTGGTATCGGCAACGGAAGTCATTTCGGCTGGCCCGGAGGGCATCATTCTGGAGTCTGTTCTGGAGGGCTATGCGGAATACTACTCGGCTGACCTGTCTGAAAAGGTCGTGCGTGGCATGACCGAGAATGCTCTCAAGGGTATTTATAATGGTGGCACGATTCCGTTCGGCTACATGATCGATGAGACCCGGCATTACCAGCCCGACCCGTTGTTGGCTCCGTATGTGGAGCAGACGTTCCAGAAGTATGCGGACGGTGCGACCATGA
>ENA-OQOA01000443-OQOA01000443.1-human-gut-metagenome-genome-assembly--contig:-NODE-443-length-18422-cov-3.018475_pt1 | contig 18422 bp, 22 predicted proteins | sample MGYA00242633_ERZ504888 | MGnify/ENA primary metagenome ERZ504888 (study PRJEB26092, sample SAMD00036372) | human gut metagenome | host: Homo sapiens | study: EMG produced TPA metagenomics assembly of...
AATGGTCATCAAAAATGGTGTAGAGTTTGAGGCACTGGATGATGAACCTGTAACCTTATTATTCCTGATCGCAGCGCCGAATACAGAGGATAACATTCACCTGGATGTACTCAGCAAGCTCTCTGTGATGCTGATGGATGAGGAGTTTACAGAATCTCTTCGCAATGCATCGTCTGTAGATGAGTTTATGGATATTATTGACAGGGCAGACAGTGAAAAAGAAGATATTGATGAGAGACTGGCAGATACCGGATCAACAGAAGGAACACAGGCTAAGATCCTTGCTGTTACTTCTTGTCCTACCGGTATCGCACATACGTACATGGCAGCAGAAGGAATTGAAAAAGCTGCAAAAGCAAAGAACTGTTTTATAAAGATCGAAACCCGCGGATCCGGCGGTGCAAAGAATGTGCTGACAGATCAGGAGATTGCTGATGCAGACTGTATTATTGTCGCAGCAGATGCCAAAGTTCCCATGGAACGTTTCGATGGTAAAAAAGTGATCGAATGTCAGGTATCCGACGGAATCAGTAAAGCAGATCAGCTCATTGACAGAGCAATCAATGGGGATGCACCGGTCTACCACGCAGCAGCCGGTTCCCAGACATCTTCTGCCGGTAACAAATCCGGCGGCAGTGTAGGACATAAGATCTATATGCAGCTGATGAATGGCGTATCTCATATGCTTCCGTTGGTTGTAGGCGGTGGTATCCTGATCGCCATTGCGTTCCTGATCGATGGATTAAGTGTAGATTTAAGTGCGCTTCCGGCAGATCAGAGAGCAAACTTCGGTACCATTACTCCGGTAGCGGCTCTGTTTAAAGGCATCGGTGGTACAGCATTCGGATTTATGCTTCCGATCCTTGCCGGATTTATTGCAATGGCAATCGGTGACAGACCGGCACTTGCACTTGGTCTGGTAGGCGGTATGATGGCAGCCAACGGTAAATCTGGTTTCCTTGGAGCTTTGCTTGCAGGCTTTGCAGCCGGATATATTATTCTTGGACTTCGTAAATTATGTGATAAACTTCCGGAAGCCCTGGAAAAGATCGCTCCTGTTTTAATCTATCCTGTAGTTGGAATCCTTGTTATGGGACTCCTGATGACATTTATTGTAGAGCCGGTTATGGGCGGTATCAACACAGGTCTGAATAATGCCTTGACAGGAATGGGGAAGTTCTAGTAAAGTAATACTTGGCATTGTGCTTGGCGGAATGATGGCTATTGATATGGGTGGTCCGTTCAACAAAGCAGCATATGTATTCGGAACAGCTGCAATTGCAGCAGGTAACTATGATATTATGGCAGCAGTTATGATCGGCGGTATGACACCTCCCTGTGCAATTGCACTGGCAACACTGCTGTTTAAGGATAAGTTCACAAAAGAAGAGAGAGATGCAGGTCCTACCAACTTTATCATGGGTCTTGCATTTATCACAGAAGGTGCGATTCCATTCGCAGCATCTGACCCCCTTCGTGTACTTCCTTCCTGTATCGTAGGATCTGCGGTGGCAGGAGCGATTTTCCATGGCATTCGACTGTACACTGATGGCACCACACGGTGGAATTTTCGTATTCCCTGTGGTTGGAAACGCAGTTATGTACCTGGTCGCACTGGTTGCGGGAACAGTAATCTCTGCAGTTCTTCTTGGTCTGTTAAAGAAGAAAGCAGCATAAGCAGCGAAATAAAAAAGCAATAACAAAAAATTAAATAAAGAACATGGAGGATATCAAAATGAAAGAATTTAAGTATGTAGTTACAGACAACGAAGGAATCCACGCACGTCCTGCAGGAGAACTTGTAAAACTGGTAAAGGGATTTGAGTCAACAATCTCTATTGAAAAAGAAGGTAAAAAAGTAAGACTGCAGAAAACTTCTTGCACTGATGGGACTTGGCGTTAAGAAAGGTCATGAAGTAACATTCACAATCGAAGGTGCTGATGAAGAAGCAGCATATGAAGCAGTGAGCAAATTCATGCAGGACAACCTGTAAATTTACGGAATAAAATAAGAAACTGACAGACAGGAGATGATGCATTCATCTCCTGTTTCTGTTATAATGAAATATCAGGGTCAAAAGGCAGAAAGTCGTTCGTGCTTGCACGATAAGACTTTTGAACTTGGGACCCGCCAAACATGAGGAAGTAGCGATTTACGAAGTAAATCTGCGGATTCCGAATGTTTGTAGAATTGCGGGAGCTACGAAGCAGCGGAGCAATTCGTAGATATCGGAGAAAATAATCAGAAGTAAACAATCAAAGCAAATATACAATGGAGGCAGGGGTACATGCTTACAGAACAGAGATTTGATATTATTCTGAAGCTTCTGGAAGAAAAAAGAGTGTTACAGTAACAGAACTGAGAGAACTTCTGGATGCATCAGAGTCCACAGTGCGCAGAGACATTACTGCATTGGACAAAGCAGGAAAACTTACCAAGGTTTTCGGCGGTGCAGTAGCATTAAATCATAAAGTAACTGCCTATGAACCGACAGTAGCGCAGAAATCAGAATTAAATAAAGAAGAAAAGCAAAAGATCGCAAAATATGCAGCCAGCCTGATCACACCGGATGATTTTGTTTATCTGGACGCAGGAACCACCACTGGCCTGATGCTGGAATATCTGGCAGGTGTAAGAGCTGCCTTTGTCACCAATGCAGTATCCCACGCCCAGACTCTGGCAAAGATGGGAATCCGGGTTTATTTGATCGGAGGAGAACTGAAGAGTTCCACAGAAGCAGTCGTAGGCAGTCAGGCAATGCAGATGATCCAGATGTATCATTTTACAAAGGGATTTTTCGGAACAAATGGAATCACCAGAAGAGAAGGCTTCACCACACCGGATACCAGCGAAGCAATTGTAAAGAGTACTGCAATGAAGCAGTGCAAAGATGTATATATTCTGACAGATAAGTCAAAGTTTGGCGAAGTAAGTTCTGTGACATTCGGCGGGTTTACAGATGCTAAAATTCTTACAGAAGAAATTCCGGAGGAGTATCAGGATAGCAAAAATATTCTGAAAGTGAAATAAATAATTGACAGTATGCCGCCGGCAGACAGAGCAGGCAGGAATGATATTAAGATTGGAGAGATGTGGGATGAAGTTTGCGCATATTGGGGATTTGCATATTGGAAAAAGGGTGCATGATTTTTCCATGCTGGAGGATCAGAGGTATATTCTGGATCAGATGATGAAAATCTTTGCGGAACAGAAAGTGGATGGAGTTTTAATCGCAGGGGATGTTTATGATAAGACAGTGCCGTCGGCAGAGGCAGTGCAGTTGTTTGATGAGTTTATTACAGGACTGGCTAAAGCTGAGATTCCTGTGTACATGATCAGTGGAAATCATGATTCAGCAGAAAGGCTTTCCTTTGGGGCAAAGCTGTTTGAAAGCAGTGATATTTATATTTCGCAGGTTTATGATGGAGAGATGAAAAGGATTGTGTTAAAAGATCAGTATGGACCAATATCTGTATATCTTCTGCCTTTTTTGAAACCTGCGGCAGTACGCCATGCTTTGCAGAGGGATGACATTAATACTTATGAAGAGGGTGTTATGGCTGCTCTGCAGGAGTGTGAGATCGATACGACACAGAGAAATGTGCTGGTGGCACATCAGTTTGTGACCGGAGCAGACAGAAGTGACTCAGAAGAAACATGGGTTGGCGGTCTTGACAATGTCAGTGCGGAAGTATTTAAGGATTTTGACTATGTGGCACTGGGACACATCCACAGACCTCAGAAAATGGGGAGAGAGACCTTGCGTTACAGTGGGACGCCGCTTAAGTATTCTTTTTCGGAAGCAGATCATAAAAAGTCGGTAACGATTGTGGAGCTTCTGGAGAAGGGAAATGTGAGGGTCAGTACAGTACCTTTGATTCCCAGACGGGATATGCGTAAGCTGAGGGGAACCTATATGGATGTGACAGCGAAGGATCATTATACTGCTGAAAATAGATGGATTATCTTCAGATTACTCTGACAGATGAGGAAGATGTGCCGGGGGCACTCCAGAAGCTGCGTACTGTTTATCCCAATCTGATGCGTCTGGAATATGACAATAAACGAACACGTGAGAACCGGGAGGTTCAGGCAGTGGAGGTTCAGGAACAAAAGTCAGAGCTGGAGCTGTTTGAGGAGTTTTATGAGCTGTTAAATAATGAACCTATGAAAGAAGAGCAGACAGAGTTTGTGGAAAAACTGATCCAGGATCTGAAGGAGGTGCGCGTATGAAACCATTGAAGTTGACATTATCTGCATTTGGTCCATATGCGGATGAGACTGTGATCGATTTTACACAGCTTGGAGGACAGGGCCTTTTTCTGGTGACCGGAGATACGGGAGCGGGAAAAACGACGATCTTTGATGGGATTACATTTGCGTTGTATGGGGAGACAAGCGGAGGAGTCCGGGAGGCATCCATGCTCAGAAGTAAGTATGCAAAACCGGAAACACCTACGTATGCGGAATATATTTTTGAATATAAAGATGCAGTGTATACAGTGAAGCGAAGCCCGGATTATGAGCGCCCAAAGACCAGAGGTACCGGAATGACCACCCAGAAAGGGGAAGCATTGCTTACTTTTTCTGATGGAAGAGCTCCTGTGACAAAGCTGAAGGAAGTGAATCAGACAGTTACTGATCTGATCGGGTTAGATATGAAGCAGTTTACGCAGATTGCTATGATCGCACAGGGAGATTTCAGGAAACTGCTGCTGGCTGACACAGAGGAACGCAGCAACATTTTCAGAAAGCTTTTCCATACGGATATTTATAAGGTGATTCAGGAAAAATTAAAATTCGAGGCCGGTGGTCTGGACAAGGCGTATAAAGAGCTGTTGAGAAGTATTCGCCAGTATACGGAACAGGTCAGATATTCTACAGAAGACCAGTTGGGACAACAGTGGATATTGATGGAGAAGAATGGCTTTGAGGGAAATCTGGAAGAAGGTCTGGAAATCCTGGAGCAGTTTCTGAAGGTAGATAAAGAGACGCTGAAAAATTTGAATAAGCAGATCAAAGAGAACGATAAAGAACTGGAAAAAGTAAATCAGCTTTTGGGAAAGGCTCATAAAGAAGCAGATGCAAAGGCAAGGAAGGAACAGCTTCTGCAAGAGAAAGAGGTATTGCTTCCGCAGTTGGAACAGGCACAAAAAGATGCAGAAAATGGGGCAAAGGAACCTGAGGAGATCCAACGCCTGATGCTTTCCATACAGAAAGAAAAAGAGAATCTGGAGCGTTATACAAATCTGGAAAATCTGCTCAGAGAAACAGAGAAGGCTTCCCTGCAGATAGAGAAACTGGGAACGGACGGTACAGAGCTACAGAATCGTCAGAAAGAAATGAAAGCTGTGCTTGAAGAAAAACAAAAAGAATATCAGACAACAGACGGTGCAGAAAAAGAAAAAGCAGAAACAGATTTCCGGAAAGAGAAAATAGATACTCTTTATGCAGGAATTTATAAGAACTGCGGAAATCTTGAGTTTCTTCAGACAAAAATCAGTGAACTGAAAATACAGTCTGAACAGGAAGAACAATTTGCGAAACAGATAAAAAGGATTTGGCTGATCTGGAAGAGAAAATTGTTTCCGGTGGGAATCTGGAAATCAAAGAGAACAGCCTGGTCGTACGTTTGCAGCAGATACAGAAAATAGAAGATCAGCAGAAACGGTATCAGGATCTGGAAAAGAAAGCAGAAAGCAAAAAGAAGGCTTATCTGACCGCTTCTCAGAAACGGGCAGAAATAAAAGAAATTTTAAACAAAATGGAGCAGGCCTATCTGGATGCACAGGCGGGTGTTCTGGCAGCAGATCTTCAGGATGGGATGCCATGTCCGGTATGTGGTTCTGTTCATCATCCGAAGCTCACACAGATTCCGAATGAAGTTCCCACAGAAGAACAGCTGAAAAAACAGAAAAAGTTAACAGAAGCTGCGGAAAAAGCGGCATCTGACGCAAGTGTGCAGGCAGGAGAGGCAGCAGGACTGATGCAGCGCTGCAGGGAAGAACTGACAGAAGGGGTTAAAGGTTATATAGCGCAGTTTCTGCCAGAAGAGGAGACACAAGAGATACTTCGAAAGGAATTTCCTGATCATGAATTATGTTTATTTGTAAAAAATCAGGAAAGCAGTGTACAGACAGGATTGGAAGAAAATCAAAAAACAGAAAAAAGTTCATCAGGATTTACTGAAGAAAAGGAAGAGTTCATCACACAGTCAGAACAACATGCAAAAGAATTTCAGAAATTACAGATCAGTCTTGAAAAGAGGAAGAGCCAGCTGGAAAGTATTCAGGAACAGCTGCAGAATCAATTGGACGAACCTGTACTGACATGGATCCATGAAGAAGATATAAGACAGAGAATGAAAACTGATCCGGAACTGTTACAGGATTACAGCGGTGAAATAGTGTATCAAGAGGAAATCTGTAATGTATCACAGGCTTTGCTGCAGGGAAAGAGAGCAGCAGAATGGCTGAAACAGCAGCAAAATATTCTGGGACAGAAACAAAAGGATCTGACAGCACTTCTGGAACAGAGAAAACTTCTGGAGATGCAGATTGGTAAGACTCAGACAGAACTTACAACGATCACAGACCAGATCAATCAGAATCAGCAGCAGACAGCAGCAGAGAAATCCAGATATGAGCAGCTGCAGAAGCAGAGAGAGAATATGGAAAAAAGAGCTGGGTGAGAGGACAAAGGAAGAAATCCTGTCTCAGATCCAGCTTAAGACTGAGGAACAAAAGAAGCTTGAAATACATTATAAAACAGTAACAGAAGCGAGAGAAGTATTAGAAAAGAGAATGACAGAACTGGATTCGGTAATTGCATCTCTGACAGAACAGTTAAAAGAATCCATAAGTATTTCAGCTGAGGAACTGAATGCTCAGAAAGAAAGCTTTGCACAGCAAAGAAATCACTTTCAGCAAATCGTGATGAAATCCATGCTCGGCTGGAAATCAACAGTGACATGTATGAAAAAATCCGCAGACAGCAGACAGAACTTCTGAAAACTGAAACCCGCTGGAAGTGGATGAAATCTCTCTCAGACACTGCCAATGGTACGATCACGGGTAAGGCAAGGATCATGCTGGAAACTTACATCCAGATGCAGTATTTTGACCGCATTCTTGCGCGTGCCAATATCCGTCTGATGACCATGAGCAGCGGTCAGTACGAGTTAGTTCGCAGAAAGAAAACAAGAGCAGGGTGGGGAAAACCGGTCTGGAACTGGATGTAGTAGACCATTACAATGGAACTGTTCGAAGTGTCAAGACCTTATCAGGCGGAGAAACATTTCAGGCATCTCTGTCTCTGGCACTGGGACTTTCTGATGAAATTCAGTCAAGCTCCGGCGGAATCCAGCTTGATACCATGTTTGTGGATGAAGGTTTCGGATCTCTGGATGAAGATGCCCTTGATCAGGCAATCCGCGCATTGAAGGATCTCAGTCAGGGAAGCAGACTGGTGGGGATTGTTTCCCATGTAGCAGAGCTGAAAGAACGTATTGATAAGAAGATCATAGTAACAAAGAAACGGACAGAAGATGGAGTTGGAAGTGCGATCTGTATAGAAGGATGAGATTTTATGGTCAAGCGGATAAAATCATCCGCTTTGCTAGGCGGCGCTACATCGAATAACTGTTTCACAGTGTATCAGAAGGAGTTGTCACTCCTCCTGATACAAGCAAGTCCCTACCCATTGCTTATTGTTTTTTGCAACCGACCCCGGGGACTTACTTGATTCGGTTAAAAAAGGCAGTTACTAAAAAAAGTTATACAAAATTAACTTGACAGAATACCAGAGATAGTATATATTAAGTTATGAAGTTAGACATAAATAACTCAAACTGCTGAACGATCTGTTGAAGGTCTTTTTATAGCAGTAATTCAAGCTTTGCAGCAAACAAAAGCAATAAAATGTTTCGTAAAGCTTTATTTTTTGATAGATAGTTAGCGTGGCCTAACTAATATTCTGCCATTGAGAAAAGGAATCATAACATGCTGGAGAAATCTGTGATCGAACATTGTTCACCTACATTAGCATCTATTAAAACCGGAAATCTTTTTACATATAAATATGAATCTGAGGAAGAATTATGGAAAAGCGTAGAAGGCTTTAATGAATGTGTAAGAGAAAAAAGGCGTTTCCCTCACAGTACTTCGCAGGAGTGAGAAAAAAGGCGCTGATTTATGTCTGCCGGTTCTCAAGCCTTGAAAGAGATCTGAAGAAACCTGGTGTTGCGAATTTCATAAAGAAGTATGGGTATGAGAGTACAGATCCTGCATATGCACTTGAGAGACTGAGAAGCCGCCTGGCCCAGAGAGAAGATTTTCCTCATGAAATCGGATTGTTTCTGGGATATCCGCTGGGAGATGTGATCGGGTTTATCAAGAATGCAGGGCAGAACTGTAAATGTGTAGGTTGTTGGAAGGTTTATTGCAATGAATGTGAGGCAATAAAGGCTTTTGCCAGATTTAAGAAATGTACCAGCGTGTATGTACGTCTCTGGAATCAGGGAAGAAGTGTACGTCAGCTGACGGTGGCAGCGTAAGGAAGAAGCTATATACAATAATATAGCAGGGATGGAGAGTTCGTTTAAGAATCAGTATAATAGAAAAGCCGTATGACTTTTTATTATAATATAAATCATGGCTTTGCGGCAAAGAAAAAGGCAGAGCAAATTTAAGGAGGATTTTAATCATGAGTAAAGTAGCAGTTGTATATTGGAGCAGCACAGGAAACACAGAAGCAATGGCAAACGCAGTTGCAGACGGAATCAGGGAAAAAGGCGGCGAAGCTGTTCTTCATACCTGTGAGGATTTTGACGGTTCTAAAGTTGCTGAATATGATGCAATCGCCTTCGGATGCCCTGCAATGGGAGATGAAGTTCTCGAAGATACAGAATTCGAGCCAATGTTTGACGGATGCAAAGATGCCCTGAAAGGCAAGAACATCGCTCTGTTTGGTTCTTATGGATGGGGAGACGGCGAATGGATGCGTAACTGGGAAGAGTCCTGTAAAGAAGCAGGTGCAAATCTTGTATGCGACAGCGTGATCTGCCAGGAAGAGCCAGATGATGAAGCTACAGATGCTTGCAAAGCTTTAGGTGCTGCATTAGTATAACAGAATAGATAAGATAAGAAATACCGGGAGACTGTCTACATGAATATGCGGCAGTCTCCTTTTTCGGTTGATAATATTTACAGAAACTGTTTTGGGGATTATACTATTTATTAATAGTGAGTTCAGTTTTATAGACATTTACAGGCAGTCGCAATGTACAGGCGGAGATGGCGGCGTTTGGGCTGAAATGATTTTTATAAAAAATATAAAATAAGGGAGATACAACAATGAATCAGAGAGAAAGAATGTTAAGCGGACTTCCATATAAGGCATGGCTAGATGGTCTGGAGGAAGACAGAAAGGCATGCAAGCAGAAAATCTATGATTTTAATCAGCTGCCGCCATCCAGACAGAGTAAGGAAGCGCCTCAGATGATCAAGAATATTTTTGGAAAAACAGGCGAAAATGTCTGGGTGGAAGCACCATTCCACTGTGACTATGGCTGGAACATTGAAGTAGGTGAGAATTTCTATTCCAATTATAATCTGACAATCCTTGATGTGGGAAAAGTAACATGTGGAAAAAATGTTCAGATTGCGCCAAATGTCTCCATTTATACAGCGGGTCATCCGGTTCATCCGGACAGCCGTAATTCAGGATATGAATACGGAATTCCTGTAACAGTGGGAGATAATGTATGGATTGGCGGAAATACAGTGATTCTTCCGGGTGTTACCGTTGGAAGTAATGTAGTGATCGGTGCAGGAAGTGTAGTATCCAAAGATATCCCGGATAATACGATCGCAGCTGGAAATCCATGTAAAGTAATCCGCAAGATTACAGACGAAGACAGAATCTATTACTTTAAGAAACAGAAATTTGATGATGAGGCGTGGGAAGAAGTAAAGAATAAAAATAAATAGCAGAACTGACAGTTTGCCTATGCCAAAATCCCGAGACATACTTTGCGAAGCGTGTTGCTGTGAACGGAGTGAACAGTAATCAATTCCACAAAATACAGATAAATAATAGACAGGAGATGATGCATTCATCTCCTGTTTATGTTACAATGAATATGATAAATATGGGAGTTGTTCAGTAATGGAGCAATTTGCAGATATCAGGGTGGATAGAGTGAATATACAGATGGAGGCAGAAGATGCTGACAGAACAGAAATTTGACATTATCTGAAAAAGGAGAGAGAAAATGAGTCTGAAAATTGAAAAGAAAAATGAAGGAACAAAAGATACGGTATTTTTGACCGGGAGATTAGATACAACAACTGCATCTGAATTGGATACTTTTGCCGAGAAAGAGTTGATCAATACTCAGGAACTTGTATTGGATTTTACAGGGCTTGAATATATTTCATCAGCCGGCCTGCGTGTTATTCTGAAAATGCAGAAATTTATGAATGTAAAAGGAACTATGAAATTGATTCATGTGAGTGATATCATACAGGATGTATTCGATATTACGGGATTTGCAGACATATTGTCAATCGAATGACTGGGGCTGTAAAGATACAGAACTGCACAGCGAAAAGGAGGATTCTATTTACCTGAACTGAATGAAGGAAGGAGAAGTGGATTTGAAAAGTATTACAGAAGAAGCAAAAATAGAGAATATAGCGGTAATTACAGATTTTGTAAATTCCATACTGGAAGCAAATGGATGTTCTGCAAAAGTACAGATGGAGATAGATATTGCGATAGATGAGATATTTGGCAATATTGCCTATTATGCTTATACGCCAAAAACTGGAGAGGCAACTGTACAGGTTGAAATAAAGAATTTTCCTGAAAGACTGGAACTGACGTTTATAGACAAAGGCATTCCTTATAATCCATTAGAAAATAAAGATCCGGATGTTACCCTGGATATAGAGAAAAGAAAATCGGAGGGCTTGGAATTTTTCTGGTTAAGGAAATGATGGATGAGGTTTCATATGAATATGCAGACGGGAAAAATATATTGAAATTAAAAAGAATTTATAGATTTCATACATTGTAAGTGTATATTGCTATTCATGAACTTTTGAATAACTGCGCGTCGCATTATAGTTACTGTAGAGTGGACAGCAGCGATTTATGTGCTCATATGTTGTAAAATGACAGAAAAGAGGAGTTTTTGCGCATGACAATTCGGAAAATGTATGATATGATGAACTTATAAATATCAATTTGTAACTGTAAAAATATTATATTGTAAAAAAACACACATAATTACCCACAAAATAAGAAATTTAGACGCAAGATTGTTCGAGAAATCAACTTGTCGGCACACTAACAGGAAATATGGGTAGAAAATATCTGTAAGAAATATGTATAAAATAATATGTAATCAGGAAGGAGATATAAATTATGGGATTGATCAAAGCAGCAGCCGGTGCATTTGGCGGAACAATGGCAGATCAGTGGAAGGAGTTTTTTTACTGCGATGCAATAGATAAAGATGTTCTGGTTGTAAAGGGTGAGAAGAGAGTAGGCGGACGTTCTTCCAACAAAAAAGGCAGCGATAATATTATTTCAAGCGGTTCCGGAATTGCTGTTGCAGATGGTCAGTGTATGATCATCGTAGAACAGGGAAAGGTTGTGGAGGTTTGTGCAGAACCCGGACAGTTTACCTATGATGCATCCACAGAACCAAGTATTTTTGCCGGAAGTCTGGGAGAGGGAATCCACAGGACTTTTGATACAGTAAAGAAGCGTTTTACATTTGGCGGCGATACAGGCAAAGACCAGAGAGTTTATTATTTTAATACAAAAGAACTGGTAGATAATAAATTCGGCACAGCAAATCCAATTCCATTCCGGGTAGTTGACAGAAATATCGGTCTTGATATAGATGTATCTGTGCGTTGCAATGGAGTATATTCTTATAAGATTGTTGATCCGCTTCTGTTTTATACAAATGTGTGCGGAAATGTTGAACAGCAGTATGACAGAGAAGAAATTGAAGTTCAGTTAAAGACAGAATTTGTAAGTGCTCTTCAGCCTGCATTTGCAAAAATCTCAGAACTTCAGATCCGTCCAAGTGCCATTCCGGGACATGTTCTGGAATTATGCGATGCCATGAATGAAGCCCTTACGAAAAAATGGCAGCAGACCAGAGGTCTTGCGGTTGTTTCCATTGCCATGAATCCTGTGACTCTTCCGGAAGAGGATGCACAGCTTATCAAAGATGCACAGAAGAATGCCATTCTCAGAGATCCGACTATGGCAGCAGCGACACTTGCCGGTGCTCAGGCAGATGCAATGAAATCAGCAGCCTCCAACACTGCAGGTGCCATGACCGGATTTATGGGAATGGGCATGGCAGGCCAGGCAGGTGGAGCAAACATGCAGAATCTTTATCAGATGGGGGCACAGCAGCAGGCCGCACAGGCAGCACAGAATATGCAGCCGGCATCCATGGCAGGAACATGGAAATGTGAATGTGGTGCAGAGAATACAGGAAAATTTTGCTCTGAATGCGGTAAACCGAAACCGCAGCAGGAAGAGTGGATATGTAGCTGCGGCGCAGTAAATACAGGAAAATTCTGTTCTGAATGCGGAAGCCCAAGACCGGCAGGAAAGTGGACATGCAGTTGTGGTGCGGTAAATACAGGAAAGTTCTGTGCAGAGTGTGGAAAGCCAAGACAGTAAAATACAGCAGGGGAGAATGGCTATGTCTGATCTGAGAGAATATAAATGCCCTGCCTGTGGCGGTGCAATAGAATTTGACAGTAAGTCCCAGAAAATGAAGTGTCCATACTGTGATACAGAATTTGAACTGGAGACATTAAAAGAACTGGATGAGCAGATGGAGCGTGAAGCCGGACAGCAGGATGATCTGTCAGGATGGCAGACAGATGCCGGTGGAGAATGGCAGGAAGGTGAGACAGATGGAATGAATGTCTATACCTGTCAGTCCTGTGGTGGTGAGATTATCGCAGATGAGAATACAGAAGCATCAAATTGTCCGTATTGTGGAAATCCTGTAATTATGACAGAGAAGTTTAAAGGTGCATTAAGGCCGGATCTGGTGATTCCGTTCAAATTGGATAAGAAAGCGGCAAAAGAAGCATATTACAGGCATATTAAGGGAAGAACATTTTTGCCAAAAGCATTTCGCAGGGAAAATCATATTGATGAGATTAAGGGGCTGTATGTTCCGTTCTGGCTTTTTGACGGGGATGTTGATGCTGATGTGCGTTATAAGGCGACAAAGGTAAGAATGTGGAGTGACCATGATTATGATTATACGGAGACCAGCTACTATTCTGTGGAGCGAAGCGGAGAGATGACATTCGTTTCTGTACCTGTAGATGGATCAGAAAAGATGGCAGATGATTTGATGGAATCCATTGAACCATTTAAAATTTCAGAGTCTGTGGATTTTCAGACCGCATATCTTTCCGGATATCTGGCAGATAAGTATGATGTCAGTGAAAAAGAGAGCATCAACAGGGCACATGACCGTATGAAAAAGAGCGCAGAGGAAGTACTGGCAGATACAGTGAAGGGTTATGCTTCTGTTGTTCCCGAAAATACAAACGTAAATATTTCAGGCGGAAAAGCACAGTATGCACTGTATCCGGTATGGATTCTGAATACAACATGGAAAGATAAGAAATATATATTTGCAATGAACGGACAAACCGGAAAAATGACAGGAGACCTTCCGATTGACAGGGGAATTTATTTGAAATGGCTTGCCGGACTGACCGCTGTATTTACGGTTGTTTTGTGCCTTGCCGGACTGCTGATTTTTTAAGGGAGGACGAAAGATATGCTGAAGAAAAAGATCATACCTGTATTTCTGGCTTCTGTCCTTACTGTATCAGGTACAACAGGATTTGTGACGGAAGCATTTTCAGAAAATGTTTATGCGGCAGAAGAAGTGCATACAGAAAGGCTGGCAGATTTTGCAGATCTGTTAGATGATGGGCAGGAAGAAGAACTGGAGGCGAAACTGGATCAGGTCAGCGAGGACTACGGCTGTGATGTTGTGGTTGTCACAGAGGAGACTCTGGATGGTGCAGTTCCGCAGGATTATGCAGATGATTTCTTTGATTATAATGACTATGGCATGGGAGAGGACAAGAGTGGTATATTGTTTTTGATAACCATGTCAGAACGTAAGTGGTGTATCTCCACACACGGAGAGGCTATTCAGATTTTTACTGATGCAGGACAGGAATATATGACGGATAATTTTGGGTCATATTTATCCGATGGTGAGTATTATGAGGGCTTTATGAAGTTTGCTGATCTGTGCGAAGAATTTATCATTCAGGCACAGAGCGGAGAACCGTACGATGTAGAAAATCTGCCGGAGGAAACCATCCCTTTTTATATGATATTTCTCATTTCGCTTGTGGTCGGATTTGTGATCGCGCTGATCGTAACCGGAGTAATGAGAAGCCGGATGAAGACTGTACATATGAAGCCGGATGCAGCAGATTATATGAAAGACGGAAGTCTTCATATTAACAGAAGCCGGGATATATTTCTGTATCATCAGGTCACACGTACGGCGAAGCCGAAGGAAGAGAGTTCCGGTGGCGGTGGAAGCAGTACCCATACAAGTTCTTCGGGTGAGACGCATGGGGGTTCCAGTGGATCATTTTAACTGACTGGCATGACATATAAAAATCCTGATCTTTTATATTATTTTATGGGATAACCATAAAATGACAGGAAAGATTGGGATTTTATTTTGCGCAAAATTACGGATACCGGTTGCAAGACATCAGAGAATATGATACAGTACAAGATGGTTTGTTTTGTGTAGAGACAGTTGTCCGGCAAAAAAAAATAAACTGCGAAGCGGATTGCAAATATTCGCCTGACGATAACAGATTTCTGCACAAAAGAATTATAAAATGAAATAAAAAACAGAAATAATGGAGAGGACATGAAAAAATACGTTGATAATTTTATGCAATACCGGTTTCTTTTGTCAGAACTGGTAAAAAAAGGGATTAAGCTGAAATACAGACGTTCTTATCTGGGAATGATATGGTCTATGTTGGAGCCGTTGCTTACCATGATCGTGCTTACAATTGTATTTGGTACTTTGTATGGAAATACAGACAGGACCTTTCCTGTATATATCCTGACCGGACGACTGCTGTACAGTTTCTTTTCACAGTCCACCAAGGCCGCTTTGAAATCTATACGTCAGAACTCGGCAATGATCAAAAAGGTATATGTACCCAAATATTTGTATCCGCTGTCCAGTGTGCTTTTTAACTATGTGATCTTTCTGATCTCACTGATCGTACTGGCAATGGTGAGTGTGATACTTGGTGTAAAGCCTACGTTCTATCTGCTTCAGGCACCAATCGCACTGATACTGATTCTTATTATGTCATATGGATGCGGAATGATCCTGGCAACAATAGGTGTATTTTTCAGAGATATGGAATATCTCTGGTCTGTAGCACTTATGCTGGTTATGTATACATGTGCGATTTTCTATTATCCTGAAAAGCTTTTGAAGAGTGGATGGGCATGGATACTGAAATATAACCCATTGTATTGTGTGATTGATATTTTCAGATGTTCAGTATTTGGAAAAGCGATGAATATTCATTATTTTGCATATGCACTTATCTTTTCCGTTGTGGCAATGGTGATTGGATTATTCTGCTTCAAGAAGAAACAGGATGATTTTATTCTTTACATCTGAGAACTGAGACAGAAAGCTGCAGGGCAGCGGAACGAATTATTTTTGAAAAATAAGGAGAAAAAATGAGCAAACAACCAGCGATTATTGTTGATAATGTGAGTATGAAATTTAATCTCAGCAAAGAGAAAGTAGACAGTCTGAAAGATTATATTATCAAGTCAATTAAAAAAGAGATTAAATATAATGAATTCTGGGCTTTGCAGAATGTGAGCTTTACAGTGGAAAAAGGAGACAGGGTAGGAATCCTCGGACTGAATGGTGCAGGAAAGAGTACTCTTCTTAAGGTTATCGCAGGCGTTTTCAAACCAACAGAAGGTTCAGTTACAAAACATGGGAAGATGGTTCCGCTTCTGGAACTGGGTGCAGGATTTGATCAACAGTATACAGGAAAGGAAAATATTTATCTTTACGGAGCAATGCTTGGATATTCCAAAGAATTTATTGATGAGAAGTATGATGAGATCGTGAAATTTTCCGAACTGAAGGATTTTATTGATGTGCCGATCAAGAACTATTCATCAGGTATGAAATCCAGACTTGGATTTTCGATTGCTACAGTGGTTTCTCCCAAAATTCTGATATTGGACGAGGTATTATCTGTAGGTGATGCGAAATTCCGTAAGAAGAGTGAGAAGAAAGTACTCAGCATGTTTGATTCGGGTGTAACAGTGTTGTTTGTCTCTCATTCTCTGGCACAGGTTCAGAGAATCTGTAATAAGGCGATGATCCTTGAAAAAGGAAAACTGATCGCTTACGGAGATATTGATACGATTTCTGAACAGTATGAGAAAATGACTAACTGACAGGGACAGACAGAGATATCTGTCTGACAGAGAAAAAATTTAAGAAGTCAGAAATATCCGGAGGAGTATATGACAAACGGATTAAAAAAGAAGATTCAGCAGCTTTAAAAGGTCTTGCAGTGTTACTGCTGATCTTTCACCACTGCTACCGTCTTGCAGACAGAATCGAAAGATATCAGGTGGATCTGTGCGGGCTGACAACAGAACAGCTTGTTGCTATTGCGGAATGCTGTAAGATCTGCGTGGCAATATTTGCATTTGTATCCGGTTACGGGCTGATGTATGGATATTCGGCTAAAATGAAAAATAAAGAAAAGTATGCAGTATCAGAATGGATATCCGGACATCTTCTTTCCACTATGTCCGGATTCTGGTTTACTGCAGCTGTATCCTATCTTATTTACTTTGGACTTGGACTTAAGGATCCGAGCAAGTGGGGAGAAACCTTTTATGAAAGAGGATTCGCCGTATTTGCAGATATACTGGGAATCTCCAGACTTTTGGAGACTGAAAGTCTTAACGGGGCATGGTGGTATATGAGTGCTGCGTTTGTATTTATTATATTGCTTCCTCTGTTAGATGGGACGATTGAGAAATTTGGAGGCATATTCTGTATTGCAGTTATCTTTTTTGCTTCCGAGAATTTTAGGTATTGGATTTCAGGGAGGCTCAAAGCCATATTCATTTCTTTTGATATTTGTGGCAGGAACGTTATGCTGTAAATATAATTTCTTTCAAAAATTGCATGAATACAGGCGGAAAAATTAAAATTCATCTGTTTGTCTGCTTTACTGTGTGCCGGCTTTTTCCTGTACCATAAAATCGACCTGAAAATTTTCTGGGAATTCCGGTATGCACTTGTTCCATTCCTGCTGATTCTTTTTGCGTTGAATATTTGTTCAGGATTACGCCTGTATCCTTGTTCCTTCAGTATCTGGGCAAGCATTCCATGAACATTTGGCTGGTACATACATTTGTGAGAGATTCTCTGGGAAAATATGTATTTGCATTAAAAAAATTCTGGCTGATTCCTGTTGCAGTTCTTGTGATTTCGTTGGGAATCAGTTACTGCCTGGATTTTCTTAAGAAGATTACAGGATATCAGAAACTGATACGGCTGTTAAAGAAAAAGGTGACGGAACATTATGCGGTACGGGAATGATTTTTCGAGAGGATCGCAATAGGATTCAGAGTGGACAATAGTGACGGATGGGAGAGCGTATCATGAAAATACTGCAGATTGGAATGGGAAATGTTGCCGGAGGTCTGGAAGCATTTGTGATGAATTACTATAGAGTTCTGGTGCATATGGATATACAGTTTGATTTTGTGTGTATGTATGATAAAATTGCATATGAAGAGGAAATCAGGAAACTGGGTGGAAGGATCTACTATATTCCAAATGTAAAAAAGAACTATCAGGGCTATATAAAAGAACTGAAAAAAATATTAAAAGAAACAAAATATGATGCAGTACATGTAAATATGCTTTCAGCTGCAAATATTGTTCCGTTACGTGTGGCTCATACAATGAAAGTGCCAAAGATAATTGCGCACAGCCACAGCTCTTCCTGTCCCGGACTGATCAGAAAAATCATGGACAACTGGAACAGACCAAAGATTGCAAAATATGCTACTGACAGGATTGCATGCGGAGAAATGGCGGGCAGGTGGCTGTTTGGAGATAAAGCTTTCCAAGCGGTCAGGTTACGTTGATCAATAATGCCATTCAGGCAGAGAAGTTCAGTTTTTCTAGAAAAAAGACAGAGATTCACTCAGAAAGGAACTGGGATGGGAAAATAAAACAGTGATACGGTCATGTAGGAAGATTTGATATTCCGAAGAATCATGACAGAAATGCTTGATATTTTCC